>Ga0209888_1000092_pt1 | contig 61463 bp, 55 predicted proteins | sample OrgsoiDNA_201059_FD_185807 | JGI IMG/M metagenome (GOLD analysis project Ga0209888, IMG submission 185807) | Permafrost soil microbial communities from the Arctic, to analyse light accelerated degradation of dissolved organic matter (DOM) -... | ecosystem: Environmental > Terrestrial > Soil >...
GACGAAGCTGTCGCTCAGGCCATAGGCCTTGATTTTCTGGCTGTTGACGATCTCCGAGGTCCAGCCGGTGGGGCTGTTGAGGAAACGTCCACGGGATGGGTCTTCCGGGTCGCGGAACACGTCCTTATAGCGTGGCAGGTCGGCCACCGACTTGAGGTCCGGTGCCAGTGCCTTGATGCCCCGCGCCGGGTCGCCCTTGATCACGTATTCCGGTACCCACCAGCCTTCGGTGGCGCCCTTGACCGTGTCGCCCAGGCCGAACACCTTGCCTTCGCTTTCGGCCTTGACCCAGGCCGGGCTGCGTCCCGCCCATTCTTCGCCGATGACCTGGATATCGTTTTTCGCCAGGGCGGCTTCCAGGCTCACGGTGCTGCCGGGCAAGGTGTCGGTGGAGTAGCCGTAGCCTTTCTCGACGATCAGCCGCAGGACTTCGGTGATCAGGCTGCCGCTCTCCCAGGTGATGTCTCCGAAGTGGATCGGCGCATTCTTTTCAGCGGCGGGTGCCGGCTGGGCCAACAGGCTCAGGGCCAGTAGAGAGCCGCCGAACAGGGTCTTGATGGATTTCATGTTCACCTCGTGGTGGTTTGGTTTTCATGGTCAATCGTTGTGGTGCTCCCGGGAGGTATTTCCCCCCGGGATGGATAGCCGTCAGAAGTCATAACTCAGCCGTGTGTAGTAGAAGGCCCCCTCCGGTGCCGCCGGCGACAGGAAGCTGTATTGCTGGCCCGCGGTCTGGCGTAGTTGCTGGTTGAAGGTGTCCGGCTTGCTGTCGAACAGGTTGTTGGCACCCACCGACAGTCGCAGCTGTTTGGTGAAGGCGTAGTTCACGTCCAGGTCGGTGGTCCATTGCGCCGAGAAGGTCTGGTCGTACTGCGCCGCGGCATCGGTGGTCGCGTACTTGCGGTACTGGCCATAACGGGTCTCGTTCAGCGCCACGGTCCAGGCGCCATAACGATGCACCGCGCCGAACACCAGCTTGTCTTCCGGGTAGCCATGTTCGAGGAAACCCCGCGCTTCACGGGTCAGCACATCAAACCCGTAGGGGTTCGAGTTGATCCGCTCGATCACGGTCTTGGCCTTGGTGTAACCCGCCGACAAGGCCAGGCTGCCGAACTGCTGCAGGTCGAGGTTGTACTTGCCGACGATGTCGATACCCCGGGTGCGGGTGTCGGCGGCATTGGTCATGAACTGTGCCCAGGTGTACTGGCCATAGCCGGCGGCCTGGAGGATCTGCTCGGCCTGTGGCCCGGAAATACCGCCGCTATAGAGCAGGCGATCACGAATGCTGATCTGGTAGGCGTCGATGGTCAGCGACGCCTGGTCGGTCGGCCGCAGCACCAGGCCGAGGGAGAAGTTGGTGGATTTCTCCGGTTTCAACGGCTGCGCGCCCAAGGCCCGTGCCGCCGGGTTGTCGGCAGGCAGCATGCGGGTCAGCACCGGGTTGCCGCTGGAGTCGACGTTGGTAGTGGTGGTCCAGGAGGTGCCGATCTGACCCAGGGTCGGGGCGCGATAGGCGTTGTTCACCGTGGCCCGCAGACCGACCCTTGGGGTGAAGTCATAGCGCGCCGAAACCTTGCCGGTGGTGGCCGAACCGAAGTCCGAATAGTGCTCGGTGCGCCCGGCCAGGCCGAACTGGAATTTGTCGGTCAGCTGGTTTTCCAGGCCGAAATACACCCCGCCGACATTGCGGCTGTAGGTTCCGGCATCGTCCGGCGTCAGGCCCGAAGCCTGCACCGCGCCGACCTGGACACCGTTGATGCCACCGAAGGAATAGGAGTCGGTATCACCCGCCTCCAGGTGATAACGCTCGTTGCGATAGGCAACACCGGCGGAAACCGTCAGCGGATGTTTTGACCAATCCACATCCAGGTCCTTGGCGTAGTCCAGGGTCAGGTTGGTCTGTTCGTTGATCAGCGTGGCGACATTGAAGCGGGTCGGGCTGGCCGCGCCGAAGCTCGGGTTGACCGTGTCGAACGCGGTTTCGTCATGGGTATCGCGACCGTAGGTGGCGCTCAAGTCGAAGCGCCCCAGACTCGCGTCCTCGTAGCGCGAACCGACGGTCAGCGCACCGTCCTCATAGCGATAGCGGTATTTGGGAATGGTGCCGTTGGGGTAGATCGCCGCCACGTTGTTCGGGTTGCCCGCCAGCAGCGGCGGCGTGTTGTTGACCGAGGTGTCCTGGCCAAAGGTGGCAAAGCTGTAGAGCCGCCATTGATCGCTCAGGCCGATCTCGGCGTTGGCTGCCAGGTTGTACTTGTCGCGGCCGGCACCACCCCAGCGCGGGTCCTGGGTCTGGCCGTTGGCCTGGTAGCTGTCGCCGATATCATCGGGTTTATTGTTCAGGGTGTTGAAGCTCAGGGTCAGGAAACCATCCCCCGGCAGGCCCACGCCATACCAGCCGTCGGTGGCCTTGGAGAAACCATCACCCTGGGCGAATTTTCCCAGCTGGGTATTGAGCTCGCCGCCGCTGTCGCGCTCCTTGAGCACGATGTTGACCACCCCGGCGATGGCGTCGGAGCCGTATTGCGCCGAGGCACCGTCGCGCAGCACTTCGACATGGTCGATGGCGCTGATCGGGATCATGTCCAGGTCCACCGGCTGCGCGCCCACGAAGGGCACGCCGCCGGAGATGTTCACCACCGCCGAGGCGTGCCGGCGCTTGCCGTTGATCAGCACCAGGGTCTGGTCCGGGGCCAGTCCGCGCAAGGACGCACCCTTGGGATCCTGGCCGCGGGTCGCGCTCTGGTTCTGTGGAAAGTTGAAGGACGGCAGCAGTTGGAACAAGGCCTGGTTGAGGCTGGTGGCGCCGGTCTGCTTGAGTTCCTCGGCGTTGATCACATCCACCGGCGCGGTGCTGGTCAGGGCCGTGGCATCGCTGCGCCGCGTGCCGATGGCGACCACCCGGTCGAGGGTCGGCGCGGCGGCATCGGTGTTCCGTGCAGCGGCCTTGGCGGTGCTGGCGGCCTGGCTTGAGGCGGCGCCTTCCTTGATGATGAACGCGCCTTCGGGGCTGACCTGCAATTGCAGGCCGGTCCCGCGCAGGGCTTCGTTCACCGCCTGCTGGGCCGACAGGGAACCGTCCACCTGGGCCGACGAGTAGTTGCTCAGTTGCGGCGTGAAGGAAATCACCTGGCCGCTTTGCCGGCTGATGTTCAGCAGCACCTCGTCCAGCGGACCGGGTGCGAGGTGATATTCCTGCCGGGCTTCTTCAGCACCGTAGGCACAGGTGAGAAACAACCCGGCCAGGGGTGCGATGGCGAAACTGCGCAGTGAACGGCGTGCTGCGGTGTTGGTGTTGTACGGACGCAAAGTGATTCCCCCCATGGAATCGAACAGCGCTGCTCCCTCGGCTGCGCTTACGGGAGTGATGTGCAATGGCCGACGAAAAACTTGCAGACCCTTTGGTTATGGTCTTAGAACCAACCGCCTAGGCCGGGCTCAAGGTCACCCACAGATCGGTGTGCCGGGCAATGCGAATCGGCAAGGTGCGGGCCAGGGTGTCGAGGACCTGTTGCGGGTTATCCAGGCGGAACAGACCGCTGACCCGCAGCTGCGCGATGGCCGGGTCCAGGCGCAGTACACCCGGGCGATAGGGACGCAAGGCCTCGATCACGTCGACCAGTGCAACGTCGCGCACTTCCAGCAGGCCCTCGACCCAAGCCGTGGCACTGCTGCGACTGGGCAGGATCGGACCGAATCGATAGCGGTCGTAGGACACCTCGTGGCCGCTCGGCAATTGCAGGTATTCGCCCGCCGGTCCGTGGATTTCCAGGGCACCGTTCAGCGCCACGACATGGCCGCTCCCGGCTCTTTCGCGGACCTGCAAGCGATTGCCATAGGCATGCACCCGCGCCTGGGCGGTCTGTATGACAAAAGGCCGGGCCGCGTCATTGGCGACCTGCGCCAGCAGTTCACCGTCCAGCAGCCGGAGCTGTCGCTGCCGGGGGCTGAAATCGATGTCGGCGGCGCTCTGGGCATTGAGCTGCAAGCGGCTGCCGTCCGGCAATTCCAGGCTGCGACGCTCGGCGGTGCCGGTGCGCAGGTCGGCGCTCAGCTCAGCCAGCGGCAACACCCCGTCGCGGGCCAGGAGACCGACACCGAGGATCACCCCGGCCCCGACCAGCGCGCCCTGCAAGACCTTGCGACGATTGGGCGGTGTCCTCAGGGTGCGTTGCAACACTTGCGCGTCGACGCCCTGGGCGATAGGAATCCGGAATACCCCGAGGCGGGTTTCCAGTTGGCTGCAGAGCTGCTCACGACGCGGGTCCTGGCTGCGCCAGTGGCGGTAGGCAAGCTGGTCAGCCTCGCTGGCCTGCCCGGAATGCAGCAGGACAATCCAGCGGGTGACTTCCTCGATCAGCGGATCTTTCGGCTCGCGGCTCATCTCAGTCGTACCTCGCGCGCAGGCAGCGGCTGATGGCCCGGGTCATGTAGTCGCTGACCGATCGTTGGGAAATCCCCAGCTCGGCGGCGATCTCGGGATAGGTCAGGCCATTGACCTGGGACAGCAGGAAGGTGGCCTTGACCTTGTCCGGCAGGCCGTCGAGCAGGCAGTCGATGTTTTCCAGGGCTTCGAGCATCTGGACCAGGTCCTCGGGCGACGGCACATCGGCACCGGGGGCCTGTTGCAAGGCATCGAGGTAGGCGCGCTCCAGGTCGCGGCGGCGCCAGAGCTGGTACATCAAGCGTTGGGCAATGGTGGTCAGCAGCGCGCGCGGCTGGCGGATCGGCACGGCGTCGGGGGCCATCAGCAACTGGACGAAGGTGTCGGCGGCGATGTCTTCGGCGCTGGCGCTGGAATCCAGGTGGCGGCGCAAACGGGCGCACAGCCATGGGTAATGACTACGGAACAATCCGCCCACGTAATCGCGGTGAGGTGTGTCGGCGCCGGACATAGTGGCTCCAGTTCAAGAGGGATGCGCTGTATGTCCGGTGGTCCGGTGGCAGGGATCCTACCAACACGGCTTATTCTTTAATAATACTTAAAATCTATTTTTATATACCTTTAGGTTATTTAATGGATTGACGCCAATCCCAGCGCCTGGGCCTCATCCCGATAATCCAGCAGGACCTGATAATCCGCCTCGCTCGCCGGCAATATCTCGCTCAAACCCAGCGTGGCAGCGACATCGGGAAGCTCGTGCAACGCCTGGTTCATCGCCGCCCGAATGCCCTCGATCTCTTCGACGCTCGACCCGGCATGGGTAATGTAAGGCAGGCACGGACTCAAGGCGCTAGTCGCCACCACTCTCAATCCAGCCACCTCACGGGGCGCAAAACGCGCCAGGTAGGCAAAGGTCACGCTGTCCACCGCCGCCAGGTCAGCGAGATCCTCGCGCAACCAGCGCAGGCTTTCGCGGTGGGCACCGCTCTGCCCGACACTGGCGAAGAACCGGCCGCCCCGCTGTAAGGGCGCCAGTGAATGTCGCAGCAGGTTCATCCCGCTATTGGAGCCGTCGTCGTTGATCACGCCGCGGCTGTCGTAGAAGTCTTCCAGCGTACGACGGTCCTCACGCTCACGACTCAGCAACAGGCTGCAATGGTCACCGCCCGAGGCATGCTCCAGCTCATAACGTGGACGCCCGACCACCTTGACCTGATCGCGCAACAGGGTCATCAGCGGATAACCGCAGGTCTGGGTAAACAACAACTGCGGCGACAGCCAGAGCTGCCTCAAATCCAGGCCCTCGGCGGAACCCCGGCGCACGCCGAGCTTTTCCACAATCCGCTCGATCCAGCGCTCGTTGGCCTCCCGCACTTCCTGCGGAGCCACATACATCAACAGTTCGGCATATCGATGGGTCATGAATCTTCCTCAAGCAAACGGATGCCGTGGGCTATCGACGATTTGCAGCGCATGCCGCCGCGCCAGCTCGCCATAGCCTTTTACCAGGTAGCCACCGCTACGCGCCAACCAGGCGTCGCGCCGCGCGTAATAGACCCGCGGCAGGAAATACCAGGGCAGTTTCGGCAGGTCATGATGCACCAGGTGCAGGTTCAGATTGAGGAACAACCAGCGCCAGGGCCAGCCCGCTTCGTTGAGCACCGTGCGTTGCTCCGGCAAGGCACTCGGGCGGTGTTCATAAAAAGACCGCAGCGCCCCCACCGACAGCGCCGGAACGCTGATCAGCAGCAAGTAATGCCAGACAGGAATCACGCTGTAACGGGCGATGAACGCCAACATCAACAGGGTCAGGGTGCTGTGGGTCAGCCACATCAGCCAAGCCTGGCGATCGCCACGGCGCAGGCGCTGACCCTCCTCCCTGAGCAGACCGAACAGGGACAGCGGCGCCCCCAACAGCAGGCGCCCCGGGACCGTCTTGTTCAAACGGTGCACAGCACGCGCCAAGGAAGAACGATTTGGCCAATCCTGCTGACTGAAATAGCGGCTTTCCGGGTCGACACCGGGCAAGGTCAGGTCCTCGTCGCGGTGATGCAACAGGTGGCTGTCACGGTACAGGGTGTAGGGATACCAGACGGCGAGCGGCGCATAACCCATCAGCTTGTTCAGCCAGACAAAACGGGTCGGATGACCATGCAACAGTTCGTGTTGCACCGACATCCACAGCGTGACGATGGGAATCAGCAAGACGGTGCTCGGCCACAGGCCCAGCCAGGGACTGGCCAGCAGCACGGTGAACCAGCTTGAATAGACACCGGTCAGCAATAGCCAGGTCGGCCATTCGGTACGACCGGTGAAGGTTTGCTGCAGCTGCAGGATTTCTTCGCGTTGGGCAACATCGAGGTAATTGGGCATCGTTCGGCTTCACACAGGTTCAGCCGATGGATAAACCCCGGCTTTATCACTTGATGTGAATTACCGACGACAAATCTTGCAGATCGATTGGTTATATCCTTAGAACCCTCAGTGGCCGAGCACATCCACCTTCTTGATCTTCTTCGCCGCACGCTTTTCGTCGGCGCTCTTGGCGGGTTTCTTCTTGGCGGCTTTCTTTGAATCCATGCCCTTGCTCATGATGCGCACTCCAGATGGATGTAGACTCAGGTATACACCCATCCGAGCACTTCGGCTCTCTTATAATCCCGCGCCAGCCCCTCCACCGATGAATTCCATGCCCGACGCCGACTATGCGCAGCTGCCGGAAACGCTGCGGCCACTGCTGAACAAGTTCTACCGCGCGCACAACTCGCCAATGCGTTCGGCCAGCGACGGACAGCTGTGGGTAGCCCGGCAAGGGGAGATCATCGGCGGGTTGTCGCTGACCCCGGTTGCCCAGGGACATTGGCTTACCGGGTTGTTTGTCGCCCCGCCACAACGCGGCCAGGGCATCGCCGCGCAGTTGTTGCAGGAGGCCCTCGGCGACTGCAACGGCCCGGTCTGGCTGTTCTGTCATCCCGACCTGCGCGGGTTCTATGAGCGCCAGGGCTTCCACAGTGACCCGACCCTGCCGCTGCCACTGGCGGATCGCCTGGCACGCTACTCGCGCAACAAGCCGATGATCGCCCTGGGTATAGAACCGTTGGTGAGGTCGACTGCGCAAAATGTGTGATCGGCGGCGCATTTGCCCGTGCTAGCCTCGAACCCACACTCGTTTTTACCAGGATGATCATGAAACGCACGCTCGTGGCTTTATCCTTGACCGCCCTTCTCGCCCCCCTCGCCAGCCAGGCCGCCACCACCAGTGCCGCCATCACCGACGCGCAATACGCAAAGGTCCTGGCAGGCCCGTGGCGGGCGCCGGAAAACAGCGTTCGCGACGGCTACCGCCATCCCCAACAGACCTTGCAGTTCTTCGGTTTGCAGGCCAACCAGACGGTAATCGAAATCACCCCCGGCGGTGGCTGGTACAGCGAAGTGCTCGCGCCGCTGCTCAAGGGCCACGGCCATTACATCGCGGCCGTGCAGGCACCCGCGACCAGTGAGTTCGCCAAACGCTCGGCCGACAACCTGAAGCAGAAATTCGCCAAGGACCCGAGCCACTACGCCAAGGCCGGCGTCGTCGAGTTCGATCCCCAGGCACCGGTGTTCGGCAAGCCTGGCTCGGCGGACCGCGTGCTGACCTTCCGCAACGTGCATAACTGGGTCATGGCCGATGACGCCCCGGCGATGTTCAGCGCCTTCTTCAAGGTGCTGAAACCGGGTGGCGTGCTCGGCGTGGTGGATCACCGCGCCAAGGACGGCGCCGACCTGGCCAGCATCAAGCAAAGCGGCTATCTGCCCACCGCCTACGTGGTGAAACTGGCCACCGATGCCGGGTTCGCGCTGGAAGGTCAAAGCGAAATCAACGCCAACCCCAAGGACACCAAGGACTACCCCGGAGGTGTCTGGACCTTGCCACCCTCGCTGAAGCTGGGTGAGCAGGACCGGGCCAAGTATGTGGCCATCGGCGAATCGGACCGCCTGACCCTGCGCTTCGTCAAACCCGGCAAGGTGGCGGCCCAATAAGAGGCACCTGAGGCGCGGACGCTCAGTCGTCCGCCGTCGGGTCCAGGTCGGGGAACAGCACTTCGGTGAAACCGAACTTACTGAAATCGCTGATCCTCGACGGGTACAGGCGGCCAATCAGATGGTCGCATTCGTGTTGCACCACGCGGGCGTGGAAACCCTCGGCGATCCGCACCAGCGGTTCGCCATTGGGCGTGAAGCCTTCGTAGCGGATACGTGAGTAGCGGTCCACCGCGCCGCGCAAGCCCGGTACCGAAAGGCAACCTTCAAAGCCTTCTTCCAGCTCCGGCCCCAGGGGCGTGATCAGCGGGTTGATCAGGATGGTCTGCGGCACCGCCTCGGCATCCGGATAACGCTCGCTGTGCTCGAAACCGAAGATCACCAGTTGCAGGTCGACACCGATCTGCGGCGCGGCCAGACCGACGCCACCGACGTGCTCCATGGTCTGGAACATATCGTCGATCAGTTCCCACAACTCCTTGCTGTTGAACAGTTCCGGCGGCACCGGCGGGGCAATGCGCAACAGGCGCTCATCGCCCATTTTCAGGATTTCACGAATCATGATCAGGCTTCATCAGTAGTCGGCTTGAGGGAGTGGTCTCTCCCCAATCCGGAGATAGGCAGGGTGTCGTCGTGCTCGTGGAAGTCCTTTTCGCCAGGATTCTTGCCTTCGGACGACATGTGTTCGATCACCGCATTCATTTCAGCCCCGAGCAACAGGACCGCCGCGGAAATATAAAAGTACAGCAGCAGGACGATGATCGCCCCGATACTGCCATACATTGCGTTGTAGTCGGCGAAGGTTTTCACGTAGTAGCCGAAGCCCAGGGACGCGACGATCCAGACCACCACCGCGAGCACCGAGCCCGGGGTGATAAAGCGGAATTTCTGCTTCACGTCCGGCATCACGTAGTACATCAGGGCCACGGCGAACATCAGCAGCACGACCACCACCGGCCAGCGCAGCCAGGTCCAGAGCGTGACGACGTACTCCTGCATGCCGATCTGTCCCGCCACCCAGCTCATCACCTGCGGCCCGAGCACCATCAGCGCGGCGGCGGCCAGCAGCATCACGGCGATGCCGACGGTGTAGAAGATCGACAGCGGGAAGCGCTTCCAGATCGGCCGACCCTCGACCACGTCGTAGGCGGCGTTCATCGCGCTCATCATCAGGCGTACGCCGGCCGAGGCGGTCCACAGGGCAATGACGATACCCACCGAGAGCAGACCGCCCTTGGATTGCTGCAACTGGTCGATCACCGGGTTGACCTGGTCCAGCGCCTGGGGCGGCAACACCAGTTCCGACTGCAGGCGCAGCCAGGTGAAGAAATCCGGCAGGTGCAGGAAACCGATCAGGGCGATCAGGAACAACAGGAAGGGAAACAGCGAAAACAGCATCTGGTAGGCCAGTGCCGAGGCATAGGTCGACATTTCGTCGGCGACGAATTCAGTGACCGTGCGCATCATCACGCGATGCAGGGGCAGGTCGCGCAACTCAGGGAAAATCATAGGGTCTCCTTTCGCCGCAAATAAAGGTAGCGAGTCAAGGCGACTCAAAAGGGGCTTGCAATACAGCTCTTTCTAACCCAAAGCAACGCGGTTGGCGACCCTCAAAACATTTCTCGATCTTAACCCGTGTAGCCGCCACGCGAAAACGGCCATCCTGGGATGGCCGCTGGGTCCGTTCCCCGAAGGGTCAGGCTCGATCGACGCCTTTCTTGATGGCGTCCTTGGTTTTGCCGACTGCCTTCTGAGCATCGCCCTTGAGTTCCTGGGCTTTGCCTTCGGCGCGCATCTGGTTGTTGCCGGTGGCCTTGCCGACGGCTTGCTTGACGTTACCCACCGCTTCGTTCGCCGTGCCTTTGATTTTATCGCTGGTGCTGCTCATGATATTTCTCCAATAAGAAATGCGGGTGTCATGTCTCGACATAAGGTTGACCTGAGGCCTGCGCGCGGAGTTTCATTTTTTTTCAGTCGATGTCTGCACAGCGCTTTTCATCGAAGAACTCAGGTTTGGCTTTATGTTTGTCCGCCAACCCCCGAGAATGCGCACCAGATTCAGGCTCTGGCGCTGAAGATCGATAACGGTAGGAAAGTCATGAAACTCGATAAAAAGCAGGCCATCGCCCGCCGCAACCAGGAACTGGGCGGCGCGGTGCTGGGCCTCAACAACTGTCACTTCACCGAACTGAACCGCAACAAGAACATCTGGTGGTTCGATATCCCGGTGGCTCGCTTGGCGATTGGCCAGTACGAATGGGTGCACCTGTTGCTGCACACCCCGAGCACCGATCAGTTGCTGCACCTCAAGGTGACGACCGCGTTCCTGCGCGAGAAGATGGAAGGCCTGGTGGTGCGCAACGCCGGCAAACGCCGCCCGACCCTGAGCCTGGAGCTGAGCGCCGACAAGGACTCGTTCCTCAAGGACGTGCGCCCGGCCGGCACCGGCGTGGACTTCTCGCAGTTCCAGCAACCCTGAACAGCAGATGCCATAAATGACAAAGCCCCGCATGGCGGGGCTTTGTCGTTTCAGCGGGTCAGGCGATTTTCTTCAGGCCCAGCTTCTTGAGCTCGCTATCGCGCAACTCGCGACGCAGGATCTTGCCGACGTTGGTGGTTGGCAGCGCATCGCGGAACTCGACGAACTTGGGCACCTTGTAGCCGGTGACATTGGCGCGCATATGCTCCATCACCTGGTCCTTGGTCAGGGTCACCCCCGGTTTGGCGACGATGAAGATCTTGATGACTTCCCCGGACTTCTCGTCCGGCACACCGATGGCCGCGCATTGCAGCACGCCCGGCAAGGTCGCCAGCACGTCTTCCAATTCGTTCGGATAGACGTTGAAGCCCGACACCAGGATCATGTCCTTCTTGCGATCGACAATCCGCATGTAGCCGTCCGGCTGGATGATCGCGATGTCGCCGGTCTTCAACCAGCCTTCGCTGTCGAGGATCTCGTCGGTGGCGTCCTGGCGCTGCCAGTAGCCCTTCATCACCTGCGGGCCCTTGATGCACAACTCGCCGATCTCGCCCAGGGCCTGTTCTTCCCCGGCATCGTTGACCACCTTGCACAGGGTCGAAGGCACCGGAATACCGATGGTGCCGATCTGGATGCTCTGGCTCGGGTTCACCGTCGCCACCGGGCTGGTTTCGGTCATGCCATAACCTTCGCAGATGGCGCAGCCGGTCACCGCTTTCCAGCGCTCGGCCGCGGCCAGTTGCAGGGCCATGCCGCCGGACAGGGTGACCTTGAGCGCGGAGAAGTCCAGCTTGCGGAAACCCTCGTTGTTGCACAGCGCGACGAACAGCGTGTTCAGGCCGACAAAGGCGCTGAACTTCCACTTCGACAGTTCCTTGACCATCGCCGACAGGTCGCGCGGGTTGCTGATCAGGATGTTGTGGTTGCCGATCAGCATCATCGCCATGCAATGAAAGGTGAAGGCATAGATGTGGTACAGCGGCAGCGGGGTGATGACGATCTCGCTGCCCTCATTGAGGTTCGAGCCCATCAGCGCCTTGCACTGCAACATGTTCGCCACCAGGTTGCGATGGGTCAGCATCGCGCCCTTGGCCACGCCGGTGGTGCCGCCAGTGTATTGCAGCACGGCGACATCGCTGCTGGCCGGGTTGGCTTCCTTGACCGGCTGGCCATGGCCTTTGCTCAGCACGTCATTGAACTTGACGGCCTTGGGCAGGTGATAGGCCGGGACCATCTTTTTCACGTACTTGATGACACTGTTGATCAGCAGACGCTTGAGCGGCGGCAACAGGTCGGCGACTTCGGTGACGATGACGTGCTTGACGCCGGTCTTGGGCACCACGGTTTCGGCCAGGTGTGCCATGTTCGCCAAGCACACCAGGGCCTTGGCGCCGGAGTCGTTGAACTGGTGTTCCATTTCCCGCGCGGTGTACAGCGGGTTGGTGTTGACCACGATCAGCCCGGCGCGAATGGCACCGAAGACCGCGACCGGATATTGCAGCACGTTGGGCAACTGCACGGCGATGCGATCGCCCGGTTGCAGGTCGGTGTGCTGTTGCAGGTAAGCGGCAAAAGCACCCGACAGTTCGTACAACTCACCATAGGTGAGTGTCTTGCCGAGGTTGCTGAAGGCCGGTTTGCTGGCGAATCGTTGGCAAGACTGTTTCAATACCGTCTGAACATTCGGGTACTCGTCTGGATTGATATCGGCAGCAATCCCAGCCGGGTACTTATCCTTCCAAAAGTCTTCGATCATGGAAGCCTACTCCTCAGCAACGCGAATTCAGCACCGCATTTGATGCGATTATTATTTGTCTGTGTTTTTTATTGGGTGAATCCGGCTTTAACTTACGCCGAGAAGTCACAAAGCGCGCCGAGAGTAGCAGCTTTGCCGAGGGTCGCCTAGAGCCAAACGTGGCCCTTATGGTCATAAAGATGACTCAAGAAACATCAATGGTCATTTTTAGAGTAAAAATTCTATTTGCTTTATTTCCGCTCTGGATCGGGGGTTTCAGGGCCAAAAAGCTTCGCGGGCAAGCCCTGCTCCTACAGTCTGGAGTCGTATCGTTATTTCGAGTACGACGACAATTTGTAGGAGCAGGGCTTGCCCGCGAAGGGTCCCTCAATAACGCCACATCAGTTACGGCCTACGCGATATCCCGCAACTCCCGCCGCAGGATCTTGCCCACCGCCGTCATCGGCAGCGAATCACGCAGCACGATGTGCTTGGGTACCTTGTAGCCGGTAAAGTTTTCCTTGCAGTAGGCCTTCAGCTCTTCGAGGCTGACCCCCGAATCCCGCGCCACCACGAACAACTTCACCGCCTCGCCGGAACGCTCGTCCGGCACACCGATCACCGCGCAATTGGCGACTTTCGGGTGGGCCATCACCACGTCTTCGATTTCATTGGGGTACACGTTGAAACCGGAGACGATGATCATGTCCTTCTTGCGGTCGACGATACGCACGAAGCCGTCCGGGTCGATCACCGCGATATCGCCGGTCTTGAACCAGCCCTCGGCATCGAGCACCTGCTCGGTGGCCTCGGCCTGCTGCCAGTAGCCCTTCATCACCTGCGGCCCCTTGATGCACAACTCGCCACGCTCGCCCAGCGGCTGCTCGACACCGTTGTCATCAATGACCTTCAAGGCCGTACCAGGCACCGGCAAACCCACCGTGCCCAGCTTGCCCTTGTCACCATAGGGGTTGGTGCAGGCGATCGGCGAAGTTTCGGTCAGCCCGTAGCCTTCGGTGATGCGGCAGCCGGTGAGCTTGTGCCAGCGCTCGGCGGTGGCCTTGACCAGCGCGGTGCCACCGGAGTTGGTGAGTTTCAGGCTGGAGAAATCCAGGGTCTTGAACTCCGGGTGCTCCATCAACGCCACGAACAGGGTGTTGAGCCCCAGCAACGCGGAAAAACGCCAGTTCTTCAGCTCCTTGATAAAGGCGCCGATGTCCCGCGGATTACTGATCAGCACGTTGTGGTTGCCGGTGACCATCATGCACATGCAATTCGCGGTGAACGCATAGATGTGGTACAGCGGCAGCGGCGCGATCATCACCTCCTGCCCTTCCTTGAGCAGCGGCTGGCCATCGTCGCCGGGCTGGGACAGGCAACCCCGGGCCTGCTGCATGTTCGCCACCAGGTTGCCGTGGGTCAACATCGCGCCCTTGGCCAGCCCCGTGGTGCCACCGGTGTATTGCAACACCGCGATATCTTCCAGGCCAACGCTCAAGGGCCGGATGGCGTGGCCCCGGCCCAGGCGCAAGGCGCTCTTGAACGAGGCCGCCTGGGGCAGGTCGTAGGCCGGCACCAGTTTCTTCACCTTGTCCACCACCAGGTTGGTCAGCCAACCCTTGGCGGCGGGCATCAGGTCGCCCATCTTCGCTTCGATCAGGTACTCGATCTGGGTATCGGGCAGCACTTCCTGGACCCGCTGGCCGAACAGGTTCAGGTACACCAGCGCGCGGGCGCCGGAGTCCTTGAACTGATGGCGCATCTCGCGAACGGTGTACAGCGGATTGGTGTTGACCACCACCAGCCCGGCGCGCAACGCGCCGAACACCGCAATCGGATAATGCAGGACGTTGGGCAACTGCACCGCGATGCGGTCGCCCGGTTGCAGCTCGGTATGGCTTTGCAGGTAACCGGCGAAGGCCGCGCTGTAGCGCTCGAGCTCGGCGTAGGTCAGGGTCACGCCCATGTTGCTGAAGGCCGGACGGTCGGCGAACTTCTTGCAGGAGCGCTCGAACACCTCGATCACCGACTTGTAGGCGCCCAGATCGATGTCCAGGGGTACGCCGGTGGGACGTTTGTCATTCCAGAAATCAGGTTGCATTGTTTTTGTCCTCTTACCTGAGCCTCTGCGGGGCCGCCTGCGCCCAAGGCGAAAAAAGCGGTGCTTAGCGGACGTTAGCAGCTAACGGGCATCAGGCAAATATGCTGGACACAGTCATTAACATCATGAATCTTGCTGCCAATGCGCAGGAGGGTCTGCTTCCTGTGCGAGGATGCGCTATACAATGGAGCGACAACACGCCCCGGCCGATGTCCGCCTCGTCCCCGCGCAAAGGAACCGCCATGATCCATGACACCTTCTGGTTGACCGTCAGTGACCACAGCCGCCTGTACGTCAATCGCTGGTTGCCGGACGGCCCGCCGAAGGCCGTGATCCTGCTGTCCCACGGCATGGCCGAACACAGCGGCCGTTATGCCCGCCTGGCCGAGGCCCTGTGCGCCGCCGGGCATGGTTTGTACGCCTTCGACCAGCGCGGCCACGGCAAGACCGCCGAACACGGCGTCCTCGGCCACTACGCCGACCAGGACGGCTGGTGCGCGATGGTCAGTGACCTGGCCAGCCTCAACCAGCGCATCGGCGAGCAGCACCCCGGGGTGCCGATCATCCTGCTCGGCCACAGCATGGGCAGCTACATCGCCCAGGCCTACCTGCTGCATCACAGCGCCAGCTTGCAGGGCGCGATCCTCAGCGGCTCGAACTTCCAGCCGGTGGCGCTATACCGCGCGGCCAGCGCGATTGCCCGCTTCGAACGCTGGCGCCAGGGACCCACCGGGCGTAGCGCACTGATCGACTGGCTGTCGTTCGGCTCGTTCAACAAGGCCTTCAAACCCAATCGCACGGCCTTCGACTGGCTGAGCCGTGACCCGGATGAAGTGGACAAATACGTCAACGACCCGCTCTGCGGCTTCCGTTGCACCAACCAATTGTGGATTGATCTGCTCGGCGGCCTGCAGCAGATCAGCAAGGCGAAAAACCTCGCGCAGATCGACCCGGGCCTGCCGCTGCTGGTGATCGGCGGCGAATGTGATCCGGTCGGCGAGGGCAAGCGTCTCAAGGATCTGGCTGACGCTTTGCGCGCCGCCGGTAGCCAGAACCTGCAATTGAACGTCTACCCACAGGCACGGCATGAAGTGTTCAACGAGACCAACCGCGAGGAAGTCACCCGCGACGTGATCCAGTGGCTGGAACAGGCCCTGGCCCATCGTCGACCGTCGCGCTCGGAATGATCGCCGGCTCAATCATCAACTTTGAAATCAATCCGTTGATTTTGAATAACACCCTTACAGGACCACCTTGCGATGACCCAGGTTACCAACACGCCTTACGAAGCCCTTGAAGTCGGCCAGACCGCCAGCTACAGCAAGACCGTTGAAGAGCGCGATATCCAGTTGTTCGCCGCCATGTCCGGCGATCACAACCCGGTGCACCTGGACGCCGAATTCGCTGCGGCGAGCATGTTCAAGGAGCGTATTGCCCACGGCATGTTCAGCGGTGCGCTGATCAGCGCCGCGGTGGCCTGCGAGCTGCCCGGGCCCGGCACCATCTACCTGGGCCAGCAGATGAGTTTCCAAAAGCCGGTGAAAATCGGCGACACCCTGACCGTGCGTCTGGAGATCCTCGAGAAGCTGCCGAAATTCCGCGTGCGCATTGCCACCCGCGTGTTCAACCAGCGCGATGAGCTGGTGGTCGACGGCGAGGCCGAGATCCTCGCACCACGCAAGCAGCAGACCGTGACCCTGACCAACCCGCCGCCGATCACCATTGGCTGAGGCATAAAAAAACGCCGGATCAACCGGCGTTTTTTGTGGCAGCGTGAAACTTAGCTGGCACGGGCGATGTTACGCAGCGCTTTCACCTGGTCGTGATTGCGCAGCACACCCTGATACTGACGGTTCACCAGGTCGGTGAGCCCCACCAGATTGTGCTTGGCCAGTTTCTCCAGGGCTTCGCGATAGGCTTTCTTGGCGTGGTCTTCACCGCGCTCGGCTTCGTTGAGCACCGCCTCTTCACCCTTGCCGGTGAACAGCGCTTTCACGTCCACCCAACGACGGTGCAGGTCACCGGCGACACTGGTGGAAGTCTCTGGATCGCCGCCCAGTTTACGAACTTCAGCCTGCAGTTCGGCTGCGGAGGTTGCACACTCGCTGGCACGGTGCACGAACAACGCCTTCAGCTCGGGATTCTTGATGTCTTCAGCACAAGTCTGAAAACCTTTCTGACCGTCTTTGCTGACTTCGATCAGATCGTTGAGAATCGATACGGCTTCTTTATTGATGTTGGTCATGGCTCAATTCCTTCTGGTGGTGAAAGTTACTAAAGACTGTTGCAGTCACCGTGCCAAGCCTTGACCAATAATTTTTTACTTGTATTTCATATAGTTAAAAATAATCCAAATATCTGTATGGCGGTTATTTGCATGAACTGTCAATTGGCCTGCATGCAGAATGCCTGTATTTTTCAAGACGCTTGAACAGCGCAAGACAAGGTTGCCCCCATGAACCCCGAGAAACTCGAACTGCTGGTCACCCGCGAAATGCCGTTCGGCAAATACAAGGGACGGATCATCGCCGACCTGCCCGGTCCGTACCTGAACTGGTTCGCCCGCGAGGGTTTCCCCCACGGTGAACTCGGTGGCCTGCTCGCCTTGATGCAGGAGATCGACCACAACGGCCTGTCCGACCTGCTCGACCCGCTACGCGCCAAGCACGGCAAACCCAAACCCCGCCATTGACCCCGTTGTCGAGAGAAGCACCGCCATGCCATGGAATGAAGAGCACGCCCGCGACGAACACTTCTGGCTCAGCGTGGCCGCGCGCTATGACCTGGAGCCCGGCCCGATCAACCTGGAAAACGGTTATTTCGGCCGTATGACCCGCAGTGTCGTGCAGGCGTACGAAGGCCATATCGAGTTCATCAACCGCAGCAACTCGGTGCACGTACGCCAGCGCTTCGAAACCATCGAAAGCCTGGAGATCCGCGCGCAACTGGCCGATCTGCTGGGCACCCATCACCAGGCCGTGGCCCTGACCCGCTGCGCCAGCGACGGCCTGCATTCGCTGATCCGCAACTACAACGCCTTGCGGCCCGGCGATCAGTTGCTGGTCAGCGACCAGGAATACCCCAGCGTCCTCGGCGCCATGCGCTGGCTGGCACGCAACCGCGGCGTCGAGCTGATCGAGATCAGCCATCCCTTCCCGGTGAGTTTCGCCAGCCTGATGAACACCTATCAGGAGGCGTTCGAGCGTTATCCCCGACTGAAGCTGATGGCCCTGACCTACGTCACCCACCGCAGCGGGTTGGTGATGCCGGTCCAGGCCATCGCCGCCGTCGCCCGCAAGCATGGGGTGGATGTGATCCTCGACGGCGCCCATGCCCTGGGCCAGATCGACTTCAACCTCGAAGCACTGGGTATCCTGTTTGCCGGTTTCAACCTGCAGAAATGGATGGGCGCCCCCCTGAGCCTGGGCTTTATCTATATCGATCCGACGCGCCTGGCGGAGATCGACCCGGACATGGGCGAGGACCGCTATCCGATCAGCGATATCCGCTCCCGCGCGCCCTATGGCACGCCGAATATCCCGGCCTGGATGACCTTGCCCCTGGTCTTCGAGGAACATCGGGCACTCGGTGGTTCAGGGGCCAAGGGCGCACGACTGAATTACCTGCGGGATATCTGGGTGGGTGCGGTACGCGGTATGCCGGGTATCGAGGTGCTGACACCGGATGATCCGCGGCTGTATTGCGGCATCACCTCGCTGCGCTTTCGGCATGAGCCGGACCAGCAGCGGATGGTCGACCGACTCCTGGCCGAGTACAACCTGTTTACCGTGGTCCGCGAAGGCACGGCCCATGGCAATTGCATCCGGGTCACGCCGGGCTTGGCCAACTCGGCCGAGGACCTGAGGTTGCTGGCGCGGGCCCTGGGCGAATTGAGCGGCTGATCGCCAGGCAAAAAAAACGGTGCGCCGACCAAGCGCACCGTAAAGCCGTAGAACACACAACGAAATTCAGTAACGATGAATCAATCCAGCAGGGCCAGCGCCTCGGCGGTGCACTCCTGGATCCGCGCCCAGTCGCCGTTCTTGATCCACTCGGGATCGAGCATCCAGCTGCCGCCCACGCACATCACGTTTTTCAACGCCATGTAGCTCTTGATATTGGCCGGGCCGACGCCGCCGGTCGGGCAGAATTTCACTTCGCCGAACGGGCCGCCCAGGGCCTTGATCGCCGCCACGCCGCCGCTGACTTCCGCCGGGAACAGCTTGAAGCGGCGATAACCCAGGCCATAGCCCTCCATGATCCCCGAGGCATTGCTGATGCCGGGCAACAAGGGGATCGGGCTGTCGACGCTGGCTTCCAGCAGGTCACGGGTAATGCCCGGGGTGACGATGAATTGCGAACCCGCCGCCTCCGCCGCCACCAGCATCTGCCGATCGAGCACTGTGCCGGCACCGGTCACCAGTTCCGGGCGCTGTTCGCGCAGGATCTGGATGGCCTTGAGGCCGAACTGCGAGCGCAGGGTCACTTCCAGCGCGGTCAGGCCGCCGGCGGCCAGGGCATCGGCCAGGGGCAGGACATCCTGCTCGCGGGCAATGGTGATCACCGGGAGAATCCGTGCACGGGTGCAGAGCTCATCGATCAGGGCGACCTTGTCTGCCATGGAGACGGTCGGGACATTTTTTGTCATAGCAGCGGATCCTTGACTCATGGGCACCAGTAAATATTCAGGGTAGGTTGCAAGAAAGCGCGAATCGGCATGGCCGCGAGGTCATCGCCGGCCAATGCGGCATTCAGGGTGGTCAGTTTCGACTGACCGGAAATCGCCAGCACGGTGAACGTCGCCGAAGCCAGCAGGGCCCGGCTCATGGTCAGGCGCTGGTGCGGCACGGTCGGCGCCAGCATCGGCCAGACACGCCGGCTGCCGTCCACTTGCAGGGCCGCCGCCAGGTTCGGGCTGCCGGGGAACAGCGAGGCGGTGTGCCCGTCATCGCCCATGCCCAGCACCAGCACATCGATATCCGGCAGTTCGGCAAGCAGTTGATCGGCCTGTTCGGCCGCCGCGTCCAGGTTTGCCGCGGCGCTGTACAAGCCGATAAACCGCGCCTTGGCCGCCGGGCCCTGGAGCAGGTAGCGCTTGAGCAGGCCGGCGTTGCTGTCGGCATGTTCCACCGGTACCCAGCGCTCGTCGGCGAGGCTGACCACCACACGGGACCAGTCCAGCTCCTGTTTCACCAGGCTCTGGAAGAATGCCACCGGGCTGCGCCCGCCGGACACCACCAGGGTCGCCGCGCCGCGTGCGGCAATCGCCGCCCGCAGTTGCTCGGCCACGGCTTGTGCCTGGCCCTCGGCCAACAGCGCCGGGCTGCGGAACTCGTGCGCCTGCACGCCCTGGGGCAGTTTCAATTCAGATATCGCCATACCACGACCTCCCATCCCGCGTGATCAGTGCAATGGAGCTCATCGGCCCCCAGGACCCCGCCGCGTACGGCTTGGGCGCATCACCGGACTTCTTCCAGCCGGCGATCAACTGGTCACACCACTTCCACGCGGCTTCGATTTCATCTTTACGGACAAACAGGTTCTGGTTGCCGTGCATCACTTCCAGCAACAGACGCTCGTAGGCGTCCGGAATCCGCGCACTGCGATAGGTGTCGGAGAAATTCAGTTGCAACGGCCCGCTACGCAGTTGCATGCCCTTGTCCAGGCCCTGCTCCTTGGTCATCACCCGCAGGGAAATACCTTCGTCCGGTTGCAGGCGGATGATCAGCTTGTTGCTGATCTGCAGGCGCTGCTCGGGGGCGAAGATATAGTGCGAGGGTTCCTTGAAGTGGATGACGATCTGCGACAGCTTCTGCGGCATGCGCTTGCCGGTACGCAGGTAGAACGGCACGCCGGCCCAGCGCCAGTTGCGGATATCGGCACGCAGGGCGACGAAGGTCTCGGTATCGCTCTGGGTGTTGGAGTTTTCTTCCTCCAGGTAACCCGGCACCGAATGCCCTTCGCTGTGCCCGGCGATGTACTGGCCGCGCACCACCTGGGTGGTCAGGCCTTCCGGGCTGATCGGCGCCAGGGCCTTGAGCACCTTGACCTTCTCGTCACGGATGCTGTCGGCCGAGAGGTCGGCCGGCGGGTCCATGGCGATCAGGCAGAGCAGTTGCAGCAGGTGGTTCTGGATCATGTCCCGCAGTTGGCCGGCCTTGTCGAAATAACCCCAGCGGCCTTCGATACCGACCTTCTCGGCCACGGTGATTTCCACGTGGGAGATGTAGTTCTGGTTCCACTGGGTTTCGAACAGGCTGTTGGCGAAACGCAGGGCGATCAGGTTCTGCACCGTCTCCTTGCCCAGGTAGTGGTCGATGCGATAGGTGCGGTTTTCCGGGAAGAAGCGCGCCACGGCGTCGTTGACCTTGCGCGACGACTCGAGGTCCGAACCGATGGGTTTTTCCAGCACCACCCGGGTGTTTTCCGCCAGGCCGACCTTGGCCAGGTTCTCGCAGATCGCGCCATAAACCGAGGCCGGCGTGGCGAAATAGGCGATCAGGCACTGGCTGGTGCCGGCTTGTTCGGCCAGGGCGACATAGTCGTCGGGCTTGAGGAAGTCCACGTGCAGGTAGCTGAGGCGGGCGAGGAAGCGCTCGAGCACCGCCTCGTCGATTTCCTTGGCCTCGACAAAGACCCGCAGTTCTTCTTCGATGGTCGCCAGGTGCTCGGCATTGCTGCCAGGCTCGCGGGCCAAGGCCAGGATGCGCGTGTCCTCATGCAGCAGGCCCGCGCCATCGAGGTGATACAAGGCAGGAAACAGCTTGCGAAGCGCCAGGTCGCCCAGGGCGCCAAACAAGGCAAAGGTGCACGGTTCAACCGTTATCGAAGGCATGATGTTTGTTCTTTTATCAAGTTAAACGATAAATACCTTTTTTCGAGGCATCACTCAAGGAAAAATGTAGTAATAACCACAACATTTTATCAATATGATGATTCCGAGTGGTGGTCATCACACGCCATCAGTAGGATAGGCCACCGCCGGGAGCTGCCCAAGGGCATTGTTCCGGGCCCTGCAGAACCCAAGTTGCCTCGAATCAAGGAATCACCAAATGGACCGCGTGCGAAATTTACTGGAGCAGATCCAGAGCCGCCTCGAAGACCTGAACAAGGCCGAGCGCAAAGTCGCCGAAGTCATCCTGCTCAACCCGCAGCAGGCGACCCGTTTCAGCATCGCCGCGCTTGCCCAGGCGGCTTCGGTCAGCGAGCCGACGGTCAACCGCTTCTGCCGCTCGTTCGGCGTCAGCGGTTATCCCGAACTCAAGCTGCAACTGGCCCAGAGCCTGGCCAGCGGCGCGGCCTATGTGAGCCGTGCGGTAGAGGCCGACGATAATCCCGAGGCCTACACGCAGAAGATCTTCGGCAGCGCCATCGCGTCCCTGGACAGCGCCTGCCAGGCCCTGGACCCGAACCTGATCAGCCGCGCCGTCGACCTGTTGATCCAGGCCCGGCAGATCCACTTCTTCGGCCTCGGCGCCTCGGCACCGGTGGCCCTGGATGCCCAGCACAAGTTCTTCCGCTTCAACCTGGCGGTCACCGCCCATGCCGATGTGCTGATGCAGCGGATGATCGCCTCGGTGGCCCACACCGGTGAGCTGTTCGTGATCATTTCCTATACCGGGCGTACCCGGGAACTGGTGGAAGTGGCGCGCATAGCCCGGGAGAACGGCGCTTCGGTGCTGGGGTTGACGGCCGCAGGGTCGCCCCTGGCCAAGGCGAGCACCTTGAGCCTGAATATTCCGCTGCCGGAAGACACCGACATCTACATGCCGATGACCTCGCGGATCATCCAGTTGACGGTGCTCGACGTGCTGGCCACCGGCATGACCCTGCGCCGTGGCGTGGATTTCCAGCCACACCTGCGCAAGATCAAGGAAAGCCTCAACGCCAGCCGTTATCCGGTGGGTGACGAGTTCAACTGAGGTCGTACGGATCAGGCAGCCCGCGCCTGCAAACTCAGATGCGCCCGCTCCCCGGGCGCCAGGCACAGGCTGTCGGTACCGCCACTGGCGGCCTCGACACAGACAAACCCCATCACTTCATTCCAGCTCACCCCCAGCAACGGCCGATGCCCCGGATGCCAGACCACGGTGTCGGCACTGTCGCCGGTATCGATGCACAACTCCCGCTGCCAGGCATGATCCTTGAGGTGCAGTTCACCGTCATGCTGGAACACCCGCTGGCAACCACCATCCACCCGTAACTCGCCTTCCTGCCGACAGGCCTGGCGATTCAACTGGTCGTAACCCTCGGCACCGTCAAGTCCAGACAGCGCTATCTCACCGACATCACCGATACGCCAATAGGCGTGCAGCGCATGGCTCAACTGGCATGGCTCGCTGTCCTGATGCTCGGTGCTCAGGCGCAGGTCCATGTTTTCACCCAGGCGCGCATGCAGGTCGACCTGCCAGTCGCAGAGCTGCAAACGCCAGTGCAGGCTGACCCCCTCTTCGTCGCTGCTGCTTTCCAGCAGCTTCCAGTCGATCAGCCTGGCCCAACCGTGGGACGGCCAGGCGTTTTCGCTCGGATGCCGGCCATACCAGGGCCAGCACACCGGCACCCCGCCGCGAATCGCCCCGACCTGTGGCCACTTGGCCGCGCACCACAACCAGGGCTTCTGCCCTTGTGGCTGGAAGTGCAGCAACTGCGCGCCCTGGCGGCTGAACACCGCCTGGCACAAGGGATGGTCGATCACCAGCACTTCACGCTGTTGAAAGCGCTCCCACTGGAACACCGGCTGCTCGCGCCGGGATTTGAAAAAGCGTTGTAGCGGTTGCTCATGCATGTGCCGCGAATCCTGAAAATCGTTTTGCCGTATCCATGTGACCGTGGGAGCGCTGCCTGCCCTGGCAAACCGCCCTCACCCGCGCCCCCAAAAAAAAGCGGACGGTCTGGTGGACCATCCGCAAGATGCGCACATAGAGAGAGAGCTTATCAGTCGAAGCCTTAGAAGACCGACTGAATTTTCAGGCCGGCAACCACGGCGTTGTCGACTTGATTCACACCACCCGGGTGGGTAACGTACTGCAGGTTGGGACGTACGGTCAGCCAGTTGGTGACGTGGAAGCCGTAGTTGATTTCAGTGTTGAACTCGGTGTCGCGCAGTGGCGAGTACAGCGGGTTGTTGTAGTCGCTGACGTTATTCGCAGCGTTCTCCAACTCGGCGTTTTCCCTCACGTCCTGGTTGACATGGATACGGGCGAAACCGATCCCGACGTCATCCTTCGGACGCGCATCGAACGGCCCCTTGTACACGAACATCACCGACTGGTAGTTGTCGACGAGGTTGGTGGCCTTGTCGTGGAAGGTGGCGTTGGCCGCGATGTTCAGACCACGGGAAGCGTCACCGTTGTGGCTGGTGAGTTGCTGCTGAGCAACGAACCAGTAACCGTGCTTGCTGTTGTGGACACGGTAAGGCAGACCACTCGTTGCAGCGTCCCCACCATTGTCGTCCCGGAGCACGTCATCGGCCGGAGCCGCGCTTTTGTAGTAACCGACACGGTATTCGCCCGGCAGGTCGTTGACCTTCGGCGACCAGACCAGTTCAACCGGTATGACGGTACCCTTGGTGCCGCTACCGCTGAGCTTGAAGCCGTTACCGTGCTCCAGCTGCGACGGGTTCTGGTTGTACGCACCGATTTGCGCATACAGCTCAGGCGTGATGTTGTACTTCACGCGAATAGCGGCCTGGGCGACGGGCCAGTTGTACCAGGTGTTGACATAGTTACCCACCTGGGAGCCACAGAACGACAGGTTCTGGAAGTCGCACGGGAAGGTGTTGAAGTCTTCGCCTTCGCCGAAGTAACCGAGTTTCACATCCAGCTTGTTGTCGAACATCTGGTGCTGAATCCAGAACTGGGTCAGACGGACCATGTGGCCGCGACCGTCGACTTCCTGGGAGGAGCTCAAGGTGCCGGCACGTGGGTCGCCAATGCGATCACCGGAGATGTTCTCACCATTACGGTTGGTGAGCTGGATCTTGGCCTGGGTGTTATCCCAGCCCCACAGTTTTTGCAGGTCCAACGCCACACCCAGGCCAAACTGGTCGGCGTAACGCGAGGTGTGGTCGTTGTTGTAGCCACCGTGCAGGTTGCTACCGACTTCACCGACATAGTCCATCTTGATGTCGATGCCTTCTTCGATCAGCTTGGTGCGCTCTCCGCCCCAGTCACCGGTCATCCATTTGGAGTTGGCGCTGAACGCGTCGTCGGCCATTGCGTTAGCGGCCAGGACCAGTGTTGCCGCCGCCGACAATTGGCAGAACAGGCGGGCATTGGTGTTTTTCATTTTCATCCCTACATCCTCGTCTTTATTGTTATGAAACTGTTTTTATCTAACGCGGTTACATCGACTGCGACGCGGGGCAAACCACGCGTCACGAATGTCAGCGGCCCTTGAATTGCGCCACATTATCGCTATGCACCTGGGCTTGCGGCTTGGCCACCACGCCCAGGCGTTCACCGGTCTGGGCGTCGAACAACAACACCTTGGCCGGATCGAATTGCAGGGTCAGGGTTTCGCCCACCTGCGGCGCCACGTCCGGTGCCAGTCGGCAGCAGACCTTGGTCCCGTTGAGGTTGACGAACACCAGGGTGTCCGGGCCGGTCGGCTCGGTGACCTGCACTTCGGCACGGATATTTGGCAAGCCATTGGGCTCGCCCTGCATCAGGCTGATCTGCTCCGGGCGCATGCCGAGGATGATTTCGCGGTCTTCAAGACCGGCGTCGGTCACCCCCAGCGGCAACTCGCAACGGGCCTGGCCGCTGTCGAGCAAGGCCACCAGACGACCATCCTTGCGCTGCAGGCGCAGGGGGATGAAGTTCATCGGCGGCGAACCGATGAAGCTGGCGACAAACAGGTTGGCCGGGTCGTTGTAGATCTGCTTCGGCGTGCCGAACTGCTGGATGATGCCGTCCTTCATCACCGCCACCTTGTCGCCCAGGGTCATGGCTTCGATCTGGTCGTGGGTCACGTAGACCGTGGTGGTTTTCAGGCGCTGGTGCATCAGTTTCATTTCGGTGCGCATCTCGACCCGCAGCTTGGCGTCGAGGTTGGACAGCGGTTCGTCGAACAGGTAGATCTTCGGCCGCCGCGCCAGGGCACGGCCCATGGCCACACGCTGTTGCTGACCACCGGACAACTGGCCGGGCTTGCGGTTGAGCAAGTGTTCGATCTGCAGCAGCTTGGCGACCCGCGCGACTTCTTCGTCGATGGCCGACTGCGCCATCTTGCGAATCTTCAGGCCGAACTCGATGTTCTCGCGCACGCTCATGGTCGGGTACAGCGCATAGGACTGGAACACCATGGCGATGTCGCGATCCTTCGGGCTCATGCCGCTGACGTCCTGGTCATCGATCATGATCGCGCCGCCGGTGATGTTCTCCAGGCCCGCGATGCAGTTCATCAGCGTCGACTTGCCGCAGCCCGAAGGCCCTACCAGGATCAGGAACTCACCGTCCGAGATCGACAGTTCGATGTTCTTCAGGGTGTCCGGCAGACCGGCGCCGTAGGTCTTGTTTACATTGCGAAGTTCGAGCGTTGCCATGATTACCCCTTGACTGCGCCGGCCGTCAGCCCGCGCACGAAATACTTGCCTGCGACCACATAGACCAGCAGGGTCGGCAGCCCGGCGATCATCGCCGCTGCCATATCAACGTTGTATTCCTTGACCCCGGTACTGGTGTTGACCAGGTTGTTCAGCGCCACCGTGATGGGTTGCGAATCACCGCTGGAGAACACCACGCCGAAGAGGAAGTCGTTCCAGATCTGGGTGAACTGCCAGATCAGGCAGACCATGATGATCGGGGTCGACATCGGCAGGATGATCAGCCGGAAGATGGTGAAGAAACCCGCACCATCCAGGCGAGCCGCCTTCACCAGCGCATCGGGAATGCTCACGTAGTAGTTACGGAAGAACAGCGTGGTGAACGCCAGGCCGTAAACGATGTGCACGAACACCAGGCCCGTGGTGGTACTGGCCAGGCCCATCTTGCCGAGGGTGAACGAGGCCGGCAGCAGTACGGTCTGGAACGGCAGGAAGCAACCGAACAGCAACAGGCCGAAGAACAACTGCGAACCGCGGAAGCGCCACATCGACAGCACATAGCCGTTCAACGCACCGATGGCGGTGGAGATCAGCACCGCCGGAACGGTGATCTTGATCGAGTTCCAGAAGTAGCCGTTGACCGTGGCCCAGGCCTTGACCCAGCCGATGTCGGTGATCACCGTCGGCCAGCTCAGCAGGTTGCCGGTGCTGATGTCTTCCGGCGACTTGAAGCTGGTCAACAACATAACCACCAGCGGTACCAGATAGAGCAGCACGGCGATGATCAGCACCGCGTAGATGGCGATGCGGCTCAGGCTGATCGCCGGTTTGTGGGCGAGACTAGTCATTACGCTTGGTCCTCAGCTCGGAGTACAGGTAAGGCACGATGATCGCGAGAATCGCACCGAGCATCAGAATCGCACTGGCCGAGCCCATGCCCATCTGGCCGCGACTGAAGGTGAAGGAGTACATGAACATGGCAGGCAGGTCGGACGAGTAGCCCGGGCCACCGGCGGTCATCGCCGCCACCAGGTCGAAACTCTTGATCGCGATGTGCGCCAGGATCATCACCGCGCTGAAGAACACCGGACGCAGGCTCGGCAGCACCACTTTCCAGTAGATCTTCGGCAGGCTCGCGCCATCGATCTGGGCGGCACGGATGATCGATTGATCGACACCGCGCAGGCCGGCCAGGAACATCGCCATGATGAACCCCGAGGCTTGCCAGACCGCCGCGATCACCAGGCAATAGACCACGCGATCGGGGTCGATCAGCCAGTCCAGGCGGAAGCCTTCCCAGCCCCAGTCACGCAGCAGTTTGTCCAGGCCCATGCCCGGGTTGAGCAGCCATTTCCAGGCGGTACCGGTGACGATCATCGAGAGCGCCATCGGGTACAGGTAAATGGTGCGGATAAAACCTTCGCGACGGATGCGCTGGTCGAGGAACACCGCCAGCAGCACGCCGATCACCAGGGTGACGCCGATAAACAGCCCACCGAAGAGTGCCAGGTTCTTGCTCGCCACCCACCAGCGGTCGTTATCGAACAACCGTGCGTATTGCGCCAGGCCTACCCATTTGTAGGTCGGCAGGAAAGTCGAGTTGGTGAACGACAGTACGAACGTCCACAGGATATAGCCATAGAAGCCCACCAGGACGATAAACATGCTGGGCGCCAGCACCAGTTTGGGTAGCCAGCGCTGCAATGCATCGAACGGCGAGGCTTTGCTGAACACAGCAACAGAACTCATGGGGAAATCCACTACAGGGAAAAGGGACTACATGCAGAGTCTTTGTAGAAGCCGACTTGCTGGCGATTGCGCTTTAGTCAGTTGGGATATCCGCTGACTGATATTTCGCTATCGCTGGCAAGCCAGCTCCTACACAGGACTGCGGTGCTGAAACTTACTTGGCAGACTTGACCGCTGCGCCGAGTTTCTTGGCGGCATCGGCAGGATCGGCTTTCGGGTCGTTGATGTAGTTGGTCACGACATCAAAGAACGCACCCTGTACGGCCAGCGTGGTCGCCATGTTGTGCGCCATGCTCGGTTGCAGGCCGCCGGTCTTGGCATCTGCCAGGAAGTCCTTCGCAGCTGTCTGGGCACAGGAGTCGAAACCGTACTTGCCCATGTCGCTCAGCATGTCGTTACGAACCGGGATCGAGCCCTTGTTGATGCTGAAGACTTTCTGGAAGTTCTCACCCAGGACGACCTTGGCGATGTCCTGCTGGCCCGCCGCGGTACCCTTGTCTTTCTGCTTGAACACCGCCAGGGAGTCGATGTTGTAGGTGAAGGCTTTTTCGGTGCCCGGGAAGGCTACGCACTCGTAGTCCTTGCCAGCGACTTTCTTGGCCGCTGTCCACTCGCTCTTGGCCCAGTCACCCATGATCTGCATGCCGGCCTTGCCGTTGATGACCTTGGCCGCTTCCAGGTTCCAGTCCTGGCCTTTGCCGTCGACGTCCATGTAGGTCGCGACTTTCTTCAGTTCGGTCAGCGCCTTGACCATTTCAGGACCGGTCAGCGTGGCGTTATCCAGGTCGACCAGGGCTTTCTTGTAGCCATCAACGCCCATGACCGACAACACGACCGCTTCAAACACGGTGCTGTCCTGCCAAGGCTGGCCGCCGTGGGCGAGCGCAATGAAGCCTGCGGCCTTGAGCTTGTCACCGGCAGCGTAGAATTCCTGGAGGGTGGTCGGTGCTTTTTCGATACCGGCTTTCTTGAAGACTTCCGGGTTGATCCACAGCCAGTTGACGCGGTGAATGTTCACCGGCACGGCCACGTAATCACCGTTGTACTTCACGGTATCGGAGACTTTCTTGTCCAGCAGGCTGTCCCACTTCTCTTCTTTGGCAGTGGTCTTCAGGACGTCAGTATCGAGCAGCCCGGTAGATGCCCATTCCTGGATGTCAGGCCCTTTGATCTGCGCCATGGCCGGTGGGTTGCCGGCTACGGCACGGCTTTTCAGCACGGTCATGGCGGTAGCACCGCCGCCCCCGGCGACTGCGCCGTCTTTCCAGGTGAAACCGTCTTTTTCTACTTGAGCCTTGAGCACATCGACTGCGGCCTTTTCACCACCGGACGTCCACCAATGAACGACTTCCACGGACCCTTTCGAGTCGGCGGCCATAGCACTGAGAGGAAACAACGAGGCGAGAGAAACGACGGCGGCGAGGCGGGAAATCGAATTCATCTGTAGTACCTTTCTTGTTGTTATGCATGCAAGTCTGGTGCTTGCGCTGCATGGGATTCTAGTCAAGGCAAGGCCCCTCGCAGGTAACGAAGGGACGTGCAAATGTCACTGCATGGTTACATGATTTTCGTTGCCATTATCAGCCCAGGATTACCGGGCCAGAGCGCTCGCGAGGCTTGGGGCGAGTGGCAGGCCCGGAAGCAGTACCGCTTGAAAGGCATGATAGAGGTCAGGTTTACCGCCCCAGATCTTGGCATCGGGCCGATTGTGCTCATCCAGTTCGTGATGCCAGCTGCCCAGCGCAGGGTCGATGAAGTGCACATCGATGAAGTCCCAGAAGCGCCGATACCAGGTTTCGTACTGCGCCTCACCCGTGCGCCGGAGCAGGGCCGCGGCCGTTGCGCTGGCTTCGGCATGGGTCCAGTGCAGGCGCTGGCGGACCACCGGGCGGTTGTCCCAGTCCAGCGTGTAGACGATGCCCGGCGAGCCATCAGCGTGCCAGCCGTGACGACAGGCGCTGTCGAACAAACCACGGGCGTCGTCCAGCAGCCAGTCGGGGGTGAGCAGGCCGGCCTGGCGACGTGCGGCCTCCAGATGCAAGACCAGACGCGCCCACTCGAAGCCGTGGCCTGGCGTGGTGCCATAAGGGCGAAAGCCGTCCGCCGGGTTGTCGTGGTTGTACTCGCGCAGGGGCTGCCAGTGGCGGTCGAAGTGTTCGATGACCATGAAATCGTTGGCGGCGGCGTGATCGTGGATCACCCGCTCGACAATGCGCAGCGCGCGATCCAGCCAGCGACTGTCACCGGTGACATCCGCCAGGGCGAGGAAGGCCTCGGTGCCGTGCATATTGCTGTTGGCGCCGCGATAGGCCTCTTCCTGCTGCCAATCGCGGGCAAAGGATTCGCGCAGGGTGCCCTCCTCCTCGTTCCAGAAATGTGTCTCGAGCACACGGATCGATTCGGCCAGCAGACGCGGGGCATCGGCGCTGCCGGCGACCACCGCGGAACTCGCCGCCAGGGCCACAAAGGCATGCAGGTAGGCTGCCTTGCCGCTGTTGCCGTCGCGGTGATCGGGCACTGCGTACCAACCACCGTGGGTGGCATCGCGCAACGGCCCCCAGAGGGCGGCGACACCGTGATCGACCAACGCCAGGCAACCGGGAATCCCCTGGATATGCGCCATGGCGAAACTGTGGGTCATGCGCGCGGTGTTCATGGTTTCGGCCATGGCGTCATCCGCCAGTTGGCCGCGCTCGTCGAGATTGCCGAAGCCTTCGGCCAGGCGCGAAGCCTTGGCAAACGCCAGCAGCCGCCGGCCTTCGGCCAACAACCAGGCACGATGAGCCGGGGCATTGAGCCAACTGCTGAACGGCAGTTCAAGGGTGTCCATCGGAGTACCTTTCTTGTTGTTAGGAGCCAAACGATTATCCGGCGATTCTAGCCAGCCATCCTTCGCCATCAGGTCACGAAGCCCCGCGCAAATGTCACCAATCGGTGACAAAACCAGATGAAGGTCCCTTTGGTCCCAGACTCTGCAAGGTAGGAAAATTGCTGAATAAGCCGTTTCCCTTTCCAATGTAGGAGTGATCCCTAACGCCTTTTCCCACATTGAAGCACTCCTTTACTTCGGCGAATCTGCTGCACTTCTTCATTTCAGGTGCGCCGGTCCAGCGCCCCCAAGGAGGTGTGATCCATGGCTGCCCCCTACCTGCGCAACCCCCGTCAATGCTGCATTTTCCCGGTCTACAACGGACAAGGTCTGTGTGCCTGGAAGGTCGAGGTCATACGTGGCGGCGCCCAATTGGGCGGTGTTTTCAGCTTCGCCGAGTGTGGTGGCGAGGAGCCAGCCCGGTGTATGGCCGAGTCCTACCGCAACGCCCTGGTGCTGAAAATGCAGCCTTCGCAAAGCTATGAAGAGCGCCAGCGCCTGATGCCCCACAACACCAGCGGGCATCCCGGGGTGATTCGGGTCGAGACCAACCACACCGGCTACTGGCGGGCCAGCACGCGGATTCATGGTTACTGCCTGAGTCGCAGTTTCAGTGTGCGCCGCCACGGCGAAGAACAGGCCAAGTGCCTGGCGCTGCGTGAGCGTGAACGGCAGCTGGCGTTGTGCAACGAGCCCTATGAACAGGCGATGGAAGCCTTGCAGCGCTACTTCAGCCAGAGCAACAGCCGCGTACGCGAACACCGCATCCGCGCGGCCATGGCGCGACCGCGGGAGGTTCAGGCTTCAGTCGATATCCTCCCGCCGGACCCGCTCGAGCCGGCGCTGAACATCAGTGCGGAACAGGCGCTCCTGTCGATCAGTCGGCATTTCGCGGCAAGTACAAAGTAACCCGCAGCCCGCCGTCGCGCAGGTTCTGCAAGCTCACTTCGCCACCATGACTGTGGGCGATATTGCGCGCGATGCCCAACCCCAGGCCATAGCCCTGCTGCTGGCCGGACAAGCGAAAGTGCGGTTCGAACACCTGCTCCAGGCGCTGTTCGGGCACCCCGGGCCCTTCGTCATCGACGTGCAGCACAAAGGCTTCGTCGTCGTCTTCGATATGCAGATGGGCCTTGTCGCCATACTTGAGGGCGTTGTCGATCAGGTTGCCCATGCAGCGTCGCAACGCCAGCGGCTTGCCGGGAAAGGCCCCGTGGGCGCGACCGTCCAGCGAGACCCGACCGTTGCCGTTGGGCGGCAGGTAGGGTTCGATCAGGCAATCGAGGGCGTGGTTGAGGTCCACCGGCTCGATGTTCTCGTGGATATCGGTGTCCTTCACGCATTGCAGCGCGCCCTTGACCAGCATCTCCAGCTCGTCGAGGTCGCGACCGAACTTGAACTGCAACTTCTCGTCCTCCAGCAACTCGACCCGCAGGCGCAGGCGGGTGATAGGGGTGCGCAGATCGTGGGAGATGGCACTGAACAACTGGCTGCGTTCGGTCAGGTAACGACTGATACGCTCACGCATGGCGTTGAACGCCCGGCCCACCTCCACCACTTCGCTGCCACCGCCTTCGGCCACCGGCCGCACCTGCGCATCGCCCAGGGACATGTCCCGTGCCGCCCGCGCCAGGCGCTTGAGGGGGCGGCTCTGCCAGTGCACCAGCAGGCCGATGAACAACAGCAGAAAACCGCTGGTGAGGACGATAAACCAGACCTGCTGGGACGGCAGGCCTTCCTCTTCCAGGCTGGTGTAGGGCTCCGGCAGCAGGGAGGCGATATACAGCCATTCGCCGGGGGACATCTGGATCTGCGTCACCAGCACCGGCGGATTGACCGGCTCCAGGGTCAAGGCGTAGTGGGCCCAGGAACGCGGCAGTTCATCGAGCTTCAGGCCGCCGTTGAATATCCGCAGGTCATCGGGGCTGACAAATTGCACCGAGATATCCACCTCGTTGCCCAGCGCCTGGCGCAGCACCTCGTGCACGGCGTCGAGCACCGCGGTCTTGCGCGGCGTGGCCGGCAGCAGGCGCATGTCCAGGGGCTTGTCATTGAGGGTGACGACAAACCGCGTGCCGCCCATGCTGCGCAATTGGTCGAGCACCAGCGGGCGATAGGCCAGCGGCAGCGAGCGCAGGTAGCTGACACTGGCGGTCATCGAGTGGGCCAGGCTGCGGGCACTGGTGACCAGGCCTTCGAGCTGCGTTGCACGCAACTGTGAGAGCCAGATCACGCTGGACAGCGTCTGGGCGATCAACACCGCCAGCAGGGTCAGCAGCAGCATGCGACCCAGCAGCGAGCGCGGAACCGGCAGGCGCCGGCGCAGCTCAGAGGGCATTGGCCGCAGTGACGTTAGCCGCCAACTGATAGCCGCTGCCGCGCACGGTGCGAATCAGTCGCGGTGGTTTCTCGGTGTCACGCAGGCGTTGGCGCAGGCGGCTGACCGCCATGTCGACGATCCGGTCCAGGGGCATCAGGTCACGCCCACGGGTGGCGTTGCCGATGGTGTCGCGGTCGAGGATTTCCTGGGGGTGATCGAGGAACAACTTGAGCAGGGCGAAGTCGGCACCAGAGAGAATCACTTCTTCGCCGTCGGTGTGGAACAGCCGGTGGCTGACCGTGTCCAGGCGCCAGTCGTCGAAGGCCAGGACCTCGCTGCCGCTGCGTTCCTGACCGAACTGCGCGCGGCGCAACAGGGCCTTGATCCGCGCTTGCAGTTCCCGTGGGCTGAAGGGTTTGCCCAGGTAATCGTCGGCGCCCAGTTCCAGGCCGATGACCCGGTCGGCTTCGTCGGAACTGGCGGTGAGCATGATGATCGGCACCTGGGCCTGGCGCGGATGCTGGCGAACCCAGCGGCAGAGGCTGAAGCCGTCTTCGTCGGGCAGCATGACGTCGAGGATCACCAGATCGCTGTGGGCATCGTTGAGGGCCTGGCGAAAGCCGGCGCCATCGCCGACGGTACGCACCTGGAAACCGGCACGGCTGAGGTAGGTGTCCAGCAATTCACGGATTTCCTGATCGTCGTCGACCAGGAGAATGGACTTACTGAATACGCTCACGGAAATCGTCCTTGTTGTTGTGGGGAGGACTGAGATGCGGATTATGCCTTAATCGATTAAGCCGTGAAGCAGTGTTGTCTGGACGGACGCTTTCGCGGGCAAGCCCTGCTCCTACAGGTTTGTGTCGTGTACAAAATCTGGGTACGACGACGTACTGTAGGAGCAGGGCTTGCCCGCGAAGAACGCGCCACGCAGTCGGATCAGTGCGCGAAAGCCTGCTGCAACGCCACCCCCGCACCAATCAAACCGGAATACGGGGCCGTCACCAGCCACACCGGGATCCCCTTGAAGTAATCGCTCATGCAGCCTTTGTCAGCAAAGCTCCTGGCAAAGCCGCTGTTGATGAAAAAGTCGGCAAACCGTGGGATCACCCCACCGACGATATACACCCCACCGCGCCCACCCGTGGTCAGCACGTTATTGCCGGCCACCCGACCCAGCCAGCAACTGAACTGCTCCAGCACTTCCCGGGCAATCGGATCGCCGGCCAGACCGGCAGCGGTAATCGACTCAGGGGTTTCCAGCACCGGCACATGCCCGTCCACCGCGCAGATCGCCCGGTACACCCGTGGCAAGCCGCCGCCACTCAACGCCGTCTCGGCGCTGACATGGCCGATTTCACTGTGGATATGTTGCCAAAGCTGGGTTTCACGCGGGCTGCTCAGGGGCAGGTCGACATGTCCACCCTCCCCCGGCAAGGCCATGAAGTGCTGCTCGCCCAGGTGCAACAAGGTGCCCACGCCGAGCCCGGTGCCAGGACCGATCACCACCGCCGGACGCAACGGCTCCGGCGTGCCTTCGCAGACCACGCGGTAGTCACCCGGCTCCAGGCGGGTCATGCCCAGGGCCATGGCGGAAAAGTCGTTGACCAGCAACAGCTCATCGACCTGCAAGGTCTCGCAGAACGCCCGGCGGCTCAGCCGCCAGTGGTTATTGGTGAAGCGAAACTCATCGCCGCCCACCGGACCAGCCACCGACAGGCACACCGCGCCGACCGATCCCAGCGCCAGGCCCAGGCCGTCGAGGTAGACCTTGATGGCCTCCTCGGGACTGCTGTGATCGACGGTTGCCAGGACCTTCACTTCATCCAGGGCATTGTCTTTCCACAACGCAAACCGCGCATTGGTCCCGCCAATGTCGCCTACCAACGCCAACTTCATTCAAGGTGCTCCAGGGCCGAAGTGAACGCGCTGGCGCCCTGCTCCGCCGAGCTGAAGGCCATGCGCATGAAGCCGAAAAGTTCGCGGCCACAGCCGATATTATTACCCAACGAGCCGACCGCCGGCGTGCGCGCGGCGAATTCGGCGTCATCCACCAGCACCCGCAAAGTGCCCTTGACCCCGTCCACGCGAATCACGTCGCCATCGCGGACCCGGGCCAGCGCCCCACCCACATGGGCTTCGGGGCAGACATGGATGGCCGCCGGGATCTTGCCCGAGGCCCCGGACATCCGTCCGTCGGTGACCAGCGCGACCTTGAAGCCACGGTCCTGCAACACACCGAGGAACGGCGTCATCTTGTGCAGCTCCGGCATGCCGTTGGAGCGCGGCCCCTGGAAGCGCATCACCGCAACGAAATCCTTCTCCAGCAAACCGGCCTTGAACGCGTCGGCCAGGTCCTGCTGGTCCTCGAACACCACCGCCGGTGCTTCGACGATCTGGTGTTCCGGGGCCACGGCGGAAACTTTCATCACACCACGTCCGAGGTTGCCCTCCATCACCCGCAGGCCACCTTCAGGGGAGAAGGCACGGGCCACGGGGCGCAGGATGGTTTCATCGAGGCTCTCGATCGGGCCGTCGCGCCACACCAGTTCGCCGTCCTGCAGGAACGGCTCCTGGGTGTAGCGGCTCAGGCCATGGCCGGCGACGGTATTCACATCTTCGTGCAACAGGCCGGCTTCCAGCAGTTCGCGGATCAGGAAGGCCATGCCGCCCGCCGCCTGGAAGTGGTTGATGTCGGCCTTGCCGTTCGGATAGACGTGGGACAGGGTCGGCACCACTTCGGAGAGGTCGGCCATGTCCTGCCAGGTCAGCTGGATACCGGCCGCCTGGGCAATCGCCGGCATATGCAGGGTGTGGTTGGTGGAGCCGCCGGTGGCGTGCAGGGCAACGATGGAGTTGACCAGCGAACGCTCGTCTACAATTTCACCCAGGGGCATGAAGCTGCCGCTCTGTTTGGTCAGGCGGGTGATCTGGTGCGCCGCTTCGCGGGTCAGGGCATCACGCAGCGGGGTATTCGGATTGACGAAGGACGAGCCCGGCAAGTGCAGGCCCATGACTTCCATCAGCAACTGGTTGGTGTTGGCGGTGCCGTAGAAGGTGCAGGTGCCGGGGCTGTGGTAGGACTTCATTTCCGACTCCAGCAGCTCCTCGCGGCTGGCCTTGCCTTCGGCATAACGCTGGCGCACGTCGGCTTTTTCCTTGTTGGAAATCCCCGAGACCATCGGCCCGCCGGGCACGAAGATGGTCGGCAGGTGACCGAAGCGCAAGGCGCCCATCAACAGGCCGGGCACAATCTTGTCGCAGATGCCGAGCATCATCGCCGCGTCGAACATGTTGTGGGACAGGGCCACGGCGGTGGACAGCGCGATCACTTCGCGGCTGGCAATACCCAGCTCCATGCCCGGCTCGCCCTGGGTCACGCCATCACACATGGCCGGCACGCCACCGGCGAACTGGCCGACCGAACCGATCTCGCGCAGGGCCTGCTTGATCTGTTGCGGATAGGTTTCGTAAGGCTGGTGGGCGGAGAGCATGTCGTTATAAGACGAAACGATCGCCACGTTGGCGGCGTTCATCAGACGCAGGTTCTGCTTGTCGTCGGTGCCACACCCGGCCACGCCGTGGGCAAAGTTCGCGCATTGCAGCTTGCCGCGCATCGGGCCGTCACTGGCGGCACCGCGAATCAGTGCCAGATACGCCTGGCGAGTGGCGTGGCTGCGGGCGACAAGCCGTTCGGTGACCTCAAGAACGCGGGGATGCATGTGTAGAACTCCAGGCTAACGGATGTGGCGACCTGTGGTTCCAAGCTGACCGAAAGCCTCGTATGACGGGGCTTTTCAATCATCTGGACCTGTTGATTCAGGTCACTCGTTGTAGATAAAACAAAATATTGCCACTAAAAAGGCTTGTTTTCTATTTTTATGCGAATAATCTTGTAATTCCAACAACAAAACTATGACAGGCGCTTCCCTAAATGACTCTACGAATCGCAATCAACGGTTTTGGCCGCATCGGCCGCAACGTACTGCGTGCACTCTATACCCAAGGTTACCGCCAGGACCTGCAGGTCGTCGCCATCAACGACCTGGGCGACAGCGCCATCAATGCTCACCTGCTCAAGTACGACACGGTTCACGGCACCTTTGATGCCAGCGTAGAACATGACAATGAAAGCCTGACCGTCAACGGTGACCGTATCTCGGTCAGCGCGATCCGCAATCCGGCCGAACTGCCCTGGGCCGCCGAGAAGATCGACGTGGTGTTTGAATGCACCGGTCTGTTCACCGACCGTGCCAAGGCTGCCGCGCACCTGACCGCCGGCGCCCGCAAAGTGATTATTTCCGCACCGGCCAAAGGCGCCGATGCCACCGTGGTGTACGGGGTCAACCATGACATCCTGCGCCAATCGCACCAGATCATTTCCAACGCGTCGTGCACCACCAACTGCCTGGCCCCGGTGGCCCAGGTGCTGCACCGCGAGCTGGGTATCGAAAGTGGCCTGATGACCACCATCCATGCCTACACCAACGACCAGAACCTGACCGACGTTTACCACACCGACCCGTACCGCGCGCGTTCGGCCACCCAGAACATGATCCCGAGCAAGACCGGCGCCGCTGAAGCGGTAGGCCTGGTGCTGCCGGAACTGGCGGGCAAGCTGACCGGCATGTCCGTGCGTGTGCCGGTGATCAACGTGTCCCTGGTGGACCTGACCGTGCAGCTCAAGCGCGAAGCCACGGCTGACGAGGTCAACGCTTTGCTCAAGGAAGCCAGCCAGCATTCGAAGATCCTGGGTTACAACACCCTGCCGCTGGTTTCCAGCGACTTCAACCACAACCCGCTGTCGTCGATCTTCGACGCCAACCACACCAAGGCCAGCGGCAAACTGGTCAAGGTCCTGGCCTGGTACGACAACGAATGGGGTTTCTCCAACCGCATGCTGGATAACTGCCTGGCGCTGTGTAACGCCGAGTAAATGCGCAACGGGGAACAGGCGTGGAGCAGGAACCGATGATAGGGATCAGCTTTACCCAGGCCACCATGGCGGCGCGCAAGCGTATCGCCCTGGTGGCCCATGACCATTGCAAAGTGTTCTTACTGGACTGGGCCGAGCGCCAGAAAGACCGTCTGGCCCAGCATGAGTTGGTGGCCACGGGCACCACGGGGTTGTTGCTGAACAAGCGCCTGGGGTTGGCGGTGGAAAGCATGATCAGCGGCCCATTGGGCGGCGACCAGCAACTGGGCGCCCGCATCGCCGAACAGCGGGTGGACCTGCTGGTGTTCTTCTGGGACCCGTTCGAGCCGCAGCCCCATGACCCGGATATCAAGGCGTTGCTGCGGGTCGCGGCGGTGTGGAACATTCCCGTGGCCTGCAACGAGTGCACCGCCGACTACCTGCTCAGCAGCCCATTGATGGAGCAGGCGCATGAGTATCGGGTGCCGGATTACAACGCGTATCTGGCGGCACGGCGTTAGCCCCGATCAGCCAGACGAAACACGATCTCCTGTAGGAGCTGGCTTGCCAGCGATAGCGGTGGTGAATGCGACATCGCTATCACTACATCAGCGCTTTTAACGTTGACGGGCCCTTCGCTTATCCATAGGACTTGCTCCATTAGCCACCCGGACAGGGCTCAAATGCTGTAAGCATTGATTTCGCCGGGGGACATACGAAGTGTTGAAAGCCCGCCTTTGGCGGGCTTTTTTCGTTTTCGCCTATCAGTTTCAGTCGAATAACAGTGACGCGGGATCAGATACGCGCGAACCGTCCAGCAACGCATCCACCACCGCACGCGCCACTTCCACCGAATGCAACATCCCCCAGAACAACGCCCGTTCGACGGGGTTGATATGCAGGCTGATTTCGTCGCCATTGAGTTCCGCGGTTTCGAGCAGATTCGAAACGTAGGTCAACGCATCCTGGGCATTGATGCCCGGTTGGATGGCAAACAACGTTGGCTTGTGCGGGGCTTCAGGGATGACGGGCCGAAAGCAGGTGAACGCAAGGGAATCGAGCAAACGGGGCGTGTTTGCCGAAGTCAGCTCAGCCTCATTTGAAGGATCATCAGAGACCTTACGCAGGTACATCTCTTTGTCAGCTGTACCAGGTGCTTTGCGGGTGGAAAGCAAATCAGGGGTAATTTTCTTTGTCATCGAGACGCTCCTTAAACAACAACCGCTTTCGCGGCGTTGTGCGCCTTTGCTTAACTCCGGGCTGCAAACCCCGTAACGCTGAGTTTTCAGCGACGACCAAATCTAGCGCTCACCTTCTACCCAAGCAACACTCTCCTACCCCTGGGGCATGAGATTTCTTTACAGGCTATTTCACCATCGAAAAAGTAATGAGGGCTGGTAGTCGCAGCGCTCCGCTTAGCACGTCCCCGTATCACCACGGGAAAGGGGTCGGGAGCCAACCGCTTTTGCCGGTTGCCGCTACCACAAGGCCGGCGAGCCTTGCACATCCACAGTATTGAGCCGATGTCGCCGTGATGCTCAATACCCCTGCTCTGAAGGAGCCCTCGCGCCGATTGTCGGCGACACATCCAAAAAGGACAACGGTCCTATTTGTTTCAGTTGGATACCAACGACCTGTTGATCTTGTGGCGCCCATCAAGACGCCATCGCCAGCAAGCTGGCTCCTACAGTAGATCAGCACCAACTCCGACTCATCGGATACCTCCAGCTTCGCAGGAGAAAGGAACACATTAAGACTTGACCTACAAACCAGATGATAAGCATTATCATTCGCTTGCAATCGGTCCGGTGCTTCCGTGAGTCAGTCCCACTTCAATACTGTCTTCCTCGCCCAGCGTGTCACGCTGCTGCGGACCTTGCAGCGCATGGTCAACAACCCCAGCACCGCCGAGGACCTGCTGCAGGAAACCTACCTGCGGGTGACCCGTGCCCTGAGCGAACGCCCGGTGGATCACCTCGAGCCCTTCGTCTTCCAGACCGCCCGCAACCTGGCCCTCGACCATCTGCGTGCACTGCGTATCCAGTCGCGTACCCTGATGGACGACGTGCCGCTGGATGTCATGCAAAACGTCGCCGCGCCCCTGAGCACCGCGGAAGACGCCATCCACGCCGAACAGATGCTCAAGCGCCTGAGCGTCAGCCTCGGCCAGTTGAGCGCCCGCCAGCAGCAGATTTTCATCCTCAGCCGCCTCCACGGTTGCAGCTACCAGGAGATCGCCGACGAGCTCGACGTGTCCCTGAGCACGGTGCAAAAAGAGCTCAAGCTGATCATGGCGATTTGTGTCGGTGTAGCCGAACGCCTGGATCGCCCTTAAGCTCTGCTGCCCGATAGCGTGGATAATCCGCTCAAAACTCCTACAGCTCTATCGGGCAAAACCATAAGATCGTTGAACCAAACCGTGGCAGACATTGCCGAGGAACACCCGTGACAGACAGCCAAGACCTGCGTCCCCCAGGGCCGGTGCCGCATGACGCAGCCATGGATCAGGCACTGGACTGGCTGATCGTGATGGAGTGCCCGACTGCCGAGCAACAGGCCGCCTTCGACACCTGGCACGCTGCCGACCCGCGCCATGCCCAGGCCTATGCCCGTGCCAGCGGCGCCTGGAACGCACCACCGGTGTTTGCCGCCGCCCAGGTCCTGCAACAACAGCGGCGCCCGTCACTGCTACGGCGTCTGCGCCCGCACTGGAAACCCCTGGCCACCGCCGCCGTGCTGCTGATCGCCATTGGCAGCTACAGCAACCTGCCCCTGCGCCTGCAAGCCGATCACCTGACCGTGGCCGGTGAGCGCCAGCACCTGCAACTCGAGGACGGCTCGAAAGTCCTGCTCAACACCAATTCGGCGTTCTCCAGCAACTTCAACGGCCGCCAGCACAAGGCCCAGCTGTACAAGGGCGAGGCTTTCTTCGAAGTCGCCGCCGAGCGCGAACAGCCCCTGGAAATCGATGCCGGCCCGGTCCGTGCCAGTGTCAGCGATACCAGCTTCGCCGTGCGCTACCTCGATGGCGAGGCACAGGTGCAGGTCCAGCGCGGCGATGTCGACCTGCGTACTCTCGACGACAGCGCGCGCCTGCGCCTCTCCGCCGGCAACAGCGTCAAGGTCGGCCCCCATGGCTTCGGCCGTCCGGAAAAACTCGATACGCAGAAGGACCTGGCCTGGGTCCAGGGCCGCCTGGTGTTCGAAAACTGCCCGATGAGCCAGGTCCTGGCCGAGCTACGGCGCTATTACCCCGGCTGGATCGTCAACAACAACGAGCACCTGGCCCAGGTCGCCGTCACCGGCAACTACCGCCTGGACAAGCCCCTCGACGTGGTCCGCTCCCTGGCCCAGATCACCTCCGCCAAAGTGTCGGAGTACCCGGCGCTGGTGATTCTCAACTGAGAATAATTATTTTTACGCGATAGCCCTGGGTGATTCGTCTCGTTATAGCCAATGCAAGTGATTCGCATTTTGAATCACGTGACACCTATAACGATTCGTCCACCCGGGAGCGCTATCGATGCCCACTCGTTTTACCTCCAAGACCCGCACCAACGGCCTGCAACAATGCACCCTGTCCTTGCTGACCGCGGCCATCCTGCTGGCCGGTGCACACGCAACGCCAGTGCTGGCCGCCGGTAGCGCCGAACAACCGGCCAGGAGCCTGGGCAACTACAGTTTCTCGATCGCGCAACAACCCCTGGTGTCAGCCCTCAACGCCTTCACCTCGATCACCGGCTGGCAGGTCGGCTTGCCCGCCGAACTCGGCCAGGGCGTGGCCTCGCCGGGCGTACGCGGCGCACTCCCGCCGGAAAAGGCCCTTGAGCGCCTGCTGGTCGGCACCAACCTGAGCTACCGCAAAGTCGGCGACAACAGCATCGTCCTGGAAAAGCGCGCCAGCGGCAGCACCCTGAACCTGGAACAGGTGACCATCAGCGCCACCCGCCAGGAGCAGGACGTCAACTCGGTGCCCAACACCGTGACGGTGAAAGACCGCCAGCAACTCGACCGCCAGAACGTCAATACCATCAAGCAACTGGTGCGTGACGAACCCGGTGTCTCGGTCGGCGGTACCGGCCAGCGTGGCGGCGGCATCAGCAACTACAACATTCGCGGCATCGACGGCGACCGGATCCTGACCCAGGTCGACGGCGTCGAGATTCCCGACAGTTTCTTCAACGGCCCCTACGCCAACACCCAGCGCAATTACGTCGACCCGGAAATCATCAAGCGCGTGGAGATCCTCCGCGGCCCGGCCTCGGTGCTCTACGGCAGCAACGCCATCGGTGGCGCCGTGAGCTACTACACCCTCGACCCGGACGACATCATCAAGCCCGGCCAGGACGTCGGCGCCCGCCTGAAGAGCGGCTACAGCTCCGCCGATAACAGCTGGCTGACCTCCGGCACCGTTGCCGGACGCAGCGGCGATTTCGACGGTTTGCTGCACCTGAGCCAGCGCAACGGACGTGAGACCGAGTCCTATGGCGATACCGGCGGCGACGGCCTGAACCGCACCGCCGCGAACCCGGAGAAAGCCCGTGCCACCAATGTGTTGGCCAAGCTCGGCTGGAACTACAACGACGATTCGCGCCTGGGCCTGACCTACGAGCGCTACAAGGACTCGGTCGATACCAACCAGCGCAGCGCCGTCGGCGGCCCGTTCAACGTCGGCCAGCCGCTGGGCATGTACCGCTCGCGCACCGGCAACGACACCATCAGTCGCGAACGCTTTGGCATCGAGAACAGCTTCGGCCTGGACAGCGCCGTGGCCGATCACGTCAAGCTGAGCCTGAACTACCAGATCGCGAAGACCGACCAGAGCACCCTGGAAAACTACTTCCCGTTCACCCGTAACGTCCTGCGCAGCCGCGATACGGTCTACGAAGAGAAGCAGTGGGTCTTCGATGCCCAGGCCGACAAGGCTTTCAATATCGGAGCGACCGATCACCTGTTGACCTACGGCACCACCATCAAGCAACAGGAAGTCACCGGTTCGCGCAGCGGTTCCGGGGTCTGCCTGGCCGTGGGCGTGCGCTGCGCCGCCGTGGGTGCTGACAGCCCCGCCGACCGTCTGGTCAAGTCCAGCGACTTCCCGGACCCGACCATCGACAGCTACAGCCTGTTCGCCCAGGACCAGATCAGCTGGAACAAATGGACCTTCCTGCCGGGCCTGCGCTATGACTACACCCAGCTCAAGCCGCATATCACCCAGGAATTCCTCAACACCATCGCCGCAGCGGGCGGCGGCGCCGTCGACGGCTCCAACAAGACCTGGCATCGCGTTTCGCCCAAGTTCGGCCTGACCTACGCCCTGAGCGACCAGTACACCTGGTACGGCCAGTACGCCGAAGGTTTCCGCACGCCGTCGGCCAAGGCCTTGTACGGGCGCTTCCAGAACCTGAGCACCGGCTATCAGGTCGCACCGAACCCGAACCTGCAACCGGAAAAGAGCAAGAGCTACGAGACCGGCCTGCGCGGCAAGTTCGACGCTGGCTCGTTTGACGTTGCGGTGTTCTACAACCAGTACCGCGACTTCATCAACGAAGACGCCATCGCCCCCGGCTACAGCGAGCTGACCTTCCAGACCAACAACATCCGGCACGCCACCATCAAGGGCGCCGAGGTCAAGGGTCACCTCAACCTGGATACCTTCGGTGCACCGCAGGGTCTCTACAGCAAGGGTTCCGTGGCCTATGCCTACGGCCGCAACAACGACACCGGGCAACCGCTCAACAGTGTCAATCCACTCACTGCCGTCATGGGCCTGGGCTACGACCAGGACAACTACGGCGGCCTGTTGAGCTGGACGCTGGTGCAACGCAAGAACATGGTCGACAGCAGCAACTTCTTCTCGCCGGACGGCAAGGGCGAGCAGTTCAAGACCCCGGGCTACGGCCTGCTGGACCTGACCGGCTACTACAAGGTCAGCCATGACATCACCGTCAATGCCGGTCTCTACAACCTGGCCGACAAGAAGTACTGGAACTGGGATGACGTGCGCGGCTACGACAGCGTCGGCGAAGCCGGTGTGCTGAACCCGGCCAACCTCGAGCGCCTGACCGCGCCGGGACGCAATTTCTCGGTCAACCTGGTCTGGGATATCTGACCGAACCGCTCCTCACCCGGCCGAATGTTTTAGGGCCGGGGTGAGGTTTTTTTACTGTCGCGCGTCTTCTGATTCGTCTAGTCACACAGCGCCTCTCATTCTCAAGGACATGCTCATGACCACCCCGGACCACACCCCGCGCCCGAGCCTGCGCTCGCAACGCCTGAACCAGATCACCCATGAGCCCCATGCCAGGCTCGACCAGCTGGTCAAAGCCCATGCACCGTTTGAAACCCAGGCGAACTTCGCCCGTTTCGTGGTGGCCCAGTACCTGTTCCAGTCGGAACTGGTGTCGCTGTACAACGATCCCGAACTGATCGCCATCGTCCCGGACCTGGCCGAGCGTTGCCGGGCTGAAGCGGCCAAGGCCGACCTGGCGGACCTGGACACCGAAGTGCCCGCGCCGGTGGCCGGTGCCGTGAAGAACCCGAGCAAGGCCGAAGCCCTGGGCTGGCTCTTCGTTTCCGAAGGTTCCAAGCTCGGCGCCGCGTTCCTGATCAAGCGCGCCGTGGGCCTGGGCCTCAGCGAAACCTTCGGTGCCCGCCACCTGGGTGAGCCGGCCGGCGGTCGTGCCGAGGGCTGGAAAAGCTTTACCCGGACCCTCGACGGGCTGGAGCTGAGTGCCGAGGAAGAAGCGGCGGCGGAGAAAGGCGCGATTGATGCGTTCGTGCGCTTCACCGTGTTGCTGGAACAGGCTTACGCCACGGCGCCGGAACTGGCCTGATCAGGCGCCCCCTGCCCTTTGCCGGTGCCGGGGGCTTGAGCCGTTCACTCCATCGCCGCACAATTGACGCCATGACCCAGCCAAAACCCTCTTCCTCCAAACTCGCCCGCGTGCTCTTCGGCCTGCTGGCCTATGTCAGCCTGGGTATCGGCCTGGTTGCCATTGTCATTCCCGGCCTGCCGACCACCGAGTTCATCCTGCTGGCCGCCTGGGCCGCGACCAAGAGTTCGCCGCGCCTGAGTGCCTGGCTGGAAAACCATCGGCTGTTCGGCCCGATCCTGAGCAACTGGCGCAACGGCAAGATCATCGCCCGCAGGGCCAAGGTCAGCGCCACCGTGAGCATGCTGCTCTGCGCGACGCTGATGCTGGTGATGCTCGAACACGGCTGGCCGATCTACCTGGCCATCGCCGGGATGAGCCTGGGCAACCTGTGGATATGGTCGCGCCCGGAGCGGCTTGCCCTACCCGACGCTTCCTGAGCCGCATTCGTCTCCTACCGGATGCCGGGGCCGACGATACTTTGCGGTAAAGCCCCGGCTTGCTGGCGATGGCGTCCGTACAAATAGCGCAAAGCTCAAGGCAGGCTCCTCCTACAGGGACCGTTTGCGCAGGCATGGTGGGATCAGAGCGGCGCTCCGAATAAAACGCCTGACATCGACAATCACCCGTATTTCAGGTGCAATGGCCCTTCTCACGGAGAGCCTTCGATGACCGATCTATTGACGTCCATTCAAGCCGCACTCGACCTGCCCCTCTCTCCGCCGCTCTTCACCGGCAGCGGCGCTCTCCCCTCGACTTTCGCCGTGACCGAACTGGCTGGCGCTACCCTCGCCGCCGCCGGCCAGGCCGTGGCCGAACTGCTGCTGCAACAGAGCGGACAGCGTCCCAGCGTCGAAGTCGACCGGCGCCTGGCCTCGCTCTGGTTCGGCACCTCGGTACAACCCGTAGGCTGGGAAATCCCGCCGCCCTGGGACCCGATTGCCGGCGACTACGCCAGCACCGATGGCTGGATCCGCCTGCACACCAACGCCCCGCATCATCGCCGCGCCGCCGAGCGGGTCCTGGGACTGGCGACTGATCGCAGCACCATGGCCGAAAAGGTTGCCCGATGGGCCGCCGCCGACCTGGAGCAGGCGGTGGTCGAGGCCGGTGGCTGCGCCGCGCAAATGCGCTCATGGGCCGCCTGGCAAGCACATCCCCAGGGACTGGCGGTCAATGCCGAAGCGCTGGTCCAGCGCGCCACCCACGACAGCCACGGCTCACGGACCTGGCTCGGCTCGCAGGCACGTCCATTGGCCGGCATCAAGGTTCTCGACCTGACCCGCGTACTCGCCGGCCCCGTGGCCAGCCGCCTGCTGGCAGGCCTGGGTGCCGAGGTGCTGCGCATCGATCCACCGGGCTGGGATGAACCCGCACTGACACCCGACGTGACCCTGGGCAAGCACTGTGCCCGCCTGAACTTGCATGACGCTGCGGATCGCGAGGTCTTCGAAGGCTTGCTCGGTGGGGCCGATATTCTCCTGCACGGCTATCGCGCCGATGCACTGGACGGGCTGGGCTACGATGCCCGGCGGCGCCAGCGCCTGGCCCCCGGGCTGATCGATGTGAGCCTGAACGCCTACGGCTGGAGCGGCCCGTGGCGCAATCGCCGAGGCTTCGACAGCCTGGTGCAGATGAGCAGCGGCATCGCCCAGGCCGGCATGCTCTGGAAACAGGCGGACAAACCCGTCCCGCTGCCGGTACAGGCGCTGGACCATGCCACCGGTTATCTGATGGCGGCCGCGGCGATCCGTGCGCTGAGCGAACGCCTGCACAGCGGGCTGGGGGGCTCGGCGCGGTTGTCGCTGGCGCGTACCGCGAAGTTGTTGCTGGAACAGGGGGCGGTCAATGGGACCGAAGCGCTGTTGCCCGCTGGGGCGCAAGACTGGAATCCGGTGCTGGAACAGACTTCCTGGGGCCCGGCGCAACGTTTGCTGTCGCCGCTGAAAGTCGGGGCGGTGCCATTGCAGTGGGCCTTTGCTGCTACGAAGTTGGGGGCTCATCCGCCGCAGTGGTGGTGAGTTCGAAATCGCCTTCGCGGGCAAGCCACGCTCCTACAGTTCTGCGTGAAACCGAAATTTTATGCACGACGCCAAACTGTAGGAGCGCGGCTTGCCCGCGAAGAGGCCCTAAGGATCATCAACCCTCTCAAGAATCCCCCGGGGATTCAGCATCAACGCCCCTCCCCCACAGCCCCCAAGACAATCAGCACGCCGAGTCGCCATTTCCGGTTCAGCCCTGGCATATGAACTTTCTTATCCATTTAATTGTTTCAATATTTAACAAAAGAACAAACTCTCACTCGATTAATTACCCAATGTGCCACTACGTTTATTCGATAGAGATGACAAAGCTAGTCGTTCAAGACCAATAGCGCCTATGAAACCCGTTCCACCCGATGATTGTGCGGGCTATTTCCAATAAATCGAACGCGTTTAAAAAAGTGCTGTCAGAAATTTGCACAATCCACAGGATTGGCTAGTTTAAATTCCCACAGCAATACGAAACATTCTTTTTAACGCCCACTCAACCGCTCTAGGACAGCTGTCTTCAGATGCAGGCCGGCGTGTCCGCGCTATACACCCAAGTCGTTCATAAACAATGGAATGTGCCCATGAACTGATCTATGTCATTTTTCAATTTTACCCCTGACCTACCCTATAGCCTCAATTCCCATGGATTGGAGTCATGCAATGTCTGAATCTCCCGGAAAACTGCGATTAGGCGCGCTCGTCGCTCTGGTGGTAGGTTCGATGATCGGTGGCGGGATCTTTTCGCTGCCGCAAAACATGGCCGCCAGTGCCGATGTCGGCGCCGTATTGATTGGCTGGGCGATTACCGCCGTGGGCATGTTGACCCTGGCCTTCGTGTTCCAGACCTTGGCCAATCGCAAGCCGAACCTGGACGGTGGCGTCTACGCCTATGCCAAGGCCGGTTTTGGCGACTACATGGGTTTCTCGTCCACCTGGGGTTACTGGATCAGTGCCTGGCTGGGCAACGTCGGCTACTTCGTCCTGCTGTTCAGCACCCTGGGTTATTTCTTCCCGGTGTTCGGCCAGGGCAATACCGCGGCCGCGGTGATCGGCGCCTCGGTGCTGCTATGGGCCGTGCACTGGCTGGTACTGCGCGGGATCAAGGAGGCGGCGTTCATCAACCTGGTGACCACCGTCGCCAAGGTCGTGCCGCTGGTGCTGTTCGTGCTGATCGCGCTGTTCGCCTTCAAGCTGGATATTTTCACCGCCGACATCTGGGGCGTGAAGAACCCGGATCTGGGCAGCGTGATGAACCAGGTGCGCAACATGATGCTGGTCACCGTCTGGGTGTTTATCGGCATCGAGGGCGCGAGCATCTTCTCCGCCCGCGCGGAAAAACGCTCGGACGTGGGCAAGGCCACGGTCATCGGTTTTATCACCGTGCTGCTGTTCCTCGTACTGGTCAACGTCCTGTCCCTGGGGATCATGACCCAGCCGGAACTGGCGAAACTGCAGAACCCATCCATGGCCGCCGTGCTCGAACACGTGGTCGGCCACTGGGGCGCGGTACTGATCAGCGTCGGCCTGATCATCTCGCTGCTCGGTGCCCTGCTGTCCTGGGTGCTGCTGTGCGCGGAGATCATGTTCGCCGCAGCCAAGGACCACACCATGCCGGAGTTCCTGCGCCGCGAGAACGCCAACCATGTGCCGGCCAACGCCCTCTGGCTGACCAACGCCATGGTGCAGATCTTCCTGATCATCACGCTGTTTTCCGCCAGCACCTACCTGTCGCTGATCTACCTCGCCACCTCGATGATCCTGGTGCCCTACCTCTGGTCGGCGGCCTATGCCGTGCTGCTGGCGGTGCGCGGCGAAAGTTATGAACAGGCCCCCGGCGAACGCCGCAAGGACCTGCTCATCGGCGCCATTGCCCTGATCTACGCGATCTGGCTGCTCTACGCCGGCGGCACTAAGTACCTGCTGCTCTCCGCCCTGCTCTACGCCCCGGGCGTGATCCTGTTCGCCAAGGCCAAGCGCGAGCTGGGCAAACCGATTTTCACCACCGTCGAGAAGCTGATTTTCGCCGCGGTGGTCATAGGCGCCCTGGTCGCGGCCTATGGCCTCTACGACGGCTTCCTGACCCTTTGACACCCTGTTTGTTTCGTTCCCTGGAGGATCTGCAATGACCACGGAAAAAGTGAAATACGGCGTTCATTCCGAAGCCGGCAAGCTGCGCAAGGTACTGGTCTGCTCACCGGGCCTGGCGCACCAGCGACTGACCCCGAACAACTGCGATGAGCTGCTGTTCGACGATGTGCTCTGGGTGGCCCAGGCCAAGCGCGATCACTTCGACTTCGTCACCAAGATGCGCGAACGCGATATCGACGTGCTGGAAATGCACAACCTGCTGACCGATATCGTCGGCCAGAAGGAAGCCCTGGACTGGATCCTGGAGCGCAAGATCACCGCCAACCAGGTCGGCCTGGGACTGGTCCACGAGGTTGACTCGTGGTTGCGCAGCCTGGAGCCGCGCAAGATCGCCGAGTTCCTGATCGGTGGCGTTTCAGCCGATGACCTGCCGAGCAGCTTCGGCGGCAAGACCATCGAGATGTTTCGCGATTTCCTCGGCCACTCCAGCTTTATCCTGCCGCCGTTGCCCAACACCCAGTTCACCCGCGACACCACCTGCTGGATCTTTGGCGGCGTGACCCTCAACCCGATGTACTGGCCGGCGCGGCGCCAGGAAACCCTGCTGGCCAGCGCCATCTACAAATTCCATCCGGAATTCGTCAACGCCGACTTCCAGGTCTGGTACGGCGACCCGGACCAGGAACACGGTAACGCCACCCTCGAAGGCGGCGACGTGATGCCCCTCGGCAACGGCGTGGTGCTGATCGGCATGGGCGAGCGCTCCTCGCGCCAGGCCATCGGCCAATTGGCGCTGAACCTGTTCAAGCACAACGCGGTGGAACGGGTGATCGTTGCCGGCCTGCCAAAGTCCCGCGCGGCCATGCACCTGGACACCGTGTTCAGCTTCTGCGACCGCGACCTGGTGACCATCTTCCCGGAAGTGGTGAACCAGATCGTCGCCTTCACCCTGCGCCCTGACGAGAGCAAGCCCGGCGGCATCGATGTCCGCCGCGAAGAAAGCAACTTCCTCGACACCGTCGCCAAGGCCCTCAACCTCAAGGCCCTGCGCGTAGTGGAAACCGGCGGCAACAGCTTCGCCGCCGAACGCGAGCAGTGGGACGACGGCAACAACGTGGTGGCCGTGGAACCCGGCGTGGTGATCGGCTACGACCGCAACACCTACACCAACACCCTGCTGCGCAAGGCCGGCGTGGAAGTCATCACCATCAGCGCCGGCGAGCTGGGCCGGGGTCGCGGCGGTGGCCACTGCATGACCTGCCCGATCATTCGTGACCCTATCGATTACTGATTGATATTCAAACCTGCCCTTGCCCCCACGAAGGGCCACGGCAGGCGGATAACCCATACCCGAGGAGATCCACCCATGGCTTTTAATATGCGTAACCGCAGCCTGCTGAGCTTGATGCACCACACCAATCGCGAGCTGCACTACCTGCTCGACCTGTCCCGCGACCTCAAGCGCGCCAAATACACCGGCACCGAGCAACCGCACCTCAAGGGCAAGAACATCGCGCTGATCTTCGAAAAGACCTCGACCCGCACCCGCTGTGCCTTCGAAGTCGCGGCCCATGATCAGGGCGCCCACGTCACCTATATCGATCCGGTGTCGTCGCAGATCGGCCACAAGGAAAGCATGAAGGACACCGCTCGCGTACTGGGGCGGATGTTCGATGCCATCGAGTACCGGGGCTTCGAACAGGAAATCGTCGAGGAGCTGGCGAAGTTTGCCGGCGTGCCAGTGTTCAACGGCCTGACCGCCGAATTCCACCCGACGCAGATGATCGCCGACACCCTGACCATGCGCGAGCACAGCGACAAGCCGCTGCATGACATCAGCTACGCCTACCTGGGTGATGCGCGCTACAACATGGGCAACTCGCTGCTGATGATCGGCGCCAAGCTCGGCATGGACGTGCGCATCGGCGCGCCGAAGGCGCTGTGGCCCCATGAGGATTTCATCGCCCAGTGCAAGGCCTTTGCCGAGGAAAGCGGCGCGCGCATCACCATCACCGAAGACCCGAAGGAAGCGGTCAAGGGCGTGGACTTCATCCACACCGATATCTGGGTGTCCATGGGTGAGCCGGTGGAAGCCTGGGACGAGCGTATCGAGCAACTGACGCCGTATCAGGTCAATGCGAAAATGATGAAGGCCTCGGGCAATCCCCGGGTCAAGTTCATGCACTGCCTGCCGGCATTCCACAACAGCGAAACCAAGGTCGGCAAGGATATCGCCGCGCGTTATCCGCACCTGGCCAATGGGGTTGAAGTGACCGAGGAAGTGTTCGAGTCGCCGGCCAATATCGCCTTCGAGCAGGCGGAAAACCGCATGCACACGATCAAGGCGATCCTGGTCTCGGCGTTGGCGGATATCTGATTCGACCGAGCGTTCCCGCGCACCGCGTGGGAACGATCATTTCTCTTCGCCCTGGAAGGACTCAACCATGCGTATCGTCGTAGCACTGGGCGGTAACGCCCTCCTGCGTCGTGGAGAACCCATGACCGCGGACAATCAACGCACCAATATCCGTATCGCCACCGAACAGATTGCCAAGATCTACCCCGGCAACCAGTTGGTCATCGCCCACGGTAACGGTCCGCAGGTCGGCCTGCTGTCGTTGCAGGCGGCCGCCTACACCCAGGTCTCGCCCTACCCGCTGGACGTGCTCGGCGCGGAAACCGAAGGCATGATCGGCTACATCATCGAACAGGAACTGGGCAACCTGCTGGACTTCGAAGTGCCCTTCGCCACCCTGCTCACCCAGGTCGAAGTCGATCCCAAGGACCCGGCGTTCCAACATCCGAGCAAACCCATCGGCCCGGTCTATGCCAAGGCCGAGGCAGAGCTGCTGGCCGCCGAAAAGGGCTGGAGCATTGCCCCTGACGGCGACAAGTTCCGCCGCGTGGTGGCCAGCCCCAAACCCAAGCGCATCTTCGAAATCCGCCCGATCAAATGGCTGCTGGACAAGGGCAGCATCGTCATCTGTGCCGGCGGCGGCGGCATCCCGACCATGTACGGCGAGGACGGCAAGCTCAGGGGCATCGAAGCGGTGATCGACAAGGACCTGTGCTCGGCGCTGCTGGCCGAACAGCTGGACGCCGACCTGCTGGTGATCGCCACGGACGTCAATGCCGCTTTTGTCGACTGGGGCCAGCCCACCCAGAAAGCTATCCTCCAGGCCCACCCCGACGACCTCGAGAAACTCGGTTTCGCCGCCGGCTCCATGGGCCCGAAAGTCCAGGCCGCCTGCGAGTTCGCCCGGCACACCGGCAAGGTCGCGGTGATCGGCTCACTGGCGGATATCGAGGCGATAGTCCAAGGTAAAGCAGGTACGCGGATCAGCACGGCGAAACCCGGCATCACTTATTCATGAGAACCATCGGGCAGGCCAGTGGTCTGCCCTACTCCATGCCTTGAAGGAGAACACCATGGCCACGTTCGAGCCCGGACACCTGCATATCCAGCGTGCCGCCCTGCAACCCGGGGATTTCAGCTACGACCTCAAGATCGACTACGAGGTGGTAAAGGACCCGAAGGAAGGCACGTCCATGCAGTTCACCCTGCACGGCGACATCAATGGCAAAGCACTCAAGGAGACGTTCACGCTGCCCAAAGACCTGGCGTTCAACTTCGCCAGCGAGGCCTTCCATATCGCGGTGAAGCACGGCATGCCAAAAAACGTCGACCTGCGCACCATGCACGGTCACTACGACCGGATGTTCGAAGACGTGCGCGCGCAGCTCCACGCCAAATCCGGCGACCCGGTGAAACCCGAGCATTTGGAGTAACACCCCGCGCCAAGGCATAATTGCCGCCCTCGCGCCCGGAACACCGAATCGCCCCATGCGTATCCACGTCAGTTTCATCGACCGCGTCGGCATCACCCAGGAAGTCCTGGCCCTGCTCGGTGGACGCAATCTCAACCTGGATGCGGTGGAGATGGTTCCGCCCAACGTCTATATCGATGCCCCGACCCTCAGCCCGCAAGTGCTGGAGGAGTTGCGCGATGCGCTGTTCAGCGTCCGTGGCGTAGAGGCGGTGACGGTGGTGGATATCCTGCCGGGGCAGCGCCGGCACCTGCAACTCGACGCCCTGCTCGCGGCCATGACCGATCCGGTGCTGGCCCTCGACAGCGCCGGCCACGTGCTGCTGGCCAACCCGGCGCTGATCGCCCTGTACGGTCGCGAGCCGGCCGGTGAAAGCGTCGCCGAACTCTTTGCCGACCCCAATCTCCTGGATACCTTGCTGGAAAACGGTTTTCGCCTGCCGCTGCGGGAAATCACCGTCAACGGCCAGACTCTGCTGCTGGACGCCACGCCGATCACCGATGCCGGCGCGCTGCTGACCCTGTATCAGCCGAACCGTATCGGCGAGCAACTGTCGGCCCTGCACCACGACCATGCCGAAGGTTTCGACGCGCTGCTCGGCGAGTCCCCGGCGATTCGCACACTCAAGACACGCGCCCAACGGGTCGCGACCCTGGACGCACCGCTGCTGATCCAGGGCGAAACCGGCACCGGCAAGGAGCTGGTGGCGCGCGCCTGCCATGCCATCAGTGCGCGCCACAGTTCCCCTTTCCTGGCCCTGAACTGCGCGGCCCTGCCGGAGAACCTCGCCGAAAGCGAACTGTTCGGCTACGCCCCCGGCGCCTTTACCGGCGCCCAGCGCGGCGGCAAGCCGGGGCTGATGGAACTGGCGAACCAGGGCACGGTGTTTCTGGATGAGATCGGCGAAATGTCGCCGTACCTGCAAGCCAAGTTGCTGCGTTTTCTCAATGATGGCAGCTTCCGTCGCGTCGGCGGGGACCGCGAGGTCAAGGTCAACGTGCGGATTCTCAGCGCCACCCACCGCAACCTGGAGAAAATGGTCAGCGAAGGCAGTTTTCGCGAAGACCTGTTCTACCGGCTGAACGTGCTCAATGTCGAGGTGCCACCGCTGCGCGAGCGCGGCCAGGACATCCTCTTGCTGGCACGCTACTTCATGCAGCAGGCCTGCACGCAGATCCAGCGCCCGGTCTGCCGGCTGGCGCCCGGAACCTATCCGGCACTGCTGGACAACCGCTGGCCGGGCAATGTGCGGCAGTTGCAGAACGTGATCTTCCGCGCGGCGGCGATCTGCGAGAGCAGCGTGGTGGATATCGGCGACCTGGATATTGCCGGGACCTCGGTGGCACGTCAGAGCGACCCGGAGATCGACAGCCTGGAACAGGCGGTCGAGGATTTCGAGAAGACCCTGCTGGAAAAACTCTACGTGCAGTATCCCTCGACCCGGCAACTGGCCAGTCGCTTGCAGACATCCCATACGGCCATTGCCCATCGGCTGCGCAAATACGGCATTCCCGGCAAGCCCTGAGGCAGCACGTCCACGTGGCCATGCAAAAAGCGACCTCCATCTGTACTGAAAGCGCTACAGCGGAACGATTTCGCTACACACCAAGGCAATCCCCACCGCACAAGGCTTTGATCCTGTTGGGCTTTTTTTCTGCTCTCCAACTGTAGCGATTTCGCTACAGCGGTCATCGCCCAGCGCGCGTAAAAAACCCGCAAACCCTTGATTTACAGGCCTCGCGCAGTATTGGCCACAAACTTGCTATGGGAACTCCCATTCAGCGGGACGTCGATCCCGCATCCCCTGCGTCCACCTGACGACGAGTCTGGCCCCCCTTAGGAGTTTCCATGAGCGAGTTGCGTTTTACTGAAGACCACGAATGGCTGCGTACCGAAGCCGATGGCAGCGTCACGGTCGGCATCACGGCTTTCGCGCAAAACGCCCTGGGCGACGTGGTGTTTGTGCAACTGCCGGAACTGCAGCACTACGACAAAGGCGCTGAAGCCGCCACCGTGGAATCGGTCAAGGCCGCCAGCGGCGTGTACATGCCCCTGGACGGTGAAGTGCTCGAATTCAACCCGGCCCTGGAAGACAGCCCCGAGCTGGTCAACGAAGATCCGCTGGGCGAAGGCTGGTTTTTCCGCTTCCAGCCAACCGATGCCTCGGCAGTCGCTAGACTGCTGGATCAGGATGCTTACGACCAACTGATCAAAGCCAACGCCTGAGGAACTGTCATGACTGTCAATCTCAGCACCGCCAACGAATTTATCGCCCGTCATATCGGCCCGCGCCAGGCAGACGAACAGGCCATGCTCGAAACCCTCGGTTTCGACTCCCTGCAAGCCCTCAGCGCCAGCGTGATCCCCGACAGCATCAAGGGCACCAGCGTCCTTGACCTCGGGGCCGGGCAAAGCGAAGCCGACGCCCTGGCGTCGATCAAGGCCATCGCCGCGAAAAACCAGCTGTTCAAGACCTATATCGGCCAGGGCTACTACAACTGCCATACACCGTCGCCGATCCTGCGCAACCTCCTGGAAAACCCGGCCTGGTACACCGCCTACACCCCGTACCAACCGGAAATCTCCCAGGGCCGCCTGGAAGCGCTGCTGAATTTCCAGACCCTGATCAGCGACCTCAGCGGCCTGCCGATCGCCAACGCCTCGCTGCTCGACGAAGCCACCGCCGCCGCCGAAGCCATGACCTTCTGCAAGCGCCTGAGCAAGAACAAGGGCAGCAACGCCTTCTTCGCTTCCGTGCACTGCCATCCGCAGACCCTCGACGTCTTGCGTACCCGGGCCGAGCCCCTGGGCATCAACGTGGTGGTGGGCGATGAACACCACCTGACCGACGTCAGCCCGTTCTTCGGCGCCCTGCTGCAATACCCGGCGAGCAACGGTGATCTGTTCGACTACCGCGCCCTGACCGAGCGTTTCCACGCGGCCAACGCCCTGGTGGCGGTCGCCGCCGATCTGCTAGCCCTGACCCTGCTGACCCCGCCGGGCGAGTTCGGTGCCGACGTGGCCATCGGCAGCGCCCAGCGTTTCGGTGTCCCGCTGGGCTTCGGTGGCCCGCACGCGGCTTACTTCTCCACCCGCGATGCATTCAAGCGCGACATGCCCGGCCGCCTGGTCGGCGTCTCGGTGGACCGTTTCGGCAAGCCGGCCCTGCGCCTGGCCATGCAGACCCGCGAGCAACATATCCGTCGCGAGAAAGCCACCAGCAACATCTGCACCGCCCAGGTCCTGCTGGCCAATATCGCCAGCATGTACGCGGTGTATCACGGTCCAAAAGGCCTGATCCAGATTGCCCAGCGCATCCACGGCTTCACCGCGATCCTCGCCAAGGGCCTGAGCGCCCTGGGCCTGGCGGTCGAGCAGGACAACTTCTTCGACACCCTGACCCTCAACACCGGCGCACAGACCGCGGCCCTGCACGAACAGGCCCACGCCCAGCGCATCAACCTGCGCGTCGTGGATGCCCAGCGCCTGGGCCTGTCCCTGGACGAGACCACCAGCCAGGCCGATATCGAAAACCTGTGGAAGCTGTTGGCCGGCGGCAAGGCCGTACCGGACTTCAACGCCCTGGCCGCCTCGGTGGAGAGCCGTATCCCGGCCGCACTGGTACGCCAGTCGGCCATCCTCAGCCACCCGGTGTTCAACCGTTATCACTCGGAAACCGAGCTGATGCGCTACCTGCGCAAGCTGGCTGACAAGGACCTGGCCCTGGATCGCACCATGATCCCGCTGGGTTCCTGCACCATGAAGCTCAATGCCGCCAGCGAAATGATCCCGGTGACCTGGGCCGAGTTCGGTGCCCTGCACCCGTTCGCCCCGGCCGAGCAGAGCGCCGGCTACCAGCAGCTGACCGATGAGCTGGAAGCGATGCTCTGCGCCGCCACCGGCTACGACGCGATTTCCCTGCAACCGAACGCCGGTTCCCAGGGCGAATACGCCGGCCTGCTGGCGATCCGTGCCTACCACCAGAGCCGTGGCGATGAGCGCCGCGATATCTGCCTGATTCCTTCGTCGGCCCACGGCACCAACCCGGCCACGGCGAACATGGCCGGCATGCGCGTGATCGTGACCGCCTGCGATGCCCGCGGTAACGTCGATATCGAAGACCTGCGGGCCAAGGCGATCGAGCACCGCGAGCACCTCGCCGCGCTGATGATCACCTACCCGTCGACCCACGGCGTGTTCGAAGAAGGCATCCGCGAAATCTGCGGCATCATTCATGACAACGGCGGCCAGGTGTATATCGACGGCGCCAACATGAACGCCATGGTCGGCCTTTGTGCCCCGGGCAAGTTCGGCGGCGACGTGTCGCACCTGAACCTGCACAAGACCTTCTGCATTCCCCACGGCGGTGGCGGCCCGGGCGTCGGCCCGATCGGTGTGAAGTCGCACCTGACGCCGTTCCTGCCGGGTCACGGCACTATGGAACGCAAGGAAGGCGCGGTGTGCGCGGCGCCGTTCGGCAGCGCGAGCATCCTGCCGATCACCTGGATGTATATCCGCATGATGGGTGGCGAAGGCCTCAAGCGTGCTTCGCAGTTGGCGATCCTCAATGCCAACTACATCGCCCGGCGCCTGGAAGAGCACTACCCGGTGCTCTACAGCGGCAGCAACGGCCTGGTGGCGCACGAGTGCATTCTCGACCTGCGTCCGTTGAAGGACAGCAGCGGCATCAGTGTCGATGACGTCGCCAAGCGCCTGATCGACTTCGGCTTCCACGCACCGACCATGTCGTTCCCAGTGGCCGGCACCCTGATGATCGAACCGACCGAAAGCGAATCCAAGGAAGAACTGGACCGTTTCTGTGACGCCATGATCCACATCCGCGAAGAAATCCGCGCGGTGGAAAACGGCAGCCTGGACAAGGACGACAACCCGCTGAAGAACGCCCCGCACACCGCGGCGGAAATCGTCGGCGAGTGGTTCCACCCGTACAGCCGCGAACAGGCGGTGTACCCGGTGGCGTCGTTGATCGAAGGCAAGTACTGGCCGCCGGTGGGCCGTGTCGACAACGTGTTCGGCGACCGCAACCTGGTCTGCGCCTGCCCGTCGATCGAGAACTACGCTTAACCCTTTAATTGTGGCGAGGGGGCTTGCCCCCGTTGGGGCGCGCAGCGCCCCCAAAACCAACCATCGCGTTGCATCAGAAAGAACGCATTGGCTGATTTTACGGTTGCTTCGCAGCCGAGCGCGGGCAAGCCCGCTCGCCACATATCCGTTGCCCACACAATAGCGTGCAAACCGTACCTCAAGTTTCATACCGATAATTATTAGAAAATACCGGAGAACCCACATGTCCCTGAGCGTGTTCGACCTGTTCAAGATCGGCATCGGTCCCTCCAGCTCCCACACCGTCGGTCCGATGCGCGCAGCCGCGCGTTTCGTCGAGGGCTTGCGGCGCGAGCAACTGCTGCCACAGACCACCTGCGTCAAAGTCGAGCTGTACGGCTCCCTCGGCGCCACCGGCAAAGGCCATGGCAGCGACAAGGCCGTACTCCTGGGCCTGGAAGGTGAACACCCGGATACCGTCGATACAGAAACCGTCGCCGCCCGCCTGCAGACCATTCGCAGTAACGGCCGCCTGAATCTGCTCGGCGAACATTCCATCGAATTCAATGAAAAGCTCCACCTGGCGATGATCAGGAAACCCCTGGCCTATCACCCCAACGGCATGATCTTCCGCGCCTTCGACGCCGCCGGCATCCAGATCCGCAGCCGCGAGTATTACTCGGTGGGCGGCGGTTTCGTGGTCGATGAAGACGCCGCCGGCGCCGACCGCATCGTCGAGGACAGCACTCCACTGACCTTCCCGTTCAAAAGCGCCAAGGAACTGCTCGGCCATTGCACCACCTACGGCCTGTCCATCAGCCAGGTGATGCTGACCAACGAAAGCGCCTGGCGCCCGGAAGCGGAAACCCGCGCCGGCCTGCTGAAAATCTGGCAGGTGATGCAGGACTGCGTCGACGCCGGTTGCCGCAATGAAGGCATCCTGCCCGGCGGCTTGAAGGTCAAACGCCGCGCCGCGGCACTCCATCGCCAGCTGTGCAAGCACCCGGAAGCCGCGCTGCGCGATGCGCTGTCGGTGCTGGACTGGGTCAACCTCTACGCCCTCGCGGTCAATGAAGAAAACGCCAACGGCGGTCGCGTGGTCACCGCGCCCACCAACGGCGCGGCCGGGATCGTCCCCGCCGTGCTGCATTACTACATGCGCTTTATTGCCGGCGCCAATGAAGACGGTGTGGTGCGTTTCCTCCTCACCGCCGCCGCCATCGGCATTCTCTACAAGGAGAACGCCTCGATCTCCGGCGCCGAAGTCGGCTGCCAGGGCGAAGTCGGCGTGGCCTGCTCGATGGCCGCCGGGGCCTTGTGCGAAGTGCTCGGCGGCACCGTGCAACAGGTGGAGAACGCCGCCGAAATCGGCATGGAGCACAACCTCGGCCTGACCTGCGACCCCATCGGCGGGCTGGTGCAGGTGCCGTGCATCGAACGCAACGCCATGGGTTCGGTGAAAGCCATCAATGCCGTGCGCATGGCCTTGCGCGGCGACGGCCAGCACTTCGTCTCCCTCGACAAGGTGATTCGCACCATGCGCCAGACCGGCGCCGACATGAAAAGCAAATACAAGGAGACCGCTCGCGGCGGTCTGGCGGTCAACATCATCGAGTGCTGACCCTCATTCAAGGGGGGTGGTTTTGGCCATCCCCTCCACAGCCTATCTAAGGAGCTGCAATGTCCACCGAATCCCTGAAGCAAACCCCACTGCATGCCCTGCACCTGCAACTCGGCGCGCGCATGGTGCCGTTCGCCGGCTACGACATGCCGGTGCAATACCCGCTGGGCGTGATGAAAGAGCACCAGCACACCCGTGAAAAAGCCGGGCTGTTCGATGTCTCGCATATGGGCCAGATCCGCCTGGTCGGCGCCGCTGCCGCCAAGGCCCTGGAAGCCCTGGTGCCGGTGGACATCATCGACCTGCCGGTGGGCATGCAGCGTTATGCGATGTTCACCAACGAAACCGGTGGCATCCTCGATGACCTGATGGTCGCCAACCTGGGCAACGACGAACTGTTCCTGGTGGTCAACGCCGCCTGTAAGGAACAGGACTTGGCGCACCTGCAAAAACACCTGGGCCATCTGTGCGAGGTGCTGCCCCTGTTCGAGGAGCGCGCCCTGCTCGCCCTGCAAGGCCCGGCCGCGGTCAGCGTCCTGGCACGGCTGGCCCCTGAAGTGACAAAAATGACCTTCATGCAGTTCGCCAGCGTGCGCCTGCTGGGCGTGGACTGCTACGTCAGCCGCTCCGGCTACACCGGCGAAGACGGTTTCGAGATTTCCGTACCGGCGGCCAGCGCCGAAGCCCTGGCCCGCAGCCTGCTGGCCGAAACCGAGGTCGAGGCCATCGGCCTCGGTGCTCGTGACTCGCTGCGCCTGGAAGCCGGCCTGTGCCTGTACGGGCACGACATGAACACCGAGACCACCCCGGTGGAAGCCAGCCTGCTCTGGGCCATCTCCAAGGTCCGCCGCGTCGACGGTGCACGAGCCGGCGGTTTCCCCGGTGCCGAGACGGTTTTTGCCCAGCAGCAACAGGGTGTGTCACGCAAACGTGTAGGCCTGTTACCGCAGGAGCGCACACCAGTGCGCGAAGGCGCGGAAATCGTCGATCAGGATGGCCAGGTGATTGGCAACATCTGCAGCGGCGGCTTCGGTCCGACCCTCGGCGCTCCTCTGGCCATGGGCTATGTAGACAGCTCGCAGGCCGCGCTGGACAGCGAAGTCTGGGCCATCGTGCGCGGCAAGCGCGTACCGCTCAAGGTGAGCAAAATGCCGTTTGTGCCACAGCGTTACTACAGGGGCTGATACAGCGTTTTCAACAGGGGCCACGCCCCTGTTGATACTTACAGTAACAACTAAGCCGACATTGAAACAGTGCACTACCTTGTCACGCAATCGCCACAAAACAGTGCATATATGCGCCAATGAACTTGCGTTATAACAGTCTAAAATAAGCCCATCCACGTGGATGGCCTGCGACCGCCTGCAAGGCCCTGCAACCCCCCATAAACAGCCATAAACCTGGGGGTTTCGCAGGGCTTGTTTTTTCTCCCGGAGTTGGCGTAGAGTTTCTCTACTGTGTTTGCATGGGTCGCTTGGAATCGTGACCTGGGCAGTAGCCTGAAGTTTGCTACAACCCGTTCGACGTCTCTTACTTTCCTGCAACCAGCCCAGTACTCTTTCATATGAAAGGGACTGTCATTAATTTTAGCGTCAAGGAAATAAGAAAATGTCCCAACGTCAGAGCGGTACCGTCAAGTGGTTTAACGACGAGAAAGGTTTTGGTTTTATCACTCCAGAAAGCGGTCCGGATCTGTTCGTCCATTTCCGCGCTATTCAGGGCAACGGCTTCAAGAGCCTGAAAGAAGGCCAGAAAGTGACCTTCGTCGCCGTGCAGGGCCAGAAAGGCATGCAGGCTGATGAAGTGCAAGCGGAAGCCTGATCCCCAGGGAGCCTGT
>Ga0209888_1000093_pt1 | contig 61237 bp, 46 predicted proteins | sample OrgsoiDNA_201059_FD_185807 | JGI IMG/M metagenome (GOLD analysis project Ga0209888, IMG submission 185807) | Permafrost soil microbial communities from the Arctic, to analyse light accelerated degradation of dissolved organic matter (DOM) -... | ecosystem: Environmental > Terrestrial > Soil >...
CATTGAGGACGATCGAGCCGGATACCGGCAAGCCTTGCTCGCGGGCCTCCCAGGCCTGGGCCGCGGTGCAGCCCAGGTGGTTCTTGAGCACCACCCAACCCTCCTGGGCCGCATAGTGGCTGCCAGCCTGCAAGGCACTGTGACGCCGCAGATAGGCGTCGGGGCCGGCGTGGTAATGCACATCGATAAACTTGGACTGTGCGGGTTGGATCGTGGAAGCATTCATGCGGGGCGCTCCAGATCGATACCCAGGTGGCTGCGCACGCTGTTTTCCACCCGTGCCAGATCGTCCTGCAAGGGGCGCATGCCCGCACCGGGCACGCTGACGGCCAGGTGCCGCGCGGTGGGGCTGAAGCTGACATTGGCGGCCCTGACCAATTGCGAGTCTTCGCCGAAAAGGCTCAGCAGGCGGCCAGGCCAGGCACTTACCTGGGACTCCAGGTTGAGTTTGCTCAGCAACCGGAAGCCTCGGTCCAGGCGGCGGCCGGCCTGCTTGTCGTCGGGGCTGCCCTGGACGGGTGGGCGGGCGGTCGGCGGACGCCGGGCCGGCAGCACCCACTGTTCGAGCAGCAGCAGCGCCTTGTCCACATCGCCGGCACCGGCGAGCTCGGCCATCGCCCCCAGCCTGCGGTCGAGGATAGTGTCGGCCCGGGTGGGCGAGGAAATCAGCAGGGCCTTGGCCGTCTGCTTGCCCACGGCGGTGGCCAGCAGGCCCTGGACCAGCGCGCCGCCCAGCGCCGATCCGGCCAGCAGGGCAATGGGGCCCAGCGGCTCGAGCACTGCCGCCCAGCGTCGGGTGAAGTGGGCCAGATCCTCATCCGCATCGTCATCGGCCAGCAGCGACAGCGTGTCGAAAATCAGCACGCGGTAACCCTTGGCCACCAGGGCCTGGGTCAGGGGCGCGAAAAACTGCCCTTCGTCCCAGGCCGGCATGACCGGGGAGAGCACCACTACCAACTCCGACCCTTGACCGAACTGCACATGCACAGGTACTTGAGTGTTCATATCGATTCCTTTCCGGTTGGGCGTGCAGGTTGGGTCAGGCAAACAGTCTGCGGGCATCGCGCAGGGCCTGTTCGGCACCGCGCAGGGTTTGCTCGACGATGGTGGTTGCCGGTAACACATCATTGACCAGGTCGGCGACTTCACCGGCCCAGATGGCCCGGATATCGGTGTTGTCATCACGCAGTGCCTGGGCGTAGTCCTCGCCGACGCTGGCCGGCGCCTGCAGCAGTTCCTGCTCGAAGCCGAGCCAGCGGGCCGTGAAGTCGTTGGCCAGCGCGCGGCCGCTGTACTGCTCGGGCCACTCGATGCCGCGCACCAGGTCGAATGCCCGGGTGCGTACGGTATCGCCGGCGCGGGCCTGGACCAGCTGTTGCTTGACCTTGTTGGACGGCAGCGCCTCTTCGCTGGCCAGGAAGCGCGTGCCCATCATTGCCCCGTCGGCTCCCAGCAGCAGGGCGGCGGCCAGGCCCCGGCCGTCGGCGATGCCACCGGCGGCAATCAGCACGGTCTCCTTGGCGACGGCATCGCGTACCGCCGGGAGCAGCGGAAACGAGGCACGACGCAGGCTATGCCCGCCGGCTTCGGCCCCTTGCACGATCAGTGCATCGGCCCCCGCGTCGAGTGCGGCCAGGGCCTGGTCGACCTCGTGCACCTGGACAATGGCCAGGGCACCGCTGTCCTTGATCGGTGCGATGAAGGACCGCGCATCGCCAAACGACAAGGCGACCACGTGGGGCCGATAGGACAGGGCCAGGTCCAGCAGTTCGAAACGCCGGGCCACGGTGAACATCACCAGGCCCACGCCCCAGGGTTCCTTGACGTCGCTCATCAGCGCCAGCTCGGTCTTCATCCAGTCCGGGTCGCCATAGCTGGCTCCCACCAGGCCCAGGCCGCCGGCCCGCGACACGGCGGCGGCCAGGCGTCCGCCCGAAGCCCCTCCCATGGGGGCCAGGACCAACGGGTTGGCGGTGTTGAGCAGGCGGGTCAGCGGGGTAGCAAAAGTGCTCACGGTGTCTCTCCTTGATAGACCGATTTGAAAAATGCCGCTCGACAGGCCCGCGTGATCCGGCAATGGCGGGCCTGTCGACGGTTCAGGCGAGCGCGGCGGCAGGAAGGGTGGCCGCGGGGATGTAGTCGCTGACCTGATACAGGTGGAACTCCCAGGTGCCGGTCTCTTTCAGGCGCGAATAGCGCGACATGAACTGCTCGTCGGAAAACAGCGAATCGAATTCCTCCTTGCTGCTCCATTGCGCCTGGTTGATCACGGTCTTGCCGTCGATGCTCTTGAACAGGCGGCTCCATTGGAACGACGGGTAGGTCTGTGCCACGTAGCCCACGGCCGAGCGCAGCACATCGAGGGCGGCGTCCTGCTGGCCGTCGAAGACATGCACGACATTGACCAGGAAGATCGCCTGGCTTTCATCGTGGCCGGGTGCATTGAAAGGGATCGGGTTGCTCATGTTGCCTCCAGGTAATCCAGGGTATGAAAAGGGTTTCAATGGTTCAGTGCGTGGGAACGTGCCGGTTGCCCGTCCTGCCAGAGCAGGGGGGAGATGCGTTCGCCGACCAGGGACTTTTCAACCCGGCCGACAATCACTTCATGGGTGGCGTAGCACAGCCGCGCATCGACCCGGCAGAACAAGGTTGCCTGTGCGTCGAGCAGGTACGGCAATCCGTCGGCGTGCTCCCAGTCCCCGTGCTCGAAGCGCGCCGGCCCCTTCAGCCGGCCGGCGAAGATGCCCACCAGCGCGCTCTGCGTGGTGTCGAGCAGGTTGACGCTGAAGCGTTGATTGCTCAGCAGCGGCTGATAGAGGCTGGCGGAGTGGTTGATGCAGATCAGTAGCGAGGGCGGCTCGGTGCACAGCGAACTGACCGCGGTGGCGACCATGCCGCAACGGGCGCTGCCGACACCGGTGGCGATGATCGAAACGGTGCTGGTCAGGCGTCGCATGGCCCGTTTGAAGTCTTCGGCCGTCTCCTCCAGGGAGCGCTCGGGGGCCCGCGCCAATGCGCCGAGGGCACTCATGCGACTGCACCGATGAGTAACCGCGAGCGCAGGTGCGACTGGCGCAGGCCGGCGTCTTCCATGCGCGGCAGCACCTCCTCGAGGAACTCGTCGAGGCCGCTCTGGTAGTCCAGCCAGGTCAGGCAGATACCGTCGATACCCAGGTCGCTGTAGCGCTGGAACTGATCGGTGATCATGTCGGCGGTGCCCACCAGCGGAACCCCGGCGAAACCGGCCTTGAAGTGGAAGCGGAAACGCTCGGCGTCCTCGGTGTTGGCGAACATGCCGCTCTGGATGCCGATCTCCGAGGTGACGTTGTCCAGCGCCACTTCATCGCCGTGCTGGTTGACGTAGTAGTCGAGGTATTTCTCGGCCTCTTCCAGGCTGTCTTTCTGCACCACATAGGCGTAGACCCAGATCTGCAACTCGCGGCCGTACTCCAGGCGCGCCAGGTCGCGATAGGCCTTGATCTGGGCGGCAATGGTGGCGTCGTCATCCTCGTGCTTGAGGATCAGGAATGCCGCGTCGCAATGCTCGGCGCAGAACCGCCGCCCGCGCTCGGAACCGCCGGCGTTCATCAGGAACGGTGTATTGAGCGGCTTGGGCTGGGCAAAGCCCTGGGCGATATTGAAGAAGTCGCCCTTGAAGTCGAAGTTGCCCGGTTCGTTCCAGGCCTTGCGAGCGACGTTCAGCCATTCATCGGCATGGTCGTAGCGGCGATCATGCTCCAGCTGCACGCCACCGTTGAACATGCCCATTTCCTTGCCGTACCAGCCGCAGATCATGTTCAAGCCGAAGCGGCCGCCGCTGATATGGTCGATGGTCGCCGCCTGCTTGGCCGCGAACAGCGGGTGCACGGTGGACAGGTGCGAGGTGGTGAACAAGGCGATCTGTTCGGTGACCGAGGCCAGCCCGGCGGCCCAGGTGTAGGTCTCGAAGGACACGCCCATCGGGTCGCTGGCACCGCCCCAGCCGCGCCAGCGGCCCACCGGCAGCAGCAGTTCGAGGCCGGCCTTGTCGGCTTTCTTGGCGATCTCCAGGTTGCCGCTCCAGTCGGCGGCCTTCAAGCGCTCCGGTGCCGTGGTCAGGGTGCAGCCACCTTCGATATTGAGGGCGAACACCCCCAGCTTGATTTTGTTGGTACTGGTGCGCATGGGGTTGGTCTTGATAGCGCTGGCGTTGTTCGAAGTCATGGGTTCTCTCCTGGATGAAGGGGCGTGACACGCGTGCGCGGATCACACCTGGGCATCACGCATCGTGGGCTGGCTCAGGCGGCACTCGAGGCCTTGGCCTCGGCGGCCAGCCAGGGTTGGTCATAGCGGTGCAGGCGCCGTGCTTCGGCCAGCGTCAGGCCCTGACCGACGGACTCGATGATGTCGCGTTCGGTCTTTTCCACGGCGATGGCGCGTTTGATGACTTCCTCGGCGTGAGCGATGGGGATCACCAGGCAGCCGCTGGCGTCGCCGACGATCAGGTCACCGGGCTGGATCGTCACGCCGCCGATCTGCACCGGAACCTGGGTGGCCTTGAGCTGCACGCGGTTCTTGCCCGACTGCATGAAGCGGCCACGGCTGAACAACGGGTAACCGAGCCGGATCACCGTGTCGAGGTCCCGTGCGGCCCCATCGATCAGCGTGCCGCGAATATTCCGGCTGACGGCCACATGGGTGAGGATGTCGCCCCAGACGGTGGCGTCGAGCCGGCCGGCGTTGCTGGAAACGATGACCGAACCGGGCGGCACATCGTCGATGTAGTTGGCGGCGTTCTTGAAACCGTCACCGGACTTCACCGGCTCGTACAACACGGTGAAGGCGAACCCGCTGCAACGGGTGCCGGGCACTTGCTGGACGATGCCGGCGAGGCCCGCGTCGATGCCGAGGCTGTCGAGGGCGTCGCTCAGGGAAGCGGTATCCAGGGTGGCGATTTGTTCCAGCAGCCAGGCGCGTTGCTGTGTCGAGAGGGAAGACTGACTCATGCATGACTCCTTGTCAGGGCCGGGCCCTTGTCGATGGAAGAGGCGAAGGAACGGAGGTTGAGTACGCTGCGCTCGATGATTGCCGCGGCGCACTGGCCGGTAGTGGCGTGGCCGCCACTGTCGTAGGTCTGGCAGTCGTGCCTGACCACCTGGGTGACGGCCCGCTCGATGGCCAGGGCTTCGGCGCCGTAGCCCAGGTGTTCGAGCAACAGGGCCAGGGACAGGAACATGGCGCTGGGATTGGCCTTGTTCTGGCCGACATGGGCCGGCGCGCTGCCATGCACCGGCTCGAAGTAGGACCCGGCATCGCCGATGTTGGCGCTGGGGGCAAAGCCCAGGCCACCCATGACCCCGGCACCGAGGTCGGAGAGAATGTCGCCGAACATGTTCTCCGCGACAATCACGCCAAAGCGTTCCGGGCGGCGGATCATCCACAGTGCGACGGCATCGACGTTGTCGATGTTCCAGGCGATATCCGGATACTGCGCGGCCACGCTTTCGAGGATCTCCCGGGCGAACGCGCCGCTGTAACGCAGCACGTTGGGTTTGTCCGCCAGGGTGACGCGCTGATAGTCATGCTGGCGGGCGTACTCGAAGGCGAACTTGAACAGGCGGGTCAGGCCGGCGCGGGTCTGCAGCCGCACCGTCATGGTCGCGTCCTCGGCGCCGCCACGGGTCCAGGGCGCGCCCGCCAGTTCCTTGGCCTTGAGCAAGGGCTCGAACTCGGCCGGGATGCTGGCGAAGTCGAGTCCCGCATACAGCCCCTCGGTGTTCTCGCGGATCACCGTGAAACGGAAACGCGCGTCGCCGAGCACATCGGTCACCGGGCGCACGTTGGCGTAGAGGCTCAGCCGCTGGCGCAACTGAATCACCGGCGACACGTAGGTTCGGCCCGTGTTGCGCAAGGCGGCGGGTAACTCGGCCTCGGCTTCATGCAAGCCCTTGCTGGTAATGGCACCGAGCAGGGTAGCGTCGGCGGCGGCGATTTTCTCCCAGGTTTCGGCGGGCACCGGGTCGCCGTTCTGGCGCCAGCATTCCCAGCCGATCTGGCCGAAATCCAGTTCGATAGGCAGTTGCAGGGCGTCGAAAATCGGCAGCAGCGCGTTGACCACTTCGACGCCGACACCGTCGCCGGGCAATACGCAGACCCGGTGACGCGCCGTTCGGCCCGGGCGCGTGGTTGGATGCAGTGTGCTCATCACATTTTTCCTTCTGCGGACAGGTGCGCCGGGAAGCTGGGGCGGGAAATCACCGTCGGGCGCAGGGCGTGACGCTGGAACAGGTCCTGCTCGTGCATGGCCCGCAGGGCCTGGAAGGTCGAGCTGATCTGCAATCGGGACATGGTGTCTTCCAGCCGCTGCTGGACATCGAAGGGCAGGTTGTAGGCGCCCAGCATCACGTCCATCAGCGGTGCGGGCAGGCTGCTCAGCGGGACGCTTTGCGCGGTGTACTCGGACAGTTGCAGGGCCTTGACCAGGTCATAATCCTGGCCGCTGCCGATGCGCTCCAGATAGGCGATGAACATGCCCAGGTGCAGGTTGCCGGCGCCCTTGCCCATGCCGCAGATCGAGGTGTCGATGTATTCGGCCCCGGCATCGATGGCGGCAATGGCATTGGAAAGCGCCAGGGACAGGTTGTTGTGGGCATGAAAGCCCAGGGGCGCATGGACCCGGCGGGAAATCCGGCTGATCAGTCGTTCCACGTCATCGGGAATCATGTTGCCGTTGGAGTCGGCGAAACAGATGATATCGGCCCCGGCGCCCTCGGACCGCAAGGCCATTTCGGTAATGGTGCCCGGTGTCTGGGTGGTGATGTGGGTGATATTGGCACTGACTTGAAAGTTGAAGGACTTGGCCAGTTTGAGGGTCGCCAGGCCCGGTTCAAGCTGTTCGTTACGCAGGCAGACCCGGATCATCCCGATGCCCTGTTCAGCGAGCATCTCAAAGTCGGCTTCGGTGACATTGCGCGGATGCACCATGACGCAAAGTCCCAACTGACCATGGGCCGCGCGGCGCAGCGAGTCGATATATAACGGGCTGACCGAACTGCTCAGTCCGTGCTCTTTCTTGCGCACAAAAGAACCATTGCAATAACCGATTTCGGCGTGGTTGACCCCCACGTCCGCCAAGTGCCCCACGGCATTGGCGGCATAGTCGGTGGTAAAGGCGAAGTTATTACGATAACCACCATCACGGAGCGTTACATCGATGATCTTTACTTGGCTCATGATTCAATTCCTTCTGTGGGTTCTCTGTAAAACTCCAGAGGCGCACGCAAGCGCATCCCGGGGTTTGTCAGTAGTAACAGTCCCGTCATACTGGGGTTCTTGGGCAAGTTTTTTTACATGGCAAACGTCATGGGCCATGAAGGCCTGAACGGAAAGGTATCAATGCTGTGTTCAGCGTCGGACACTTCCGGGCGCATCGCTTATTTGCGACGAGCATGGGAAGTTGGCGCTTTTTTATTATTGAGTTATTTCCCGACCGGAGAGGTGTGTACCGTGTCCGGTGGGAGCGTCACGGAAACCTTGGCATGGGTTTCAGCGCTCGGGGAAAATCTGTTTCTTGTTCTTGGCGTTGATACTGGAATCTACGCGATTGTTTGTAAACTCCCCGCGTTCGCCCCAGGGTGTTAAAAAATTCACCTTGTGTTAATTGCAAATTGCACTACCGAGGCAGACAAAAGGCAATTAAAAGAACGCCTCGGTCGGAAAACAGCTGACCAGGAAGTCCATCAGTGAACGAATAGGGGCTTCCTTGCGCAAATCTTCGTGGACCACCAGCCAGATATCAATCATCAAATCCGAACCATTCAACTGGGCTTTCTCCAGTGTCGGGTCCTTGCGCGCATAAAAGTTGGGCAACAAGGCCATGCCGATGCCGGCGCGTGCCGCCGATGCCTGGACCTCCAGACTTCGAGCCCGCAGGACCACGGGGCGCTCCGCGGCGATTTCCCGCAGCCACACCTGTTGCCGGGAATGCTCCATGCTTTCGTCGTAGAGGATGTATTCGTACTGCTCGCGGGTATGGTTGGCCAGGTAGTGCGAACTGCCGTAGAGACCAAAGGAGACGGTGCCGAACTTGCGCGCCACCAGATCCATCTGGGTCGGGCGGCACAGACGGATCATCAGGTCCGGTTCCGGGTGGCCGCCGCCGATATCGTCCTGCATCAACAGGCTGACATTGATCGACGGATGTTCGCGCCGCAGGCGTCCCAGGTGCGGCGCAATGAACTCCGAGGTCAGCAGGGGCGGGGCGCTGACGCTGAGGTCGGCGACCATTTCGGTGCGCACCGAAAGCGCCATCTTGGCGATGGCCTTGGCGTCCTTCTGCATCCGGCCGGCGATTTCGGCGATGCGATGGCCAAAGGGGGTCATCTCGTAATTGCGCTTGCGTCGGTCCACCAGCTTGAGGTTCAGCGAGGACTCCAGCGCGGCGATGCGCCGCGCCACGGTTGCATGTTCGACCCCCAGCTCCCTGGCGGCGCTGCTCAATGATTGCGTGCGGGCAAAGGTAACGTAATGACGCAGGTTCTCCCAGTCGAACAGGGCCGCGTCCGGGGTGTCCAGGCGTTCGGACCAATCACAGGAAGAGGGTTGCACAGGAAAGGTAGTCATGCCGCCTCGATCGATTCTCGATGGAAGTTTCATCCCGGCGGTCGCCCCAAAGGCTTCCATCCTGGAGATCCTTGTTTGGGAAGATGGATTCGAAACGGCCGCGCACGGATAAGAAACAACCCCCATCCGTGCGGGCCATATTGAATCGAGTCAGTCTGCTGTGACGGGGGCGCTTTCCTTGTCGGAAGCGCCGCTGAAGAACAGCACTTTTACCGCGATGACCAATACAGCCAGCGCGGCAAACAGGAAACCACTGTACAGGGTGCCCTGCAAGCCCAGGCGCGCAAGGAACCAGCCGCCGGTAGTGGACCCGATGGTCACGCCCAGGTTGATGAAGGAAATATAGATGCCGGTGGCGAACTCCGGAGCCTCCGGGGCCTCGGACGTGAGCCAGATCTGCGTGACGATCAGCCCGCTGGTATGGGTCGCGCCCCAGATCAGCACGATCAGCAGCATGACCGGCACGGACGGACTGGCGAACAGGTACAGCAGGCCATAGGCGCCGGCCAGCAGGATTGGATGCAGCAGGGTGGTGCGCACCCTATTCTGGCCAATCAGCTTGCCGGCATACAGGTTGCCGGCGACCCCACCGATACCGAACACCACCAGCAGGATACTGATCCACTGTGCGCTCATGCCCGCTTCCTTGGCCAGGTACTCGGCCGAGTAGCTGTACACGGAAAACATCGCGGCAAAGATCAGGGTCGAGGCGGTGATATTCAGCCACAGCGGGAACTTGCGCAGGATCGCCAGTTGTTCCTTGTAGGACACGTTCGCCTTGCCCGGGGCATCCGGCAATTGCGCAATGATCCCCAGGCCGGCGATGCAGTTGACCGCCGCGCAAAACAGGAACGAGGTCTCATAGGAAAATTGCGCGGCGATCAGGGTGGTCAGCGGCACCCCCAGGACCATGCCCATGCTGGTGCCGACAAACGCCTTGGCCGCGGCCCGCGTCGACTCCTCCGGCGGGTACAGCGCGGTGGCGGCGACGAATGCCAGCGAGAAATACACCGGGTGGAACAGCGCCGGGATGATGCGCAGCACCATCAGCGATTCGAAATTCGGTGCATAGGCCGACAGCACGCTGGTGCCGGCGAACACGAACAGCGCCAGGGTGAGCATTTTCTTGCGGTTGAAGCGCGAGAGCAGCAAGACCATGACCGGGCCGAACACCGCGATGATCAGTGCGAACAGACCCACCAGCAGGCCGGCCTGGGAGGCGTTGATGGCGAAACGCTCGATAATCACCGGGAGGATGCCCACCACGCCGAATTCGATGGTGTAGACGCCGAACAGGCCGAGGGCCAGGAAGTAGATCGGATGGAGGATTTTCATGATCCGGACTCCAGTGAAACCACCACCTTGCCCAGTTGTTCGCCGGACTCCAGGTAGCGGTGGGCGGCGACGATCTGCTCGAAGTCGAAGGTCCTGGCGATCAGTGGTTTTAGCGTCCCGGCTTCGAGACCGGCGATGACATAGGCCTTCGCCGCGTCCAGCAGGTCGGGCCGGGAGCTGATCTCGTGCAACAGATAACCGCGCAAGGTCAGGCTCTTGCCCAATACCTTGAACAGCGGGAAAGGCGTCGGCGCCGAGCTCAATGCACCATAGATCAGGACGATCGCGCTTTCGCCGGCGGCGTCCACCAGGGTCTCCAGGAAGGGGCCGCCTACCGGGTCGAAGATCACCTGGGCGCCCTTGCCGTCGGTAATCCGCTTGACCTGCTGGAGGAAGTCCTCCTGTTCGCTGGCCAGTACGTGGGCCGCGCCGGCGTCGAGCAACGCCTGGCCCTTGGCCTGGGTGCGACTGACGGCAATGGGGATCGCGCCGAGCTGGTTGGCGATCTGGATCGCGGCCAGGCCGACGCTGCTCGAGGCCGCGGTGATCAGGACGAACTCGCCCGGTTGCAGCTTCGCGACATGCACCAGCGCGCCCCAGGCCGTGACGTATTGCATCCAGACCGCGGCGGCCTGGATAAAGGACAGTGAGGCGGGGTGCCTGACCAGCATGGCGGCGGGCACCACGGCCAACTCGGCGTAGGTCCCCCAGCGGGCGACCGAGGAGGGCGGGATCAGGCTGACGTGCTCGCCCACGGCGAAGTCTCCGGCCCGCGCGCCCACCGCCTCGACGATACCCGCCGCTTCATAGCCCAGGCGCGAGGGGAACTCGGCCTGCTCCAGGTACTGCCCGCTGCGGAACATCGATTCCGCCCGGTTCAGGCCAATGGCCTTGACCCGGATGAGGACCTCGTCGGGCCCGGGGGCGGGAACATCGATGTCATCGATCTTCAGCACCTCGGGGCCACCGTATTGATAAAAGCGCACGGCGCGTGTCATGGAATGTTCTCCCGGTTCATGGATGGAAAATAACTGTAGGGCGGGCGTGCATGACGAAAAACAGGCTGCTGTTCCCTTCTTAGCGGACATTGCTTTCCGCAATGCCTGGCACTGGCCGCGGTGTCTCCGGCGCTGCCCGGCGGGTCGCCAGCAGGCGCAGTCCGACATAGAACAGTGGCGTGAAGAGCAGGCCGAACAGCGTCACCCCGAGCATGCCGAAGAACACCGCGATGCCCATGGCATGGCGCATCTCGGCGCCCGCGCCGGTGGACAACACCAGGGGCACGACGCCCATGATGAAAGCGATTGAGGTCATCAGGATCGGCCGCAAACGCAACTGGCTGGCCTGGATCGCCGCGCGGACGATGCCGTGCCCCTGTTGTTCGAGCTCGCGGGCGAATTCGACGATCAGGATGGCATTCTTGCTGGCCAGGCCCACCAGCACCATCAGGCCGATCTGGGTAAAGATGTTGTTGTCGCCCTGGGTCAGCCAGACCCCGAGCAGCGCCGACATGATGCCCATGGGCACGATGAGCAGGATCGCCACCGGCAGCAGCAGGCTTTCATAGAGGGCCGCGAGTACGAGATACACCAGCAGCATGCAGATCAGCAGGATCCACAGGGTGGCGTCGCCGGAAATGATCTGTTGGTAGGTCAACTCGGTCCATTCGAACTTGACCCCCTTGGGCAGCGTCTGCGCGGCGATGCGCTCCACCGCGGCCTGGGCCTGGCCCGAGGAATAGCCGGGGGCGGGGCCGCCGTTGAGGTCGGCGGCGGTGTAGCCGTTGTAGCGCACGACCATTTCCGGGCCGTAGGTGGGGTGGACTTCCACCAGGCTGGCCAGCGGCACCATGCGCCCCTCGGCGTTGCGGGTCTTGAGCTGGCCGATATCGTCGGCGTGGGCGCGGAACGGCGCATCGGCCTGCACCCGTACCTGGTAGACCCGGCCCAGCAGGTTGAAATCGTTGACATAGAGCGAGCCCAGGTAGATCTGCAACGTCTCGAACACATCGGTCAGGGAGACCTGCGACTGTTTGGCCTTGATCCGGTCCAGGTCGACCTTCAGCTGTGGGACGTCGATCTGGTAGCTGGAGAACATCGGCCCCAGCTCCGGCGCCTGCGCGGCCTGCTTGAGGAAGGCCTGGACCGCGTCATTGAGTTGTTCGAAGCCCAGCGCGCCACGGTCCTCCAGCTGCAGCTTGAAGCCGCCCAGGGTCCCCAACCCGAGCACGGGCGGCGGCGGGAATACGCCGGTAAAGGCTTCCTTGATGCCGGCGAACTCCTGGTTCAGCGCGGCGGCGATGGCACCGGCGCTCATCTGCGGGCCATGTCGCTTGGCGAAGGGTTCGAGGATGACGAAAATAATCCCGGCGCTCGACGAGTTCATCAGGCCGTTGACCGACATCCCCGGGAACTCCAGGGTATGGGCGACGCCGGGTTGCTTGAGGGCGATCTCGTTCATCCGCTGGATCACCTGCTCGGAGCGCTCCAGCGAGGCGCCGTTGGGCAGTTGCGCCAGGCCGACGAGGAACTCCTTGTCCTGGGCCGGGACGAAGCCGCCCGGCAATGAATGCCCGAGCCAGGCTGTCAGGCCGAGCAGCAGCGCGTACAGGCCAAGGGTCATGCTCTTGCGCTGGATCACCCGGCCCAGGCGGCTGCCATAGGAGCGTTCGGCCCACGCCGAGAACCGGTTGAAGCGGTTGAACAGCGGTCCCAGCAGCCGGTCGATGCCACGGCTGAGGCGGTCCCTGGGGCTGTCGTGGGCCTGGAGCAGCAGGGCGCAGAGGGCCGGGGACAAGGTCAGGGAGTTGAACGCCGAAATCAGGGTGGAAATGGCGATGGTCATCGCGAACTGCTGGTAGAACTGCCCGGTCAGCCCGGGCATGAAGGCCAGGGGCACGAACACGCTCACCAGGGTCAGGGTAATGGCGATGATCGGTTTACTGACCTCGTCCATGGCCTTGTAGGCGGCGGCCTTGGGCTTGAGCCCGGCGGCAATGTTGCGTTCGACGTTTTCCACCACGACTATGGCATCGTCGACGACGATCCCGATGGCCAGCACCATGCCGAACAACGACAGGGCGTTGATCGAAAAGCCGCAGGCGAGCATCAGTGACAGGGTGCCGATGATCGAGACCGGCATGGCCAGCAGTGGAATGATCGAGGCGCGCCAGGTCTGCAGGAACAGGATCACCACCAGCACCACCAGCAGCGTCGATTCGAGCAGGGTCTGGATCACCGCCAGGATGCTGGAACGCACGAACTGGGTGGGGTCGAAGACGATCCGGTAATCGACTCCGCTGGGCATGTCGGCCTTGGCCTGGCGCATGATTTCCCGCGCCTGGTCGGAGATCGCCAGGGCGTTGCCGCCGGCCATCTGGAACACCCCGAAACCCACCGCCGGCTTGCCGTCGACCAGCGAACGCAAGCCGTAGTCCGAGGCGGCCAGCTCGATCCGCGCGACATCGCGCAGAAAAGTCACGGCGGCGCCCGGCGAGGTCTTGACGATGATATCGCCGAATTCCTTTTCGGTTTTCAGCCGGCCCTGGGTGTTGACCGAGAGTTGCTGGGCGACGTCGGTGCGCATGGGCTGGCCGCCGATCACCCCGGCGGCGACCTGGACGTTCTGCTCACGGATCGCGGCGACGATCTCACTGGCGCTCAGGCCGCGTTGGGCGACCTTCTGCGGGTCCAGCCAGATGCGCATCGCATAGTCGCCACCGCCCCAGATACGCACTTCGCCGACCCCGGGGATGCGCTCCAGCTGGTTCTTGATATTGAGAATGCCGTAGTTGCGCAGGTAGGTGGCGTTGTACTGGTCATCCGGCGAGACCAGGTGGATGGCGAGGGTCTGGGTCGAGGATGATTTCATGGTCACCACCCCCAGGCGCCGGACATCTTCCGGCAGGCGCGGTAGCGCCTGGGAGACGCGGTTCTGTACCAGTTGCTGGGCCTGGTCCGGGTTGGTGCCGACCTTGAAGGTGACGCTGAGGGTGAGATTGCCGTCGCTGTTGGCCTGGGACTGCATGTACAGCATGTTCTCGACGCCGTTGATCTGCTCCTCCAGGGGCGCGGCCACGGTCTGTGCCACCACCGCCGGGTTGGCGCCGGGGTACTGGGCGTTGACCACGATCAGCGGCGGCACCACATCGGGGTATTCCGAGACGGGCAGGCGAAACAGCGCGATGATCCCGGCGAGCAGGATCAGCGTCGAGAGCGCGCCGGCGAAGATCGGCCGGTCGATGAAGAAACGCGAAAACCTCATTGTCCGCTCCCTGCGTCCGCACGTTGTGCCAGCAGCGGTTTGACGGTATCGCCGGGGCGCGCCCGGTGCAGGCCGTTGACCACCACCCGTTCGCCGGCCCGCAGGCCGGAGTCGACGACCCGCAGGTTGCCCACCCGGTTGCCGGGGCTGATGCGTCGGTACTCGACCTGATCGTTGGCGCCGACCACCAGCACGAACTTCTTGTCCTGGTCGGTGCCGATTGCGCTGTCGTCGATCAGCACCGCCGGGTGCGGCGGCCCACCGCCGAGCTTGATCCTGGCAAGCATGCCCGGGCGCAGCAGGCCATCGCTGTTATCGAAGCTGGCGCGCACCCGCAGCGTCGCGGACTGCACGTCCAACTGGTTGTCCAGCGAGGCCAGGCTGCCCTGGCGCGGATAGTCGGTTTCATTGGACAGGCCGAGCATCACCGGCACCGGAGCCGTGGCGCCGCTGCCGTGGTTGAGGTAGCGCAGGAAGGTCTGCTCGTCGACATCGAAGGCCGCATAGATCGGCGACAACGACACCAGGGTGCTCAGCGGCGCGGCGTTCTCACCGGCGCTGACGATATTGCCCGCCGTGACCAGGGCCCGGGACATACGCCCGCTGACCGGCGCGCTGATTCGGGTATGGGAGAGGTCCAGGCGGGCATTGTCGAGCTGGGCCTGGACCTGTCGGACCTCGGCCGCGGCTTCGCTGGCGGCGTTCTGCTTCTGGTCCAGCTCGCGCAGGGCCACCGCATTGGCGCTGATCAGGCGCTGCACCCGGCCCAGGTCGGTGCTGGTGTAGACGGCGCGCGACCTGGCCGCCGCCAGTTGCGCCTGGGCCCGCTCCACTTCGGCGGTGTAGGGCCGGGCGTCGATCTCGAAGAGCAGGTCGCCGGCCTTGACCAGGGCGCCGTCCTTGAAGTGCACGGCGACCACGGTGCCCGAGACCAGCGGACGAATCACCACCTTCTCCACGGCCTCGAGGCGCCCTGAGTACTCCTGCCAGTCCGTCACCGCTTGCGACAGGGCCATGGCCACGTCGACCTCGGCGGCCGGCGGTGCCACGGCCGCCTTGGCGAGGGTAGAGGGGCTGCCGCGCAGCACGACCACCAGTGCGGCGACGATGGCGCAGGCAAGGCTGGCGCGTAGCAGAAGGGCGCGGCCCGAGCGCCGGGGTCTGATCGAGTCCATGAGCATGGCTTCCTGTTGAAAGTGTGAATGAAGACCCGGGTTCAGGCTTGCGCCATGCTGCCCAGCGCCTTGGTGTTGCGCGGCCTGCCCCAACGTTGCATGACCGGTCGCTCGATAAAGTTGAACAGCAGCCAGCCACCCAGTACGGAGAGGGCGAACGTGGCCGCGACGATCAGGCTGGCGGTCACGTTGTCGAACAGGCGCCCGCCGAGCAGTTGGGTGATGAAGGTCATGATCAGCAGGTGAATCATGTAGAAGCCGAAGGAGATTTCCCCCAGCCAGACCATCCAGGCGCTGTTGAGCAGACCCTTGCGGTCCTTGAGGTCACTGGCGGCGATGGCGGTGATCAACGCCGCCACCGGCACCAGGGTGATCAGGTTCAAGCTGTACTGGAACGGCACCCACATGCCGGCCACATAGCCGACGGCCAGCAGTGCGAAGGCCATGGGCACGCCAATGTCGATCCAGCGCCCGGCCATCAGGATGCGGGCCATAAGCATGCCCAGGACGAACTCGAACAGCCGTGCAGGCGGGAAGTAGTAGGCCCACCACCACTGAATCAGTGAGATCGGGTACTCATTGATCATGGGCGCGGCCGCGGCCCACTGGCGTATCGCGAACTGGGTCAGGGCCAGGCCGGCGACCATCGCCCAGGCCCAGTACCACAGGCGCTCCTCGGTGATCTTCCAGACCAGCTTGAGTGCCACTGGGAACAGCAGGTAGAAGAGCAGTTCGCAGCACAGCGACCAGGACGGGCCGTTGACGCTGAGGAAGATGTCCATCCGCGGAATCCAGGCATGCACCAGCAACAGATTGGGCAGCCAGATCGCTACGCTGGCGGTCGGGACGGCGAACAGGACCATGGCCAGCAACCAGGTGGCGAGATGGTTGGGAAAGATTTTCAGCAGCCGGCGTCGCCAGAAACTGCCCAGGCTGTCGCCCTTGCGCGCCGACCAGGTGATGACAAAACCGCTGAGCACGAAGAAGAACGACACCCCCAGCCATCCGCCGCCGCTGAAGGTGCGCTGGAAGACCTCGATCACCTGCGTGTCGGCATAGGGGTTGAAGCCGATGATCCGGGTCAGTGAAGCGTGGAACAGGAACACCATCGCCGCGGCGAGAAAGCGTATTCCGGTCAGTGAGTCCAGCTTGCTGTGTACATGCGTGTGGTAGAGCTCTGCTTTGTTCATGATCCGATCCCCATCCCATAAAGTCATGGCGCGCTCGAGAACGCTTGCGCGTTTCGGGCGTGCTCCCTTGTCAAAACACACTCGTCAATGGCGTAGCGAACTGGCAGGCAATGTTGCGAGGGGTACGGCTATGCAGACATTGTTAGTCGCGGGTGCTGGGCAAACCGTCTTTATTGGGTATGGACCGATGCATCCCGGCCCCCGCGAACAGGGGCCGGCACAGCGATTACTGGCCGTAGGCCGCGTTGCAGAGGTCTACGGTGAATTGTCCGAACATGCCTTCGAAGGCGGTGTTGGTAAACGCCACCACGGTCAACTCCTGGGCCGGGTCGACGAACCAGGAGTGTCCGTAGGCACCGCCCAGGCGCCAGGTGCCGACGGACTCGACGGTCTGCGCGGCAGCCGGGTCCTTGAGCACTGTGAAGCCCAGGCCGAAGCCGCGTCCGGGCCAGTTGGCCAGCTCCAGGTCGCCGGTCTGGCTGCTGCCCATTTCCGCCACCAGGTGCTTGGGCAGCAGTGGGGCGCCGCCCTTGCGCAGGGTTTCCAGGAGCTGGAGAAACTCACCGGCACTGCCGACCATGCCCGAACCGCCGGAGTCGTAGGCCCGGGTATCGAGGGCCCGGGCCGGTTCCAGGCGGATACCGGCTGTGCCTTCGAATACCGGGACCACTTCCAGCGCCTGCATGCGCCGTGGCTGTGGCTGGTCGTTGAGGTAGGCCGGGCTCAGGCGAGCGGCATCGGTCACCCGGAAACCGGTATCGCGCCAGCCCAGCGGGCGACCGACCAACTGATCGACGGCCTCGGCCAGGGAGGTGCCGTGGGCGGCGGCGATGACGCCACCGAGCACATCGGTGGCAATCGAGTAGCCCCACTGGCTCCCCGGTTTGTAGAGCAGCGGCGCCTGGCCCAGGCGGTGCAGGTTTTCTTCCAGCGAGAGCTCGGTGCGATCCATGCCGTCGGAGACGCCGGCGTCGAGATAAGGTCCGCCTTGATCGCTTTCCAGGAAACCGTAGGTGAAGCCCGCGGTGTGGGTGAGCAATTGGCGCACGGTGATCAACGCCGGCGTGCCATCGGCCAGGGTCGGTTTGAAGTGCGGCAGCCAGTGGGTGATGCTGTCGTCCAGGTTGATGCGGCCCTGGGCGATCAGCGCCAGCGCCGCCACCGAGGTGATCGGCTTGGAGACCGAGGACAGGCGGAACAGGGCGTCCTGGCTCATTGGCAGCCGGGCCTCACGGTCGGCCAGGCCGGCCGCGCGCTGATAGACCAGTTGCCCGCGATGGGCGACCAGCACCACGGCACCGACCAGGCGCCGGTCATGCAGGGTCTGTTCGAGCACGGCGTCGATGCGCGACGCCAGGCGGGTTGTCTCGACTGGACGAAGGGATTGCAGTGGGCGTAGCGGTTCGTTGACGGTCATATCGGGCCCCGGGTGGTGGATGGGTCAAGCTGATGGATCGATGGTAGGGCGGGGCCGATCAGGGAAAAAGAAGTTACAATTCCGGGCTACACGGACCTTTTTGTCCTTAATCAAGGGAATGAGTGATGGATAAGCTCAATGGCATCACCGTGTTCGTGCAGGTCGCCGAAAGTCGCAGCTTTGTCGCCGCCGGCCGCTTGCTCGGGGTATCCGCCTCGGCCGTGGGCAAAAGCATTGCCCGTCTGGAACACAAGCTCAGTGCGCGGCTGTTCCATCGCAATACCCGCAGCCTCAACCTGACCGCTGAAGGCGCGCTGTTTCTGGAGCGCTGCCGGCGGGTGCTCAACGAACTGGAGGCGGCCGAGCAGGAACTGTCCAGTTCCAGCGAGGCGCCACGGGGCAAGTTGCGTATCAGCCTGCCGTTGCAGGGCAATGTGCTGTTTATGCAGCTGTCGTCATTCATGCGCCAGTACCCGGAAATCCGCTTGGAGCTGGACTTCACCGATCGTCTGGTGGACGTGGTCGAGGAGAGCTTCGACGCCGTGGTGCGTACCGGGCAACTGCACGACTCGCGGTTGATGGCCAGGAAGCTGGGCAGCTTCGCGTTTCATCTGGTCGGCGCACCGGGGTATTTCGCCGCCAGGGGCTACCCGCAGGCGGTGGAGCAGCTGCTGGAGCACCAGTGCCTGCATTATCGGATGCCCTCCACCGGCAAGCTGGAGAAGTGGCCGTTGGAGGGACTGGTCGCGGGGGCCGAGCTGAAGGTGCCGGAGACCATGGTCTGCAACAACCTGGACATGCTGATCCACAGCGCCCGGCAGGGCCTGGGCATCGCCTGTGTGCCCGAATTCGCCGTGCGCGAGGCCCTGGCGGCCGGAGAGCTGGAGTCGATACTGCCGGGCCGGATCCAGCGTACGCTACAGATGCAGGTGGTCTGGCCGTCGAGTCGCTACCTGACACCCAAGCTGCGCGCGTTCATCGATTTTATCTGCGCCAGTGGCCTGACGTCGTCGGGCTGAGGTCGTCAGATCGCCCTGAGGACCACGATACCCGGGGTTTTCTTGACGTAATCCATGAACGGCGAATCCACCACCTTGTGGTTGGCTTCGCGGGCGGAGGCATTGCGCAGCACCGGGCCCTTGTCGGTCATGATGAAGATACCGGTGTGGGTCACATCCAGCCCTTCGGCCGGGGTGTAGATGCCGATGTAGTCACCGGTTTTCAGGCGGCTGACCACGGCATCGTCGATCCATTCGCTGGGGATGTAGGTGATGGCACGCTCGACCGTGCCCACCGACGGGATCAGCGTGCCGCCGCTGCCATCTCCTTGTGCGTTGAGGATCTTGGTGACGGTGGTCGCCCTGGGGCTGGCCTGCGTCGTCACATCCCGGGCGTTGAGCGGCAGGGTGTGGGCCCAGTCGGTGAAGAAGTGCTTGCGCTCGGTGTAGCTGACCTTGCCCTCGGTGTAGCGTGTGCGCACCAGGTTTTCGACGAAGCGCGGCAGGCTGTCGGATTTGCGCAGGGCCTCGACGTAATCCAGGTAGGTAAAGCAATCCAGTCCGCGGAAGTCGATCACCAGTTGTTCCGGCGCGGTCGCGGAGCCGACCAGCATATGCGCCACATAAGGCGTGCCGAGGAAGTTGGCGGAGATATTCTTGATCCGTTCGCCTTGCTCGTGGCCGGCGTGCTTGAGGATCCGGGTTTCGATGAACTCGATCTTGTGGCGTGTGTAGTCGTCCAGCGTGACCTGGTCGCCTGGGTGCTGTCGGGTGGTGAAACCACTCAGCGCCAGCATCAGGGGCAAGCCCGATACCAACGCGATAACCTTCTTCATGCGCTCTCCGCAGGGGCGCAGGGGGCTTTAATGGGCCGCCGCGCTGGGACATCGATTTTACACCTCTGGGGTAACGACTCAATGAAACCTGTGGGCTTTCCCTTTCTTATATCTTAATCGAATAAAATCATGATTATTAATTCCTTTTATAAGTTGCAGGGCTGGCGCATTTTAGCCTCCAGCATCTGATGTCCAGGTGCACCGCCCACCACGAAAAGGAAACAACCCCATGACGATCAAAGCGATCAACGTTCGTAACCAGTTCCGCGGCGTCATCAAGGAAATCCTCATTGGCGAGGTGCTGTCCGAGATCGACGTGCAAACCGCGTCGGGGATTGTCACCTCGGTGATCACCACGCGTTCGGTGCGCGACCTGGAGTTGGCGGTAGGCAGTGAAGTGATCGCCTTCGTCAAATCCACCGAAGTCTCGATCGCCAAGCTCTGACGCAGCGGTCCCTGTTCATGAGCACGCTTGAAGGGCTGCCCAGTCCGATCCTGACCTTGCCCCGGGGCGACAAGGATTCGTTGTCGATACGGGCCAAGGCGCTGGTCTTCGCCGACCCGCGCTCGCGGCAGTTGCTCGATTATCTGCAGCGGGTCGGCCCCAGCGACGCGCCGGTGCTGATCAATGGCGAAACCGGCACCGGCAAGGAGCTGGTGGCGCGCTACATCCATTCCTCCAGCGGGCGGACCGGGGCTTTTGTCGCGGTGAACTGCGGCGCCATCAGTGAAACCCTCGCTGAAAGTGAATTCTTCGGCCATGAAGCCGGGGCGTTTTCCGGGGCGGTGGGGCGTCGGGTCGGCTGGTTCGAAGAGGCCGATGGCGGCACCTTGTTTCTCGACGAGATTGGCGATCTGCCGCTGCCGTTGCAGGTCAAGCTGCTGCGGGCCCTGCAGGAGCAGGAGATCGTGCGCGTGGGTTCGCGCAAGCCGATCAAGATCAATATCCGCCTGGTGACGGCGACCAATATCGACCTGGAGCAGGCGGTGGAGGCAGGTAATTTCCGTCTCGACCTGTTTTATCGGATCAATGTCGCTCAGGTGCAGGTCCTGCCCTTGCGCGAGCGCCCGCTGGATATCCTGCCGCTGGTGGAACACTTTCGAAAACTCTACAGCCAACGGCTGAAGATCGCCGAGCCGATGCTCTCCGAGGCGGCCACCCAGGCGCTGCTCGACTACCCCTGGCCGGGGAATATCCGCGAACTGGAGAATGTCGTGCACCTGGCGTTGCTGGTGGCCGGCGACAAGCCGATCCGGCCCGAGCACCTGAAGTTTTCCGCCGGCCTCAGTGGCCGGCATATGGCGAGCAGCGGCGGGGTGTCGCGGGTTCCCCAGGACGTTATTCGCGAGCAGTTGCTGCGTCTGTTCGAGGTACCGGGTGAAACCCTGTTGCATGACATCGAGGACCTGCTGGTGCGCGAGGCGTTTGCCTTCTGTGGTTTCAACCAGCTGCGCACCGCCGAGTTGCTGGGGATTACCCGTAATGCCATGCGTACCTTGCTGGTCAATCACGGCATGCTCAAGGGCCGGGCCAAACCCTGATACCCCTTTTGAAAACACCGCAAAAACCTGTAGGAGCAGGGCTTGCCCGCGAAGCTTTTGGCGGTCTTACGGCCCTCTTCGCGGGCAAGCCGGGACGCCGGACCGCCTGCTCCTACAGGTTTTCGGTGTGTGCGGGACCGGTGGACGACGATTGACTCCTGCCGGCGATCCGCCGCAACAGCGGCAACAGCTCAGCCCCCAGATGAATCGCTTCCTCCAGATGCGGAAAGCCCGACAGGATAAAACTGTCGACGCCCAACTGGTGATATTCCTCGATCCGTTCCGCCACCTGTTCGTAGCTCCCCACCAGGGCCGTCCCGGCGCCGCCACGAACCAGACCGACACCGGCCCACAGATTGGCCGAAACCTCCAGCTCCCGGGCGCCACGCCCACGGCCTTCGGCCAAGCGCGTCTGGCGCGTCTGGCCGACGGACTCATACGCGGCCATCTGCACTTGGGCGCGGTCGATGGCGTCCTTGGGAATTTCCGCCAGCAACCGCTCGACATGGGCCCAGGCCGCGTCGTCGGTGGGCGCGGCGAAAATATGCAGGCGCAAACCAAAACGCAAGGTCCGTCCCCGGGCCGACGCGAGTTCGCGCATCCGCCGGATACGCTCGGCAATCAGCAAGGGCGGCTCGCACCACATCAGGTGCGTCTGCGCGTGGGCCGCACCGACCCGTTCCGCGGCTTCGGAAGCGCCGCCGAAATAGATCGCCGGAGCCGGCGCCGCGGGGGCAATCGGCGAGCTGTTGACGCTGCGGTAGTAGCGTCCGTGATGGGGCTGGCCATTGCCCGCCCAGACCGCCTGGAACACCTCTAGAAACTCGGCGGTCCGCGCATAACGTTCGTCGTGTTCAAGAAAGTCCCCCAGCGAGCGCTGCTCGAAACGGCTGGAGCCGCTGACCACATGCAGGGCCAGGCGGTTGTCGCTGAGCAATTGCAGGGTGGCGGCGCGGTGGGCGGTGTAGGCGGGCAGCTCCAGGCCGGGGCGCAGGGTCAGCAGGAACTTCAGCCGCCGTACTTCCTGGGCCAGCACCGCGGTGATCAGCCAGGGGTCTTCGAAGCCGCTGGCGGTGGGCACCATGATCGCATCGAAGCCGCCGTACTCGGCGGCGCGGACGATCTGGCGCAGGTAATCGAGGGTCGGCGCCCTTTCACCTTGCTGGAACAGCCCGACCTTGGGCAGGCCGCTGCTGGTCAGGTGGCGACCGTCGCCGTTGGTGGGCAGGAACCAGTCGATCTCGAGGGGCTGGCGTGGGTCATTCGGCATGCTGGGTGCGCTCCTTGCGCAGGCCTTGGGCGGCAAGCAATGGCAGGATCTGTTCGCCGAAGCGCAGCACTTCATGCACCGCCGGCTGGCCGATCAGGATGATCTGCTCGATGCCCAGGCCGTGCAGCTCCTGAAGGCGGGTGGCGACCTGATGGGGCGTCCCGACGATAAACACGGGGTGATCGGTGCGCGGTTGCCAGAGATTCGGGTGCAGCTCGAAGTGCCGTACCGGCTGGTGCTCGCGGGTGAGCCTGAGCAACGACGGAGTGCTGTCCGGGGGCTTGATCCCCAGTGTTTCCAGGTGGGCGGCCGCCGCTTCCCAGGCTTGCTCCTCGGTGTCCCGGAACAACAGTGCGAAGGGGCAGGCGAAGCCAAGGCCCGGGGCGTCGGCACGCAAGCGCTGGATTTCCTGTTGCAGCGGGTTCGGTGCCCGGCTGCGTAGCAGGCAGGTTTGGGCATGGCTGGCGATCAGCGTGCTGTCATGGGTGTCGTCTAGGAGCAGGGGCGGGGCCGGGAGCGGGCGGCGTGCGATGCCGGCGCTCTCCAGCTGGAAGTAGCGCCCGTTGTAGTGGAACTCGCTGCCGCCGGGGGACAGCAGGCGGGTGAGTATGTCCAGGTACTCGCCGATACGTTCATGGCGCTGGTCACGGTTGAGCCATTCGCCGAACACCTGGCGCAGGCTGCCCTGTTCGCCGTCGGGCAGGTGCAGGCGCACGCGATTGGCGCTGATCGATTGCAGGCTTTGCACGGTGGCGGCGAGGGCCGCCGGCAACATGACTTCGGGGGGGACGCTGACCGTCAGCTGGACCCGGCGGGTGTGGGCGCACAGGGTCGCCGCCACGCCAAGGCTGTCGGCGCACTGCGCACCACCGGGTACCCACAGGCCGTCGAGGCCGGCGTATTCCACGGCCTGGGCCAGTTGAATCCATTGTTCGGGGCGGTGCGCCCAGGGAGTCGTACCGTCGGTGTCGCACAATGGCAACTGCCAGCTGAACTCAAGGGCCATGTAGAGACTCCGTTATTGTGCGGTTGGGCCGGTAACCCTGGCGTTGACTGCTCGGCCGCCATCGCCGGCAAGCCAGCTCCTACAGGTGTGCGCCCAACGATACTCTTGTGTTGGAGCCGCTGCTGTAGGAGCCGGCTGACTGGCGATGGCGGTGATACGTTCAGAGCCACCGTCCCGGCTGGAGTGGTCAGAAATTGTAGGTCAGGCCGGTGTACCAGTAGCCGCCGGTGGTGCCATACGGCGAGAAGTTGCCGTAGGGGAAGGCCCCCGAGCTGCTCGGCAGGTGGGTGCGTTCCGGATACACGTTGAAGACGTTGTTGGCCCCGGCATTGAGGGTCAGGCTCTTGGTCAGGTGATAGTCGACGTTCAGGTCGGTGATCCAGGCCGGCGAGAAGCTGCGGTCGTAGATCGCCGCGGTGCCGTACTGGGTGTACTCGCCGTAGCGGGTCAGGTTCAGGCCGATTTCGAACTTGTCGATGCTCCAGGTGGTGCCCAGCAACAGCTTGGAATCCGGCAGGCCGTACTTGAGGTTGCCCTGGCGCTGACGGTCGTAGCCGCCATCCGGGCCCAGGGCCTGCTGGGCGGCGTCGGACGCATGGATGGCGTCGATCGCGGTGGTGTTCCAGTTGAAGTCCAGGGTGTAGCGCAGGTTGCCGTAGGCCCCGATGTCCTGCCGGTAGTCGCCCACCAGGTCGACGCCGCGGGTGGTGGTGTCGAGGGCGTTGGTGAAGTAGGTCACCGCCTGGTTGGTTGGAAGCCCGGCCGCGGCGAGGATCGCCTCGATCTGCGGGGTGCCGCCCAGGTAGCCGGTCTGGGCGATGCGGTCCTTGATCTTGATCTGGTAGGCGTCGAGGGTGACGCTGGCGTTGTCGATCGGTTGCAGGGTCAGGCCGAAGCCGATGTTGGTCGATTTCTCCGGTTTCAGGGTGGTGGCGCCGAGGGCCTTGGCGACCGCCGAGTCGACCGCGACGTTGCGATAGTCGAACAGGTTGCCGTTGACGCTGGTCTGCGAGGTCGAGCTGTAGATCTGCTGCGACAGCGACGGTGCACGGAAGCCGGTGCTGAAGGTGCCGCGCAGGGCGAGGATCGGCGTCAGTTGGTAACGGGTGGAGAACTTGCCGTTGGTGGTGGTGCCCGAACCGTCGTTGTAGTGCTCGTAGCGCCCGGCCAGGTCCACGTGCCATTTGTCGGTCAGGTCCTGGCCGATCTCGCCATAGCCGGCCACGCTGGTGCGGCCTTTTTCCGCCGCATCGGCCGGGGTGGTACCGGCACCGGAAATGGTCCCCGGTGCGATCGGCGCGCCGCTGGCGCCGGTGCTGAAGTCGCCGAGGGCATAGGAGTCGTAGTCACCCTTGCCGATCTTGTAGCTTTCGTAGCGTTGTTCCAGGCCCCAGGAAATCTGCGTCGGCTTGGCCAGGCCGAGGTCGAAGGCGCGGGTCAGGTCGAGGTTGTTGGTCCATTGGCTGAAGGTCTTGGCGCCGGTGTCCACCGAGGTCGGCGAGTCCGGGCCGAAACTCAGGTTATAGGTGTGGCGCAGGGTGGCTTCGGCATGATCCTGGCCGTAGGTGCTGGACAGGTCGTAGTCCCAGCCGGCGGCCTTGCCCTTGCCGCCAACAGCCACCTGGAAGTCGTTTTCGATAAACCGCAGGGTGTCTTCGATACCCTCGGGGAACGGCGTGGCGATCCCGTCGAAGCTCGACGGCTGGTGGAAGGCCAGGGGTTTTTCCGAGTTGCGCCGGGTGTAGGTGGAGAACGAGTACAGGGTCAGGGCGTCATCCACCGGCAGCTCGGCGTTGTAGCCGAAGCTGAAGTTGCGCGCCTGGGGCAGGCCGGTGCCGTAGTAGGTGTGGCGTTCGCTGGTATTGCCGGCGCTGTCGGTGTAGGGCGCGTCGTCGGAGCGGTCGGAAGTGTTCTGCTTCTTCACGTCCAGGGCCAGGTTGATAAAGCCGTCGTTGGGCAGTGACAGCCCCAGGTCGCCGGTTTGCCGGGTGGTGGCGCCGTCGCCGTTTTCAAAGTTCTGGCCGTAGCGGGTGGTGAGGCTGCCGCCGTGGTCGGTCTGCTTGAGCACGATGTTGATCACGCCGCCGATGGCGTCCGAACCGTATTGCGCCGAGGCGCCGTCGCGCAGCACTTCCACATGGTCCACCAGGGCGGTGGGGATCATGTCCAGGTCCACCGGTTGCGAGCCGGAGTTGAGATAGGTGCCGTTGTTCAGCAGCGCGCTGTTGTGCCGGCGCTTGCCGTTGACCAGCACCAGCACCTGGTCGCCGTTGAGCCCGCGCAGGCTGATGGGACGGACCACCGAGGTCGAGCCGAAGCCGGAGGAGGCCGGCTGGTTCAGCGACGGCAGCACCTTGCTCAGGGCCGCGGTGAGGTCGCCCTGACCGGTGGCAAGCAACTGCTTGGCCGAAATCACGTCCACCGGCGCCGGGCTGTCGGCCAGGGTGCGGGCCTGGCCACGGTTGCCGATGACCACCACGGTGTCGAGGGGGTTATCGCTACTGGTGTCGGCGGCCAGGGTCAGGCTGCTGTAGCTCAGGGCCTCGCACACCGCCAGGAACAACAGGCTGTGGGTAAAGGTGTTGCGGGTGGGTCGCCGGATGGCGGCGCGTGTTGAACTCATGATGTGAATCGCTCCGGTGTGGTCCCCGCTCTGCGCCCTGGTGGTGGGCGATCGTGGCGGGTGAGGCGACGGTCAAGTGGGGACGTCGCCAGTGAGGTCAGTGGCGGCTTGTTGCCGGGCCGGGGGGCGGCCAGCGGTCTCAAGCTCTGGTACGGGCAGCAGAGCAAGGCCTGTGCCATTCATGAAAAGCCTTTTTAAACAATTAGTTAGGTTGTTTGTCTGGCGAGAGTTGGTGTTTTTCTAGCAACGGCGATTCAGGCTGTTGGTTTTTCTACAGCGCGCCTGTGGCGGGGGGGCAGCGGTATTGTTTGTTGGTTTTCCAGCAGTCGCCCGGGGCGTTGGTGAGTTAGCAACAGTGGCGAAGGCGGGGGAGGTAATGAAGTCTGGCGCGGGAGCGCTGGCACAGGCTTTGCTGGACCCTTGCGCTTACGCTCTCCTATGGAAGCCAACTACTTGTCAGGAAGTTTTTATGCCACAACCGGGTTCCCGCAATTTGCTCACCGATGTGCCAGGCGTGTACGTCGGGCATGCCACCGATGAGCCTGTCGACACCGGCGTGACGGTGATTCGCACCGACGGCGCCTGGACAGCGAGCATCGATATTCGCGGCGGTGGCCCGGGCGGTCGCGAGTCGGCGGCCCTGGAGCCGGAAAACATGGTCGGGCAGCTGCATGCGCTGGTGTTTGCCGGCGGCTCGGTGTTCGGCCTGGGAGCGGCGGATGCGGTGGCGGCGGCGTTGTCGCAGCAGTCCGTGGGCTTGCATCTCAAGCCTGGTGCGCCAGCGATTCCCATTGTTCCGGCTGCGGTGCTTCACGACCTGGCCAACGGCGGGGACAAGGATTGGGGGCTGGAACCGCCTTATCGTCGCTTGGGTTTCGAGGCGCTGCAGAACGCCGCGCAAGAATTTGCCCAGGGCTCGGTGGGCGCGGGGCGGGGGGCGATGGCCGGGGTGCTCAAGGGCGGACTGGGTTCGGCGTCGCTGGTGCTGGGTGACGGTTTGGTGGTGGCGGCGCTGGTGGTCGCCAACCCGATCGGTTCCGTCTATATGCCGGATGGCGAAACCTTCTGGGCCTGGCCCTGGGAGATCGCCGGGGAGTTTGGCGGTGTGCGTCCAGGGTCGCCGATGGACGCCAGCGATCCGATGCCGGAACTGTCACGACTGGACTCCATGGGCCGATTGCAGGCCGGGGCCAATACCACGCTGGTGGCGGTGGCCTGCAATGCCCGGTTGAGCACCGCCGAGTGCAAGCGCGTGGCGATCATGGCCCAGGACGGCATTGCCCGTGCGGTGCGTCCGGCTCACCTGCCGTTTGATGGCGATACCGTGTTTGCCATGGCCTCGGGTGCGATCGAACTGGTGGACGGGCCGCGCCGCCAGGTACAGATCGGCTGTATCGGCAGCGCCGCCGCCGATTGCGTGGCACGGGCGATTGCCCGGGGCGTTTTCGAGGCCCGGCGCCAGGCGTCTACAGCTTGTGTGTCGCCAGCATCTGCTTGACCCGTTCCCCGGCCTGGCGGGCTTGTTCGGGCAGGCCCAGCGCCGAATAAACCTGCTCCAATTGGCGGTTGGTCGGGACGTCCAGCGGGTCGTAGCTGCGGCGCAATTCCAACGTCTGCTGCGCCGCCCGCCAGTCTCCGGAACGCAGGCGGGCGTCGAGTTCTATTAGGGCGAACAGGTCCCGTTGCGCGTGGCTGCCGCCGATATCGTTGAGCCGTGGCAGCACGCCGCCCAGCCGCTGCACCGCCAGCTCCCAATCCCCCCGGGCCTGGGCCAGCAGACCTTGCGCCAGCGGTACCGTCACCTCGGCCCAGGTCGTGCGGCTGAAGGCCGGGGCCCGGGATGCATGGGCCTGCAACGCCTCAAGCAGATGATCGGCCTCGAGCTTGCCGGCCCGGGCCAGCCCGTAGAGGTATTGCACGCTGAGGAAGGGTTGCACCGTATCCTCCGTACGTTTCTGCAGATAGGGCGCCAGCGCCTGCCAGCGTTCACCGATCTCGATGCCCGCCAGTTCCAGCCGGGTCAGCAGCGACACCGCGCCGACCTGGTCCTGGGAGTACTCCGGCAGAATGCCCCAGACATGTCGGTCATAAATCTCCAGCGCCCGTTGTTCATGACCGCGGGCCAGATAGAACAGCGCCAGGTGCCACCAGTTGTGGGTGTACATGAAGGAGTTGAGGCCCTGCCAATGGCCCTTCACGCTTTCCAGGAAATCGATGCCTTCCTCGATCCGGCCCCGGGTCAGCAGCACATGGGCCAGGGCGTGCTGGGCCCAGGGTTCGTCGGCTTGCAGGGCAAGGGCCTGGCGGGCGGCGGCTTCGGCGTCGTCCAGCAGGTGGCATTGTTCATAAGCGAAGGCCAGCAGGCCGTGGCTGTGGGCGATATCCGGCGCCGCTTCGCGGGCCTTGAGGGCGATGCGCAACAACGCCGGCCAGTTGCCGCGATTGAACTCCACGTATTGGGTGAGCTTGGCGGCGAACAGGTCCCGGGGGAAACGCTCCAGCAGTTGTTCGCCGAGGCCCAGCACTTGCCCCAGGTCGTCGGCGATCCAGGCCCGCAACAGGGCCAGGTAGAGGTCTGCCCGGGCGTGTCCGGCGAGGGTGGCGCTGGCCCGCTGCCGGTAGCGCTCGGCCAGGACCGGGCCTTCGGGGGATTCGCTGAACATCAGCAGGATGCCGGCGAAGGCATTGGCCAGGCGCGACTGCGGGTCGGCATCGGCGGTGGCGAGGATCGACTCGGCGCTGGGGTGATAGCCGAGAAAGCCGCCGATGAATGCGTCGATGCCTGTGCGGGTCGCGGCGTGCTCGGTGTCGAGGGGGTTGCCCAGGTAATCCAGTGACATGCTCTTGAGACTCGGTGGTTCGAAGACAGCGGGTCTCGCAAGGCTTGTGCCAGGGTGTATGCCTCAAGTTTTTCATCGTCAGGACTGGCCTCTTCGCGGGCAAGCCCTGCTCCTACAGGATCGTGACGGCTGCTTGATCCTCTGCTGCTTTTTCCACAGTCGGGCCAGCGGCTGTGGTTTTTTCATCAGTGCCGGCGCCTTCGAAAACCGCTTGAAGCCCGCAAAAGACTGCCTTCCAGGCACTGGCACAGGCCTTGCTAAACCGCTTCAAAGGGCCAGGCTCCGCGTCTGTGGTGGCCTGCCTGATGAATCTTTTTTGCGGAGTCCGCCATGCCTGATCGCCCGTCTTCCCCCTCGTCCCCCACCCGGCCCTTGCGCCGGGTGCTAATGGGCCTTGCCGCCAGCGCACTGATCCTGGCCGGCAGTGTCCAGGCCGAACCCCGGGAGGGCGGCGTGCTGAACCTGGTGGCCCAGCCGGAGCCGCCGTCGCTGATGCACGGGGTGGTCAGCCATGTCTCGACCCAGTACGTCAGTGGCAAGATCCTCCAGGGCCTGCTCACCTACGACACCGCTCTCCAGCCCAAACCGGTGCTGGCGAAAAGCTGGACGATTGCCCCCGACGGCCTGACCTACACCTTCGACCTGCAGGACGGTGTGCGCTGGCATGACGGTCAGCCCTTCACCTCGGCCGACGTGGTGTTCAGTTTCCAGACCTTCTACCCGGAAGTGGACAAACGCCTGGGCGGGATCTTTACCGACTATGTGACCTCCATCGAGGCCACGGGGCCGTTGCAGGTGGTCTTCCATTTGAAGAAACCTTTCGCCCCGTTGCTCTCTTCCCTGGGCAGCGGCCTGCGGCCCGTGGTGCCCCGGCACCTCTACGAGGGCACGGATTTTCGCAACAACCCCTACAACCTCAAGCCCGTGGGCACCGGGCCGTTTGTCTTCGAGGAGTGGAAGCGCGGCGCCTATATCAAGCTGGGCAAGAACAAGGACTACTGGAAAAAGGGCCTGCCGCACCTCGATGGCATCGTCTTCCACGTGATCCCTGATGCCTCGTCCCGGGCCGCCGCCTTCGAGCGCGGGGATATCCAGGCCTTGCGCAGCGGCGACGCCGATTACTCCGATCTCAAGCGCCTGACGGCCTTGCCCGGCGTACAGTCCTCGGAAAAAGGCTGGGAGCTGTATGCCGGCCTGGCGTTCCTGCAGATCAACACCCGCAAGCCGCCGCTGAACAACCCCAAGGTGCGCCAGGCGATCCTCTACGCGCTGAACCGGCAGTTTATCGTCGACAATATTTTCTTCGGCTCCGGCAAGGTTGCCCAGGGCCCGTTCGTTTCCACCACGCCGTATCACGATCCGAACCTGGCGCAATACGCCTATGACCTGAAGAAGGCCAAGGCGCTGATCGCCGAGTCCGGCGTGGATGTCGGCGCGGTGCGTATCCGCCTGCTCAACGGTGAGAAGGGCGGCGCCTGGGAGCGCCTGGCCGAGTACACCAAGCAGGCCCTGCAACCCCTGGGCTTCAAGGTCCAGGTGGTCACCTCGGATGCTGCCACCTGGTTTCAGCGGGTCAGCGACTGGGACTTCGACCTGACCTACAACTTTATCTTCCAGATCGGCGACCCCTACCTGACCACCGCCTACCTCTATCGCTCGGACTACATCCTCAAGACCTCGCCGTTCGCCAATGTCAGCGGCTACAACAGCCCGCAGGCCGATGCTTTGTGGAGCCAGGTCGCCGACACCCCGGAAGGCGAGCAGCGCCGCCAGGTCTACAGCCGCCTGGAGAACCAGTTGAACAACGATCTGCCGATCGCGCCGATCTTCGAAATGCGCTACCCGACGCTGTTCCACAGCCAGGTCAAGAACCTGCTGCAAACCGCCACCAGCCTCAACGAGGACGATGAAAGCGTCTACCTCGACGGCCCGGCGCCATGAACGCAGCGCTGTTCCTCGGCGCCCGCCTGGGTCGGGCGCTGTTGATGATCCTCGGGGTGCTGGTGCTGAGCTTTTTGCTGATCCGCCTGGCCCCCGGCGATCCGGCGTTGCTGATGGCCGGCGAGGCTGGTGTCGACGATGCGGGTTATATCGACAGCCTGCGGCATGACATGGGCCTGGACCAGCCATTGCCCCGGCAACTGTTGATTTACCTAGGGCGAATCGCGCACCTTGACCTGGGGTATTCCTACCGCAACCAGACCTCGGTCTGGTCGCTGATCGCCGAGCGCCTGCCCGCCACCCTGGCGCTGATGGGCTCGGCGTTCCTGCTCTCGTCCCTGGCGGGGATCGCCCTCGGCGTGCTCGCCGCCCGCAGCCGGGAACGCCGGCCCTGGCTGGACGGATTGATCGCCCAGGGCGCCTTGCTGCTCTACGCCGTGCCGACGTTCTGGCTGGCGATGCTGCTGATCCTGTTGTTTTCCGTGCACCTGGACTGGTTGCCGGCCTTTGGCCTGGAGACCGTGGCCGCGGACCTCCACGGTTGGGCCTGGCTGGCAGACCGGCTGCGGCATCTGTTGCTGCCGTGCCTGTCCCTGAGTTTTCTGTTCCTGGCCCTGTATATCCACCTGACCCGCGCCGCGACCCTCGAGGCGCTGGGCCAGGAATATGTCTACACCGCCCGGGCCAAGGGCCTGGCTCCACGACGCATCCTCTGGGCCCATGTGCTGCGCAATGCGTTGCTGCCGGTGGTGACCTTCGCCGGCCTGCAACTGGGACAGCTGGCCAGCGGCGCCTTGCTGGTGGAGGTGGTCTATTCCTGGCCGGGTATCGGCCGGCTGATGTACGACGCCCTGGCGCAACGTGACTACGGCGTGCTGATGGGCGGCTTCCTGGTGATCTCGACGCTGGTGGTCGGCTTCAACCTGTTGACCGATCTGGCCTGCCGGCTGCTGGACCCACGTATCGGCGCCCCGGGACAGTCCTGATGAATGAGGTTTCAGTGATTCGACGTTTTCTCGCACAACCCTCGGCGGTGATCGGCGCCGGCTTCCTGCTGTTGCTGAGCCTGCTGGCGCTGGCGGCACCCTGGCTGACCAACAGTGCGCCCTGGGAAATGAACACCACGCCGCTGCTGGCGCCGTTCCAGGACCCGGCCCATTGGCTGGGCAGTGATATGCTCGGCCGCGATCTCGGCAGCGGCTTGTTGTACGGCGCCCGGGTATCCCTGGCGGTCGCCGCCGTATCGAGCCTGGCGACCTTGCTGGTGGGCGCCATGGTGGGCGCGGTTGCTGGCTATTTCGGTGGCTGGCTCGATGGTGTGCTGATGCGCATTGCCGAGTTCTTCCAGATCATTCCGCAACTGGTGCTGGCGGTGATCCTGGTGGCGGTGCTGGAGCCGTCGCTGGGCTCGATCATTCTGGCGATCACCCTGGTGACCTGGCCGGCGGTGGCGCGCCTGGTGCGTGGCGAATTCCTCAGCCTGCGTCAGCGCGAGTTTGTCCAGGCTGCCCAGGTCCTCGGGCAGTCGCCGCTGGCGATCATCACCCGGCAAATCCTGCCCAATGCCCTGGCACCTTTGCTGGTGACCCTGACCTTCGTGGCGGCGACGGCGATTCTCACCGAGGCGGCCCTGGCCTTTCTCGGCCTCGGCGATCCGGATGCCATGAGCTGGGGCTACATGATCAATGCCTCACGCGGATTGCTGCGCGAAGCCTGGTGGATGAGCCTGCTGCCGGGGCTGGCGATCCTGCTTTGCGTGCTGGCGGTCAATCGCGTGGGCGAGGGATTGCGGGTGGCCTTCGAGCCGGCCCGCCGACAGGGAGCGAATCCATGAGCCAGGAGCGCACACCGTTGTTGAGCGTCGAGCAATTGCGCATCGCCTTGCCCGCGGAGGCCGATCGCAGCCATGCGCTGTATGACCTGTCGTTGTCGCTGGCGGCGGGGGAGTGCCTGTGCCTGGTCGGTGAGTCGGGGTCCGGCAAGTCGATGCTGGCCAAGGCGCTGTTGCGTTTGCTGCCCGCGCCCCTGCATATCGAGCGTGGCAGCCTGCGCTTTCGCGGCGAGGACCTGGCCGGCCGCGACGAGGAGGGGATGCGTCAGTTGCGCGGCCGGAGGATCAGCATGGTGTTCCAGGAACCGATGAGTGCGCTCAATCCCTTGCTGAGCGTCGGCCGACAGATCGATGAAACCCTGCGTGCCCATGGCGAGCGCTCGGCGCGGGTGCGTGAGCAACGGGTGATCGATTTGCTCGGTTATGTCGGCCTGCCCGATCCGCTACGGCTGCGAAGGGCCTATCCGTTTGAACTGTCCGGTGGTCAGCGCCAGCGGGTGGTAATCGCCATGGCCCTGGCCTTCGATCCGGACCTGTTGATTGCCGATGAACCGACCTCGGCGCTGGATGTGACCACCCAGGCGCAGATCCTCGACCTGTTGCGCCGCATCCAGCGCGACAAGGGCATGGCGATGCTGTTTATCACCCACGACTTTGCCGTGGTGCGGGCGATTGCCGACCGTGTGCTGGTGCTGGAGCGCGGTCATGTGATCGAGCAGGGGTCGGCCCGTCAGGTGCTTGAGGCGCCCCGCGAAGCTTATACGCAGCGCTTGCTGGCGGCGGTCACGGCGCAGCCGCTGGCGCCGCGTGCGCTGTTGGCTGACGCGCCCGAGGTTCTCGGGGCCCGGCAGTTGGGAAAACATTTCGGCGGTCGTGGCGGTGGGTGGAGTCGCCGCCAGACCCAGGCCCTGGTCGGGCTCGACCTGCACCTGCGCGAAGGCGAGACCCTGGGCATCGTCGGCGAGTCGGGTTCCGGCAAGTCGACCCTGGGCCGTTGCCTGGTGCGCCTGCTGCAACCGGACGCCGGCAGCCTGGAGTGGCAGGGTCATGAGGTCGCCAGCCTGTCCCAGCGCCGGCTGAGACCGATGCGCGGTGAGATCCAGATGATTTTCCAGGACCCCTTCGCCTCGCTCAACCCACGCCAGACGGTGGGGCAGATCATCATGACCGGACCCTTGGCCCAGGGCGTTTCCAAGACTGAGTCGGCACGGCGTGCCCGTGAGTTGCTCGAACAGGTCGGTTTGCCCGCCGCGGCCTTCGAGCGTTTTGCCCATGAGTTTTCCGGCGGCCAACGGCAACGTATCGGCATCGCCAGGGCCCTGGCCGTGCGCCCGAAAATCCTGATTGCCGACGAGTGCGTCTCGGCCCTGGATGCCTTGGTCCAGGTGCAGATTCTTGAACTGCTGGAGAGCCTGCAACGGCAGTTTCGCCTGAGCCTGGTGTTTATCACCCACGACCTGCGGGTGGCGGCCCGGCTGTGCGACCGCATTGCCGTGATGCAGGGCGGGCGAATTGTCGAGCAGGGCGATACAGCTCGATTGTTTGCCGAACCGCAACATGCTTATACCCGGACATTGCTAGGGGCCGCCGCGTTGGCGTTGCCCGATATCCCTGCCGAACCGGCGGTGGTCGGCGCGCTGTGAGTGCGCCTTTTTCTCTTGCACAGGACTGTCAGACCCATGACCGAGTTTCAATCCTTTAGCCACCTGCCCCTGGTGCGGGGTGAACTGTTGGAAGTCCGTCCCGGACGACGCCTCAGCGTGGCCCATCGTCCCGGTAAGGAGAAAGCCGGGACCGTGGTGTTTTTCTGCCATGGCGCGGGGGGCAACAAGGACCAGTGGCGCGAGCAATGGCAAGCCCTGGGCCAGCAGGGCTACAGCCTGGTGGCCTGGGACCTGCTCGGTCATGGTGAGAGTGACAAGCCACGGCGGGCGGCGGCGTATGTCTGGGAAGAACTGGTGGCCGATGTCGTCGAGCTGCTGCGCCGCTTTGGCGGCGAGCGTAACCTGATCGTCGCTCATTCCTTCGGCACCGGTTTGACCCTCAGCGCGTTGTTACAGGTGAGCTCGGTCAGTGGCGCCTTGCTGCTCGGCACGCAACTGCATCGGCCCTTGAGTCGCGGCGGCTTGCTGGCATTGCCGGCCTGGATACTGGAGTTGATCCGGCCGGTATTGGCCAAGGGGTTTCGGGAGCGCGCCTGGCATCCGTCCGTCGACCCACGCTTGCTGGCGTATGAGGAGAAGTTGACCGAGCGTAATCGGCTGTATGTGTTCAAGGGGCTGGTACAGGGTGTGCGGTGGCCCGAGGCCGAGCGGGTGGCGCAACTGACTTTGCCGGTCCAGGTCCTGGCCGGCGACAGCGACGGCCTGACCCCGGCCAGTGGGGGTGAAGCGTTGGCGCGGCAGTTGCCGGATGCACGGTTCCAGGTGTTGGAGGCGTGCGGACACCAACTGATGCTGGAAAAGCCGCAGCAGGTGCTGGCCGCGTTCGAGCAATTGCTGCAACGCGGTCCCCAAGGCTGAACGCGATCCTTTGTAGGAGCATGGCTTGCCAGCGAAGCTTTTGGCGATCTTACGGGCGCCTTCGCTGGCAAGCCATGCTTCTACAGGTTTTGTGGTGTATTCAGGCGCTGACGATCAACTCGATCCGGCAACCCGGCTGGGCGTCCTGTACCTCAAGGCGCATATCATGCAGCCGCGCCACCGCCGCCACCATGCTCAATCCCAGCCCGTTGCCCGCCGTATGCCGACTGGACTCGGAACGGTACAACCGCCGAAATACCGCCTCGCGCTCGGCCTCGGGAATTCCCGGACCATTGTCCACCACGCACAGTCCGCGTTTGTCCGGGGTATCCATCACCGCCACCTGCACCCGGCTATGGTCGGGCGAAAACTTGATGGCGTTGTCCAGCAGATTGCAGGTCGCATCGAACAGCAGTTGCGCATCGCCGAAGATCAGGCAGGGCGCCGGCGCGTGATTCAAGGTCAACTCGATACCACGCTCTTCGGCCAACGGTTCGAAAAACTCGGCGGCATCGGCGGCGATACGGTTCAGGTCGATCTCGGCAAAGCTGCTACGCCGGGCGCTGGCTTCGATCTCGGAAATCCGCAACAGCGCGCGGAAGGTCGACAGCAAACCCTGGGCATCCTCGATGGCATTGTCGATGGCCGCCTGGTATTCCTCCTCACGCAGGTGTCGCCGCTGGGCCCGCTCCAGGCCCGCGAGCAAGCGGGTGAGGGGCGTACGCAAGTCGTGGGCGATATCGTCGCAGACGCCCTTGACCTCACTCATCAGCCGCTCCAGTTCGTCGAGCATCTGGTTGACCACCGTGGCGATACGGTCGATATCGTCGCGATTGCCGCGGGTCGGCAGGCGTTCGTTGAGGTCGCCCTTGACGATGCGCTCGATGGAGCGGGTCAATACATCCAGTCGCCGGCGCGCCGCGTAGCCCAGGCCGACCGCCCCGAGCAAACCCACCACCAGCAGCAGCGAACCGCCGGAGACCATGGCGTTGACCAGCAATTCGTCGAACTCGCGGATGTCATGGATATCCTGGGCCACCATCAGGGTCTGGCCATTGTCCAGCCGATGCAGGATGAAACGGACCGGCCGCTTGTTTTTTTTCGGCTGCTTCCAGTTGAATTCGGCGGGTTTGTCATAGACCTTGGAGGCTGGCATTTTAATGATCGCCCCGGCAATCAGCTGGCCCTGGGCATCGTAGAGGCCATGGGGCAGGCGCCCGTCGATGTCCTGCTCGGAGTGCTTGCGGATTTCCGCCAGGCGCAGGTCTTCGGGTTGCGCACTGCGGCTGTCGATCTGTCGATACAGGGCCGTATCGACCTCGGCCAGCAGGTAACCGGCGGTTTGCCAGTAGAGGTAGCCGAACAGCGCAAGGAACGAACAACTGAACAGCACCAGGGACATCAGCGCCGTGCGGAAACTGATGGTGCGGGGGATTTCACGCAGGTGAACGGAGAACATAGCCTGCCCCGCGAATGGTATGGATCATCGGTTCCTCGCCATCGCCATCAACCTTGCGGCGCAAACGGCCCATATGCACTTCAATGACATTGGTGCGCTCGTCATAGGCGTAGTTCCACACCGCCTCGAACAGCATGGTCCGCGTCACCACCTGCTCGGCGTGTTGCACCAGGTATTCGAGCAGGGCGTATTCCCGGGGCAGCAGCTCGACCGTCCGTTCGCCGCGCTTGACGCTGCGCTTGAGCAGGTCCAGTTCCAGGTTGCCGACCCGCAGGCGGTTGACCCGTTCTTCGCTGGGGGCGACCCGGCGGCGGCTCAAGGCATCGAGGCGGGCGGTCAGTTCGATAAATTCGAAGGGCTTGGTCAGGTAGTCGTCACCGCCGGCCCGCAGGCCCCGCACTCGTTCGTCGAGCGCGCTGAGGGCGCTGAGGATCAGCACCGGCGTGGCGATGCCCGAGGCGCGCAAAGCGGTAAGCATGCCCAGGCCATCGAGGGCACCGGGGAGCATGCGGTCGAGGACGATAACGTCGTAGCTGTCGCTGATGGCGCGCACCAGGCCTTCGCGACCATTATCGACGTGGGTGACGTCGAAGCCGTGGTCTTGCAGGGCGGCTTCGATCTCCCGGGCAGTGGCGGGGTCGTCCTCGACGACCAGAACATGGGTCATGGGCACTTCGCAGAATGAGAGAGGGTGGTAGTCTTGCACGGACCCCGGAGGAGTCTGGCTGGCCAGTGAAGCGTGGTGGGCTGGTCGACCGGCATAGTGTGCCAAACCGGGTTTATCTGAAAGGTCGCGTCAATATGAAAAAAAGTTTAGCTGAGTCAGCGCGGAGCCGGTCTTGAGAATCCTGGTCATCGAGGATGACGCCAAGGCAGCCAGCTACCTGGTGCGCGGTCTCAATGAAAGCGGGCACGTCGCCGATACCGTCGACGATGGCCGCAGCGGTCTGGACATGGCCCTGGAAGGGATCTACGACGCCTTGATCGTCGACCGCAAGTTGCCGGGGCTGGACGGTCTTGCCCTGGTCCAGGAACTGCGGCGCCAGGGCCTGCGCACGCCGGTGCTGATGCTCAGCGCCCTGGACTCCACCGCCCAGCGGGTCGAAGGCTTGCGTGCCGGGTGCGACGATTACCTGGCCAAGCCCTATGCCTTCGTCGAGGTGCTTGCCCGGCTCGAAGCCTTGCAGCGTGGCCGTGACCCGGTGGTGGGGCTGTCGCGCACCTTGCGGGTCGGCAGCCTGCAACTGGACTGCGCCGCGCGCACCGCGACCCGGGGAGGGCAGGTCATCGCCCTGCAGCAGCGCGAGTCGCTGATCCTGGAAAAGCTGATGCGCCACTGCGATGAAGTGGTGACCCGCAGCATGCTGCTGGAAAGCGCCTGGGACTATGACTTCGACCCTATCGACAACGTGATCGACAAACACATCTATCGGTTGCGCCGCAAACTGGACGCCGGTTTCAGCCATTCGCTGATCCAGACCGTGCCGGGGGTTGGCTACCGATTGCTACAGGACGGCGAAGACCTCCTGTAGGAGCCGGCAAGCCGGCTCCTACAAGGGATCGCGTTGACCGGAATGGCGAGTCCAGGGGCAAGACAGCATCTACCAAAGATGACATCTACCTAAACTAAAATTTAGCTTTGGAGGAACGGGACGCGGGCCTGCGCCTGATAGCTTCGGAATCTGATCGATGGCTCTGCCACACAGGTTCTGGAGATATCCCGTAGATGCTTCTCACGCCGAGATTCGAGGCTTTTCATCCACCTCATGCCCCAAGCCGACTGCTCCGCGCCCTGGCCCTGGCCGGCCTGACGCTGCTGGGTGGCTGCTCGCTGGTGCCGGGCTACCAGCAACCGGCCTTGCCCCTGGCCCCGCAATGGTCGGCCAAGGCCCCGTCCGCGACCTCGGCCGACGCGGCGGGCGGGCCCTGGTGGCGTGAGTTCCACAGTGCCGAACTCGATGGCCTGATTGCCCGTGGCTTGAACGACAACTATAGCCTCAAGGCCGCCGTAAGCCGGGTCGACCAGGCCCGGGCCATCGCCCAGGTGGCCGGCGCCGGGCAATATCCCAACCTGTCCCTGGGCGGCAACTACCAGCGCCAGAACAACTACGGCAGCACAAAAAAATCCAGCGTCTTCGCCGAGGCCACTTATGAAGTGGACTTCTGGGGTAAACAACGGGCCACCGCCGATTCCTCCCAGGCCCTGGCCAACGCCAGCCAGTTCGATGCCCAGACCCTGCGCATGACCCTCGGCGCGAGCATCGCCGACACCTATTTCCAGGTCCTCTCGCTGCAAGACCGCGTGCGCCTGGCCCAGTCCATCGCCGCCGATGCCAGCCAGGTCCTCGACCTGGTGCAGGTGCAGGCCAGCCAGGGCGCGGTGTCGAGCCTGGAAGTCGAACAGCAGCGCAATGCCCAGCAAACCTTCCAGGCCGCCGTGCCGCTGTTGCAACAGCAACTCGACGCGGCCAAGTATCAACTGGCGACGCTGGTGGGCGTGCCGCCTGAAGGCTTCGAGGTCCAGCAAACCGGGCTCGACGCCCTCCAGGTGCCACAACCCAAGGTCGGCCTGCCCGTCGGCCTGGTGCGCCAGCGCCCGGATATCCAGGCCGCCGAAGCGCGCCTGGTTTCGGCCAACTACGACGTTGGCGTGGCCCGGGCGGCGTTCCTGCCCAACCTTTCCCTGGACCTGCTCGGCGGTATCGACACCCTGGCCGGCGGGCATATCTGGAGCATTGTCGGCAACCTGACCCAGCCGGTATTCAGCGGCGGCCAACTGACCGGACAACTGCATGCTGACCAGGCCCATGTGCAGGAACTGACCGCCAGCTATCGCGCCTCGATCATCGAAGCCCTGCGCGATGTGGAAACCCAGCTCAGCGCCGCGCAACAACTGGACCAGGCCTATTCCCTGAACCAGGCCGCCGTCGGCTCGGCCCGTGAGGCCGCGCGCCTGGCCCAGGTCCGCTACCGGCTCGGCTCCACCGATTTCCAGACGCTGCTGGTGGTCGAGCGCACCCAGTACCAGGCCGAAGACAGCCTGTTGCAGGTGCGCCTCCAGCATTTGCAGGCCTCCGTCGGCCTGTTCCGCGCCATTGGCGGCGACTTCAGCGCGCCAACCCTGGCCGCCGCCACTCCTTCTTCTTCCTCTCAGGTCGTTCAGCCATGAAGCACTCACCCCAGGCGCCATCCCAACATCGTCGTCTGCGCCTCGGCCTGCTGGTCGCGGCCATGCTCGGCGCTTCGCTGTTGATCAAGATCCAGTGGATCGACCGGGCCCAGGCGGCACCGGCAGCCCCCGTCGACAGTGCCATCCCGGTGGTGATGCAGGCGGCGGGGCAGAAGGATCTGCCGATCTGGATCGACGCCATTGGCAATGTCCAGCCCCTCAACACCGTCAATGTGCGGGTGCGGGTCGACGGCGAGTTGCAGAAAGTCCTGTTCACTGAGGGCCAGATGGTCACCGCCGGCAGCCAGTTGGCGCAGATCGACCCCCGGGTCTACCAGGCGCAGATGGCCCAGGCCCAGGCACTGGTCAGCAAGGACCAGGCGCAGCTGGCCAACCTCAAGGTCAATCTCGACCGGGCCAGCAAGCTGGCAGCGGCCAAGGCCGGACCAACCCAGGATGTCGACACCTATCGCGCTCAACTGGCGGCCCAGCAGGCCACGGTCCAGGCCGACCAGGCGGCGCTGGAGAATGCCCGCCTGCAACTGGCTTTCACCCGGATCGACGCGCCGTTCACCGGCCGTACCGGACAACGCCTGCTGGACGTCGGTTCGATTGTCCACGGCGCCGATGCCACCGGTCTGGTGACCCTGACGCAGATGGACCCGATCTCGGTGGCCTTTGCGGTGTCCCAGGACGACCTGGCGCGAATCCTCAAGGAAAATGCCGTGGCGCCCTTGCAGGTGCTTGCCATGAGCCGTGACGGCCGTCAGCAGTTGGCGAGCGGCTCCCTGAGCTTTATCGACAGCCAGGTGATCGCCGCCAGCGGACAGATCCAGCTCAAGGCGCAATTTCATAATGCCAGCCAGCAACTCTGGCCTGGCCAACTGGTGGGCGCGCGCCTGCTGGTGAATACCCAGAAGGCGGTCACCGTGGTGCCGGCCAATGCGGTGCAGCAAGGACAGAAGGGCGACTTTGTCTATGTGGTCAATGCCGACCAGCGGGTTGAACCCCGGCAGGTCACGGCGGCGACGGTGGTCGATGGGCAGCAATGGATCAAGGACGGCCTGGCGCCGGGTGAGGTGGTGGTGGTCCAGGGCCAGTCGCGGATCGCCCCCGGGCTCAAGGTCAAGCCGGTCAGCCTGGAGTCGGGCCCGGCGGCCCCTGAGCTGGCGGTGACCGGCAGCGCCGGAGGTAAACCATGAATCTGCTCGCCGGTCTCATCCAGCGCCGCACCGGCCTGTGCCTGCTGGCCCTGGGGGTAATGCTGCTGGGCATCGTCGCCTATTTCCAACTGCCGGTGGCGCCGTTGCCGACGGTGGATTTTCCCACCATCCAGGTCACTGCCAAGCTCTCCGGAGCCAGCGCCGAAACCATGGCGACTTCGGTGGCGACGCCGCTGGAACGGGCGTTCGCGGCCGTGCCCCAGGTCACCTCGATGACCTCCTCGAGTTCCTCGGGCAAGACCCAGATCGTCCTGCAGTTCGACCTGTCGCGTAATATCGACGGCGCGGCCCAGGACGTGCAGACGGCGATCAATACCGCCAGCGCGACCTTGCCGAAAACCATGACCAGCACACCGACCTTCAACAAGGTCAACCCGGCGGAGTTCACCGTGCTGTCCCTGGCCCTGACCTCGCCGACACGACCCTTGCCTGAGCTCGACCGCTACGCCGACAACTACCTGGCCCAGCGCCTGTCGCAGATGTCCGGCGTCGGCCTGGTGGATTTCCACGGCGAGCAGAAGCCGGCGGTACGTATCCAGATCGACCCGGATGCCTTGGCGGCCCGTGGTCTGACCCTGGAAGAAGTGCGCAGCATCGTCGGCCTCAGCACCCTTGATCAACCCAAGGGCAACCTCAACGGCCAGTACCGTTCGGTGACCCTCGATGCCACCGACCAATTGCTGGACCCCAAGGGTTATCGCGAACAGGTGGTGGCCTACAAGGCCGGGGTGCCGATCAAGCTCGGCGATCTTGGCCGGGTCATTGATGGCGCCGAGGACACCCAGCAGGCCGCCGGTATCGACGGCCAGCCGACCGTGATCGTCGACATCCACAAGCAGCCGGGCTTCAACGTGTTGTCGACCATCGCCAACATCCGCGCCAATCTGCCGGCCCTGACCGCGTCCCTGCCACGGGACGTCCAGGTCCAGGTGGTCGGCGACCGCACCCAGACCATCAACGCCTCGGTCAACGACGTGCAGTTCACCTTGTTGCTGTCCATCGCCCTGGTGGTCGTGGTGATCTTCGTGTTCCTGCGCAAGGCCACCGCGACCCTGATCCCGACCCTGACCATCCCGCTGTCGCTGGTGGCGACCTTTGCCGTGATGTACCTGCTGGGCTACAGCCTGGACAACCTGTCGATCATGGGCCTGGCGATTGCCGTCGGCTTCGTGGTGGACGACGCCATCGTGGTCATGGAAAACATCGTCCGCCACCTGGAGATGGGCAAGTCACGGATCCAGGCGGCGGTGGATGGTTTGCGCGAAGTGGGTTTCACCATTGTCTCGATGACTGTGTCGCTGATCGCGGTGTTCCTGCCGATCCTGTTGATGGGTGGCATCGTCGGGCGACTGATGCGTGAGTTCGCGGTGACGGTCAGCGTGGCGATCCTGATGTCCGGTGTGGTCTCCCTGACGGTGACGCCGATGCTCTGTGCCTGGCTGCTCAAACCGGAACACGACTCGCGCCCGAGCCGTTTCGGCGATGCCTGCGAGGCGGTCTACAACCGGATTCACGAAAGCTACCGGCGCAGCCTGGAATGGGTGCTCGATCACCAGCGGCTGACCCTGGCCGTGGCGGTCGCCACCTTCGTCGTCACGGCCATGCTCTACCTGTATATCCCCAAGGGGTTTTTCCCGCAGCAGGACACCGGGTTGATCCAGGGCGTCGCCGAAGCGGCCTCGGACATCTCGCCGGAGGCCATGCGCCAGCGGGTCGCGTTGCTGGCCGATATTGTCAGCGCCGACCCGGCGGTGGCCAAGGCCTATTACTGGATCGGCCCCAACCCGACGGTCAGCCAGGGTCGGGTGATGGTCAACCTCAAGCCGTTCGACCAGCGCACGGCCAGCGCCCAGCAGGTGATCGCGCGCCTGCAGCCGGCCCTCGACAAGGTCCAGGGGATCAAGCTCTTCCTGCAAGCCAACCAGGATATCCAGATTGGTGGCCGGACCAGCAAGACCCAGTACCAGTACACCTTGCAGGACCCGGACAGCCAGGAGCTGGACCACTGGAGCGGGTTGTTGCTGGATCGCCTCAAGCAGTTGCCGCAACTACGCAACGTGACTTCCGACCAGCAGCGCGCCGCGCCCCAGGCGACCCTGGTGATCGACCGGCCCTCGGCGGCGCGGTTGGGGGTCAATGTGCAGGCGATCGACGACGTGCTCTATGACGCCTTCGGTCAACGGCAGATCGCGACCATGTTTACCCAACTGGACCAGAACCACGTCATTCTTGAACTCGATCCGCGCTGGCAGATGTCCATCGAAACCCTCAGGCACCTGTACGTGCGTTCGACCACCGGGGGCATGGTGCCGCTGGATATGCTGGCGAGTATCCGCAACGAATTGGCACCGATCATCATCAACCATCAGGGCGTGTTCCCGGCCATTACCCTGTCGTTCGACCTGGCCCCGGGCAAGGCCCTGAGCGATGCGGTCGATGCCATCGAGAAAGCCTCGCTGGCGGTGGGCCTGCCCGACACCGTGTCGGGGAGTTTCCAGGGCACCGCCCAGGCGTTCAAGGACTCGCTCAAGTCGCAACCCTGGCTGATCCTGGCGGCGATCCTGACGGTCTATATCGTCCTCGGCGTGCTCTATGAAAACGCCATCCATCCGCTGACGATCATTTCCACTTTGCCGTCGGCGGGTTTCGGCGCCTTGCTGGCGTTGATCATCTGCGGGCAGGATCTGTCGGTGCTGGGCATGATCGGGATCATCCTGCTGATCGGCATCGTCAAGAAGAACGCGATCATGATCGTCGACTTCACCCTGGAGGCCGAGCGGGCTGGCATGGCGCCGCGCGAAGCGGTACATGAGGCCTGCCTGCTGCGCCTGCGGCCAATCCTGATGACCTCGCTGGCGGCGCTGCTCGGTGCCGTGCCCTTGGCCTTCGGTCACGGCGCGGGCTCGGAATTGCGTCAACCCCTGGGGATTGCCATCGTCGGCGGGTTGGCGGTGTCGCAACTGCTGACGCTCTACACCACGCCCGTGGTCTACCTGTGGTTCGACCGGTTGCGCGGGCAAAAAAAGACCCGCAACAAAGGCGAGTCCAATGGGATTGAAACGAGGAGTGAACCCATCCTAGGCGGGCAGAAGTGAAATCCGTGTGAAAGCCCGGCCCGGAAAATAAAAAATTCGTGACCGGGTGGTCATTCGTCGGAACCTTGCGCCAGAGCCTGCGAGTCGCTGTTGGTCGACTACGCTCAATGTTTTTGAGGCCGCCGGGTATTTGCCGGTTGGGATCAATTATGTTGAGAAGGAGATGGCTATGAAGGATGCGTACATTTACGACAACGGGGACGAGTTTCCCATCAACAATCGACTGCGCTGCGGCCAGACGGCCTATGTCGCGGAGTTTGGTGGGGAGGTGCCGGTCGAGGCGGCCGAGGTCAAGGCGGTGAAGCCCGCACCGACGCTGTTGGTCAGGCAACCGTATTTCCCCAAGGCGGCCAAACCGCGTTTGAAAAAGCACGCCTGACCCCCTGACGCAACACGATCCCTGTAGGAGCTGGCTTGCCAGCGATAAGGCCCTTGAGCCTTGTGGTGTCCATGCGGACGCCATCGCCGGCAAGCTGGCTCCTACAGATTATGTGGTGTGTTCAATAGCCCGACCGTCGACGCAGACTCTGCTCCATCCGGCTGATGCCTTCCTCCAGCAAGGCCCTCGGGCAGCCGAAATTCAGGCGCACGAACTGCTGCGCGTCGTCACCGAATTCGATCCCCGCGCTCAACCCCACCTTGGCCTCTTCGAGGAAGAACTGGTACGGGTCCGCCAGGCCCAATGCGCTGCAATCCAGCCAGGCCAGGTAGGTGCCCTGGGCCGGGTGCAGGACCACACCCGGCAACCGGGTTTCCACCGCGTGTTGCAGGTAGTCGCGGTTGGCTTGCAGGTATTCCACCAGACCCTCGAGCCACGGCCCGCACTCGGTGTAGGCCGTGCAGGTCGCCTCCAGTCCCAGGGCGTTGACGCTATCGACCATCCCCCCGCGTGCGGCGTTGAAACGCTCGCGTACCGCCGGATCCTGGACAATGGCGTAAGCGGTCTTCAGCCCGGCGATGTTATAGGCCTTGCTCGCCGACATGAGGGTGATGGTGCGCTTGGCGATCTCCGGACTCAGGGAGGCGATCGGTACATGGCGACGACCGTCGAAGCAGAGGTCGGCATGGATTTCGTCGCTGATGATCAGCGCGCCCTGTTCCAGGCAGATATCCGCCACCTGTTGCAGTTCCTCGCGCGGGAAGACCTTGCCCAGCGGATTGTGCGGGTTGCTCAACAGCAGCGCGCCGCCGCCTTGCAAGGCATTGCGCAGGGCACTGAAGGGCGTGACGTAGTCACCCTGGGCATCGCGCTCGAACTCCAGCTCGACTTTCGGCAGGTTCCAGTGACCCGGAGCCAGGCGCAGCGGGCGGTAGTTCGGGGTCTGCACCACGACGTTCTGGCCCGGTTGCACAAACGCGCGCAGCGCCATGTTGAAACCCGGCTCGACCCCCGGCAGGAAAATCAGCTCCTGGGGCTCCACGCGCCAGGCGTACTTGCTCCAGAGATCGGCGACAATGGCTTGGCGCAGAGCGTCCCGGGCCACGCTGTAACCCAGTTGCGGATGTTCCAGGCGCTTGTGCAGGGCCTCGGTGATCGCGTTCGCCACCGGCAGGTCCATATCGGCCACCCACATGGGCAGGACGTCGTCCGGGTAGCGGCTCCACTTGGTGCTGCCAGTGTCGCGGCGGTCGATCAGGGTGTCGAAGTTGAAGGTCATGCTGGTGGTCAAACTCGAAAGAAATCCCCGAAATCGTCGGGTGTTCGTGGCCAGGGGCGGTGGGCGAGGGTACGGCTGAGCGGGTTGCGGTGTTCGGAGCGCCCAGTTTATCCGTTCGTGTCGTCTGGTGGCAGGCCCTGATCGGCTTGCACCACGCGATTGCGCCCACCCTCCTTGGCCCGGTAGAGGGCTTGGTCCGCTTCCCTGAGCACCAGGGCCACGCTCTTGCGATCCTGGGGCCAACTGGCCACGCCCAGGGAGATGGTCACCGGGATGCCGTTCGGGCTTTCGGTATAGGCCATCGTCGCGCGCAAACGCTCGGCCACCAGCGCCGCCTGGGCCAGTGGCGTGGAGGGCAGCAGCATAAGGAACTCTTCGCCACCCTGGCGGCAGAGCACGTCGCTTTCCCGGGAATGCCGGCGGATCTGCTGGGCCAGGTGTTGCAGCACCTGGTCGCCGGCGCTGTGCCCGTAGCTGTCGTTGACCTGCTTGAAGTGGTCGATATCCAGGGCGATCAGCGAGAAGGGCTGGCGGCGGCCTTCCCAGTCATCGAGGATCAATTGCAGGCCGCGCCGGTTGGTCAGGCCGGTCAGCGGATCGGTGACGCTTTCCTGGTTGAGCTTGCCCAACTGCTGGTGCAGCGACATCAGGGCCTTCTGCATGGTGTTCTTCAACTGGGCGGCCTCGTAATACCAGGCCTTGACCTTGCTCACCGACTGCGCGGCGGTGGACGAGCCCCAATACTGGGTGGAGTTGGCCAGTTGCCAGAGCGGCTTGCTGATCAGCGTCGAAATCCACCAGATACCCAGCAGCGACAGCAACAACAGTGGCACGGCGTAACCGGCAACTTCCAGCATCAACCGTTGCAGGCCCTCCAGGGTGACGGAGGTGGGCCGCTGGCTGATCACGCCCCAGCCGATCCGCGGCACCGGGGCATAGCCGGTGAGCATGTCGACACCCTTGGAGTTTTTCAACCTCAGGCTGCCGCTCTCGCCGGCGATCACGGCATCGATGGCCGGGTTGCCCTTGATCACGTCACCGACGCGCTCGGGGTCCTGGTGATAGATCAACTGGCCCTGGGTATCGACCACATAGAGGTAGGAGCCGTCACGGTAATATTGTTCGCCCAGCAGCGAGTGCAGGATGTTCGGTTCGTTGAGGTAGATACCGGCGCCCAGGTAGCCGAGGTAGTTGCCATCACCGTCGAAGATCGGATGGGATATCTGGATCATCAGGTGATTGTTGGCCCCGACATAGGGGCTGGAAATATAAGGTTGGCGCGCCATGCTGGCCTGGCGAAAGCCTTCGCTTGAGGAAAAGGTGCCGGTCAGGTTCATCGAAGTAGGCGAGGAGGCGATGATCTTGCCATCCGCACGGATGACGATCACCGAGTTGAAGCTGCCGGTCTGGCGGCGCAGTCGGTGCGCTTCCTGCCACAGTTGGTCCGGCTGATCCCAGATCGCGGGAAGCAGTCCGCTGCTGAAGGCCAGTTGCTGTTGGGTCGACTTGAGGAAGTTGTTGGTGGTGTTGGCCAGCTTCAGGGCGTAGATCCGATTGGCTTCCAGGGTCTGTTCCATCAGGAAGTTGCGCTGGGTCTGGTAGCTGGCAAAGAAAAGATTGCCGGCCGTCAGGGTGACGACGGAAAGCGACAGCAACAGGATCAATCGGCGGAGGTCGATGCGTGGCATGGATTTCTTATGAAAATAATGGCGGGCCCGGGCAGCCTGAGGAGCAATGATAGATCAGAGCGCTCGGCAGCCCTATGGGCCAGACATAATAAATCGCCGCCAACTGTAGGAGCCGGCTTGCTGGCGATCCAGGCGATGCGGTTCGACAGGACACCGCGTCGCGACCATCGCCGGCAAGCCGGCTCCTACAGGTCAGAAGATGTAATCGGTGGTCAGGAAGGTCGACTCGCGGTTATGGATGATATCGCTGATCAGCGCCTTGTTGCTGTCCTGGAATTTGGTCGCCACCAGGGTGCGAATCGAAAACACCCGCAAGGCATCGTGCACCGAGAGCGTACCTTCGGCCGAGTTCTTGCGCCCGTTGAACGGATAGGTGTCCGGGCCGCGCTGGCACTGGGCATTGATATTGATCCGCCCGACCTGGTTGGCGAAGGTGTCCACCAACCGGCCGACCTCGGCGGAATCGGTGCCGAAAATGCTCAACTGCTGGCCGAAATCCGACTCCAGCACATAGTCGATCACGGTTTCCAGGTCGCGGTAGGGCACGATGGGCACCACCGGGCCGAACTGTTCTTCCTGGTACACGCGCATCCCGGCATTCACCGGGTAGAGCACCGCCGGATAGAAGAACGAGGCGCGGGTCTGGCCGCCATTGGGGTTGATCACCGTGGCGCCCTTGTCCTGGGCATCGGCGACCAGGGCCTTGAGGTAGTCGATCTTGCCGGCCTCCGGCAGGGGCGTCAGTGCCACGCCGTTGTCCCAGGGCATGCCCGGCACCAGGCTTTGCACCTTGCGGTTGAATTTCTCGATAAAACCTTCGACCACGTCCTCGTGCACGAACAGGATCTTCAGCGCGGTGCAGCGCTGGCCGTTGAACGACAACGAGCCAGTGACGCATTCGTTGACCGCGTTGTCCAGGTCGACCTCGGGCAGCACGATGGCCGGGTTCTTCGCGTCCAGGCCCAGGGCCGCGCGCAGGCGGTGGGGCTTGGGATGGAGTTTCTTCAGGTCGCTGGCGGCCTTGTTGGTGCCGATAAAGGCGAAGATATCGATCTTGCCGCTGGCCATCAGTGCGCTGACGGTCTCCCGGCCGCTGCCATAGATCACATTGATCACCCCGGCCGGGAAGCTGTCGCGGAAGGCTTCCAGCAACGGGCGAATCAGCAGCACGCCGAGCTTGGCCGGCTTGAACACCACGGTGTTGCCCATGATCAGCGCCGGGATCAGGGTGGTGAAGGTTTCGTTCAGCGGGTAGTTGTAGGGGCCCATGCACAGGGCCACGCCCATGGGCACGCGACGGATCTGGCCGAGGGTGTCCTGCTCCAGCTCGAAGCGGCTGGAGCGGCGGTCGAGCTCTTTCAGGGCATTGATGGTGTCGACGATGTAGTCGCAGGTGCGGTCGAATTCCTTCTCGGAATCCTTGAGGTTCTTGCCGATCTCCCACATCAGCAGCTTGACCACCGCTTCGCGCTGTTCGCGCATGCGCCGCAGGAAGGCTTCGACATGCTGGATGCGCTCGGCCACGCGCATGGTCGGCCACTCGCCCTGGCCGCGGTCATAGGCGTGAACCGCGGCGTCGAGGGCGGTGAGGGCGGTCTCGGCATCCAGCAGCGGCGTGCTGCCGAGGATCACTTGCTCATCGCCGTTGGCGGTGGCGAGGTACACCGGGCTGCGGACCTGGGCCAGCGGGCCGTCCCAGGTGCGCAAGGTGCCGTTGACCAGGTATTCGCGTTGTTCCAGCTGGCCTTCGAATCGGTATTTTTCCGGGATATCCGCAGCGGCGGGAAACAGTGAGTCGAGCAGCTTCTGGTCGGTCATGGGGCGATCACCCTGTCTGATGGAAAGGACGCTGAAACGCTTCAGTGCTTGAGCCTGTTTTATCACGAAACAGCTTAGTCGCGTCCAGCGCAAACGACGGGCTGGCGTACCGGCGGTTGAAGCGCGGCGGTGCTGGCCGCAGAATGACGCTTATTTTTCATTTTCAAGGCGACCTTCATGACGCTGGCAACGTTGCTCCTGTTCCTCATCAGTTCGGCGGCGATCATCGCCATGCCCGGCCCGACGGTGCTGCTGGCTTTGCACAACGGTTCCAACCACGGCGTGCGGGCGGCGGCCTGGGGCATGGGCGGGGCGGTGTTGGCCGATGCGCTGCTGGTGACGGCGGTGGCCTGTGGCCTGGGGATTTTGCTGCAGGCCAGCGAGACGCTGTTCCAGGCGGTGAAGTGGTTGGGGGCGGCGTATCTGGTCTGGCTGGGCTGGAAGATGTTTCGTTCGACCGGGACCCTGGCCGAGCTGCCGGTTGAGCAGGGTTCGAATCGCTCCGTCGGTTTGTTCATGCGCTGTTTCGTGGTGGCGCTGACCAACCCCAAGGCGCTGCTGTTCATGTCGGCGTTCCTGCCGCAGTTCATCGACAGTACGCAGCCGCAGTTGCCGCAATATGCGCTGCTGGCCATGGTGCTGACCTTGCTCAATGTCAGCATCATGTTGTTTTACGCGTTGTGCGGGGCGCGTTTATTGAGTCGCTTGCAGGGCGGGCATCTGCGGGCGTTCAACCGGGTGACCGGTGGTTTGCTGATGACCTTGGGCGGGGTGTTGGCGTTTTATCGGCGGGGGGCTGCGGCCTGACGGGTGGGGTTGCTCCTGAGGGGCCTTTCGCGGCGGTGCGGTGTGCTCCTACAGGTTAATGTCGTACACAGATTTTGCGAACGACTGATAACTGTAGGAGCAGGGCTTGCCCGCGAATAGGCCATCAGCCCCGCCTAAACCTTAGGATCCTCATGGGGCTTGAGCGGCCGCGCATATTCAGGCTTGAGCTTCCCGTCCTTATCCAGCAGCCAGGCATCGAGAATCTCCCGCACCACGGGCCCGGCGACCCGGCCACCGGCCTCGCCGTTCTCGATCATCACCGCAATCACGATCTGCGGATCTTCCGCCGGGGCAAAACCGACGAACAGGGCGTTGTCGCGATTACGCTCCGAGGTCTTCAAACGGTCATAACGCTCCCCCTGCTTGATCGCCACCACCTGCGCCGTACCGCTCTTGCCGGCAATGCGATACTGCGCACCCACCGCTGCCGCCCGGGCGATACCGCGTGGATCGTGCATCACCAACTGCATGGCGTAGTTGACCTGCTCCCACTGCCTTGGGTCATGCAGCACGATATTGGGAATCGGATTCTGGTCCACTGGCGCAACCTGGCCGATGCTCCGGGCCAGGTGCGGGCGATTCCATACGCCCTTGTTGGCGATCAGGGTCGTGGCCTGGGCCAGTTGCAGCGGTGTGACCTGCATATAACCCTGGCCGATGCCGAGGATCACCGTCTCGCCGGGGAACCAGGCCTGGCGCCGGGTCGTACGTTTCCACTCGCGTGACGGCATCAGCCCCGGCGACTCCTCGAACATGTCCAGGGAGACCTTCTGGCCGACGCCGAACTTGTTCAGGTAATCGTGCAGACGGTCGATGCCCAGCTTGCTCGCCAGGTCATAGAAGTAGGTGTCGTTGGAACGCATGATCGCCGCGTTCAGGTCGACCCAGCCGTCGCCGCTGTGGTTCCAGTTGCGGTATTTGTGCTCGACGTTGGGCAACTGGAAGTAACCGGGGTCGAACACCCGGGTGGAGGGGGAGATCACCCCGCTGTCCAGGCCGGCGATGGCCACTTCCGGCTTGATGGTCGAGCCCGGCGCGTAGAGCCCGCGCAGGGCGCGGTTGAACAGCGGGCGGTCAAGGGAGTCGCGCAGGGCCGAATAGTCCTTGGCGCGGATCCCGGTGACGAACAGGTTCGGGTCGAAGCTCGGCTTGCTGACCATCGCCAGCACTTCGCCGGTTTTCGGGTCGATGGCGATCACCGCGCCACGCCGGTCGCCCAGGGCTTTCTCGGCGGCTTCCTGCAGATTGATATCGAGGCTCAGGACAATGTTCTTGCCGGGAATCGGATCGGTGTGCTTGAGCACCCGCATGACCCGGCCCTGGGCGTTGGTCTCGACTTCCTCGTAGCCGACATGGCCGTGCAGTTCGTCTTCATAGAAGCGCTCGATGCCGGTCTTGCCGATGGACTGGGTGCCGCGGTATTCCACCGGGTCCAGTTGCTTGCTTTCCTTTTCGTTGATCCGCCCGACATAACCCACCGAATGGGCGAAATGATCGCCCAGCGGGTAATGCCGGACGAACTGCGGCTCGACCTCGACGCCCGGCAGCTTGAACTCGTTCACCGCCAGCAGGGCGATCTGCTGTTCGGTCAGTTCATAGAGCAGGGTCACCGGCTCGAACGGGTGGCGTGACTGCTTGAGGATCTTGGTGAACATCGACCGGTCTTCTTCCGGCAGATTGAGCACGCTCATCACCGTGTCCAGCACCTGGCCGACGTCACCGGCGCGCTCGCGGGTCAGGGTCATGTTGAAGCTGGGCTGGTTGTCGGCGAGCACCTGGCCGTTGCGGTCGAGAATAATCCCGCGTTCCGGCGGGATCGGCAGGACGTGGACGCGGTTGTTTTCCGAGACGGTGGAGTTATAGGAAAACTCGGTCACCTGGAGGAAATACAGGCGGGCGACCAGGCTGCCGGCCAGTCCCAGGACCAGGATACCGCAGGCCAGCAAGCGCTTGTTGACCAGGCGCTTTTCGTTCTCGTGATCCTTGATATGAATGGGATCGGTCATGAGGAACCTGTGTTGTGCAAAGAAAATTGAATATGAACGGAGCTGCTAAGAGAGAAAGTGTATAGGTGGCTATTTAAATCGGCGCACACGATACCAAGAAGCGCCTGCTTTCGGGGCTTTATTGGCGGTTGATCCGCCAAAAGGCCTGGATGATGGGGCTGGATCGATGAAGTCGATCTTCCGTCGATTTGTCGGAAAGTGCCAGCGGAAGGGCTTGTTTACCCCGCAGTGGGAGGTCGATTGTAAGTTGGCTGATACAAAATGGCTGGAACGAAAGGGCGGGCACTCCGTTCCGGGAGTAAGTCGAGCCCGCTTTTGTTGGCCGGGGCCTCTCGATCAACGGCGCTTACTGACTTGCCCATTCACGCTCATTGATCATCTCTTGTCATCCTGAAATGCCCTTTTGGGGCCAGGCGCAATGTTCGATAGACACTTTCAAAACGGCCGTCGATCGTCCCGGTTCCCAGATCGAGAGAAAGTGTCGTTTGTCCGGAGTCGGCATTGACCGTCTGGACGCCAAAAAAACCTGGCGGTGCCGGAATCGAATAGGTGTGGCTCATCGATAGCAACTTATGATCGCCCAACTTGAGCGTTATATTCTCGAAGGGGCCTTTGTAGAAGATTCCATGGCAATGTCCTCTTGTTAGGCAGCATCAAAATCAGGGTCGGTTATCCGACCCTGAGCAAGTTAGATCCGAGGGCGGTTTGCCGTCTACTGTCAAATATGACAGGTTTAAAAAGGGCGAAGTTTATATCTATTGGGTATTAAGGCAGGAAGGAATGATGAATGCCGTTCCACGAGCACTCTGTTGAAGCGCTGTTGCTCCGACAACAGGTCAAAAAGATCACACAAAAATATTCTCGGCGATTGTTTCTTGAGTACGGGCAGGCGTTGGGTGACGGTGGATCAGCTCTTCCAGTCATCGGCGACTTTGAGCCAATGCGTTGAGGCTCTTGATGACTCGCCATGGGCATTTTTGCTATAGACGCAAAGCTTGGCGTCTTCCTGCGTGCTGTTCCAACTCGCCAGAAGGACCCACGGTTCACGAGCACGGCGTTGCATTTCTTCATAGCCCTGAGGATCATCGCAATCCACCTGTGAGGTCGGGCCTGTTTTCGAATAGATCTGCGCATAAGTGGGCGGTGAAAAGTAGGTGGATGCAAACAGGTTATAAACCGCTGGCTCGGAGAAGTTTTCGCGTTCGGTGGCGATATCGATGTTCGGCGGTTCATTGCCGTGATCCAGCAAGTCGACCCACATCGATTGATTATTTTTCACGATGCCGTGGAAGGGGGGCTGTTCGGAAGTCTCAACACCGATGATGCATAACCAATGGCGACCCTTTGTCATGCCGATTGCCTTATTGATATAGGCATTGCCGGCACTGATAGCCTCACTGTAACCATGGGGGCTTTCGCAAGGCGATGTCAATGAATGCTCGATTTTGTAGCGATAGAAAGGCGTGCTGATTGAAAATTTCAGATCCCAGGATGGCATGACGGCTTCCAGGCCTTGATCGGGTTTGGCGGGCAGGAAGTTTTGCCGGTGTTGTGGGGCGATGGCGTCAATATCGTAGACTGGAAATAAGCTGCAACGGGTGATTGAGGGATCAAACTGACCGGATGTAAAACATCCTTGAAGGGACTGAATGGCAGAGCCGTATACCTGCGAGTCACCAATGGCACCATACAGGACCCCCACGATTTTACCCGTCTCGCGCTCCACGATCGGGCCACCGGATGCCCCCCTTCCAATTCTGCGGCACTGAGCATTGAGACTGTTGAGCAGTATCCTCGATTCCCCGTCATTATCGAGGTAAGCATCCTTTGCGGGCGCCAGCGTACAGAGGGACTGATGCAAGAAATCCCCTCCAGGGGCGCCGATTATCGCAATGGCGCTGCCAGGTTTCGGACGCGAGCCGATACTGAGTGGCTGGATACCCGCGTCGATCAGCTCTGCCAGCGAAGCCTCCAGTTCGATCACGGCAAGGTCGATGCCGCGTACGCTGCTCCAGTTGATTTTTTTCAGGGTGTAGGTTTTTATCTGCTCGGTGACATCGCGGAAATAATTGAACTCTATCGTGAAGTCCATCATTTTGTTTGTGAGGATTGTGTCCGTGATGATTCTTTTTTGAGAGCGGCTGACGCAATGTCCGGCAGTTACCAAATAGGCGGGTTGCGCGGTTGCCTCATGGCGATAGCGGGTATCAATCAATGTGGCCGTGCAATTGCCTGCCAGTCGGCCCACACCGCTCAAATGCCGACTTTCCCCATTTTTATTTTTGAGGGCCAGAGGAAGAGTGAAGTTGTCTTCTGTTTCAAAGGCGGCGGCATAAAGTGAAGGCGTCAGAAGGTTGATATATAAAGCAAGGCCCGTGGTCAATAATGCACGCATGGTCTATTCCTTTAGGTTTGCGGTGTGTTCGATATCATGTGAGCGGTGATTGAAAGCGATCTAAGCACATAGGCTTTTTATGTGTGCAATATATAGTTGTAGGCACCCCGGTGAACGAAATCATCCCGTGGTCCGTATAGGTAGTTTATTTACCTGAAGGTCTCCTATTATTGATGGACCTGCGTTATGCCTCGGAAATGCTCCTCAGCTCCTGGCCGGTCTGGCGATTGCCTTGAGTGCAATGGGTTGTGCGGTCTGGCGACGCTAGCCGCTTGCCAGTTCAAAAAGATCACACAAAAATATTGTCAGCGATTGTTTCGACCCGGCATGCTTGCGGGCTTCTTCCCCCTGCGGAGACCCGTCCCAGATGCCTGCCGTGGCTGCTCACCCGACCGATTCCGCCTCCCGCCGTTCCGCCACCGTCCTGGCCCTGTGCCTGCCCAGCGACGTGCTGCTCTACCTGCTGTTGCCGATGAACACCCAGGCCTTTGGCGTGACCCTGGCCCAGGCCGGGGTGTTGCTGGCGGCCAACCGGCTGGTGCGGATCTTCGGTTACAGCTATGTGCTGCGTTATTACGCCCGCCACGGCGACCGCTCGACCCTGATGCTGGCGGCCGGGGGCAGTGCGTTCTGTGCCCTCGGTAACTCGCTGATTTCCGGCTTCGGCTGGTTATTGCTGCTGCGCCTGGTCTGGGGCCTGGCCTTTGCCGCAATGAACCTGTCCACCCAGGTGCTGGCGACCCTGGAGCCCAGCGGTGCCGCGCGCCGGGCGGGGCGTTCACGGGGAGTGATCGCCATCGGCCCGATGCTCGCACTGGCCGTGGGTGGCTGGTTGAGCCTGCACTTCGGGCCTCGGCTGATTTTCCTGCTGCTATCCGGCGTATCGCTGATCGGGCTGTGGGTGGCGCGCGGGTTGCCCACGGTGGGGCATGAACTGGCAGCACCTTCCGGACGGCGCTTCAAACGGCCGGACAGTGTGGCGATATGGTCCTTTGTCGAAGGCGTGGCGCTGGACGGGCTGTTTATCTTCGGCCTGTCGTTGCAGGCTTCCGCAGTATTGGGTGGCGATGCGGTGATCATTGCCGGGCTATTGATGGCCCTGCGTTATGCCTCGGAAATGTTCCTCAGCCCCTTGGGCGGTCGGGCGGCCGACAGTTGTGGCGTGGTGCGCATGTTGCTGCTGTTCTCGATCCTCAGCGGCCTGGCCCTGGCCGCCTTCGGCAGTCACTGGCTGATCCTCGGCGCCGGCGCGGTGTTGATTCTGCGAGCCCTGCAACTGCCGTTGGTGGTGACCCTGGTGGCCGAGCGCAATCCGGGGGCCGGACGGGTCCAGGCCCTGGCTTCGAATGCGGTGTGGCGCGATATCGGTGCCGGTGTCGGGCCGTTGCTGGCGGGTGTGCTATTGCCGGTGGCCTCGGCCAGTTGGGTGTATTCCCTGGCCGGCCTGGCGATTGCCCTGAGTGCGCTGGGGTGTGTGGTCTGGCGGCGTTAGCCGTTATGAAGAAATAATCTCTTGATGGTCGGGATGAAGTGACAAGCGGTTGAGCGTGGGCTGACGACATAACGATGAATAGTTGTTAGTCATGCCGCCTGTCGTTTCCCCTGAAAACGTCGCTTTTTCCAAATCAAAGACTTGAGTTCGGGTTCCCTCTCGTGGCCTGAACATGCCTGTTTTTATTCGCCAGTCAACTGTCAAGACTGACAGTTGTTAATTTTTTTCCCGGGTTTTACGGTTTTACGGTGAGTTGACAGGAGGTTTGAGGCGTTATGAGTACTTGTCTGTTCGAGTCCTTGCCCCGTTGATTCTGCCGTGCGACGAGAGGCGAGATGGATACTGATTGATCCTGTGGAGGGATTGGCCATGACCACCGCTACGACTGCTGAACTTCAGCACGACGATCTTGTTTTCATGTTTCCGGGACAGGGTGCCGACCCACGCGGCGGACTCTGCGCGCTCCATGCGGTCAGCCCAGGGATCGCCGACATCATTGAGGATGTCCTCGCCCAGGTGGACACCGCACTTGAGCGCAATACCCGGCAATTGAGGCCGATCAGGCCGGGACAGGTCCGTGCTGTCCTGTTGAATGAGGAACGGACGCTGGAGCTCCCCGTCGGCCTTCCACAAATGGCCGGTTATGCGGCATCCGTGGCTTTGCAGCAGGTACTCCTGGCCATGGGGATTCGGCCCAGGGCCATCGTCGCCCAGAGCCTGGGTGAGATTGCCGCACTGGTCTGTGCGGATGTATTCGATATCGGCCATGGTGTTGATGCGGTCTGTGCATTGAACAACGCCTACCTGGAGCATGAGGGCCAGGGCGCCATGGTGCTGGTCGGTGCTTCAGTAGAAGACACCGAGCGTTTGCTGCTGGCAGTGGGGCAGACGGACCTGGTGGTGGCGTGCATCAATACGGCGCGGCAATGCGTGGCCAGCGGTCCCAACCCGGCAATCGAGGCGTTGTTCGAGGCGGTGGCGGTTGATGGCAAGCCCAGGTTGCACCGCCTGGCACTTCCTTATGCGTCACATCATCCGGCGTTGGCGCCGGTTGCCAGGCGTTTCCTCGATGAACTCCGCGCCCTGCCGCAACGGCCGTTGCGTGTAGCCATTCATTCCAGCGTTGGCCGCAGGATCTACACCGACGCGGACGATCTTCGGCAGGCCATGGCCGATTGCGTGATCAAACCGGCTGACCTGCCCCATGCGCTGCGGAGCGTGCCGCTGACGGAGCGTACCCTGTTCGTCGACATGGGCGTTGGCGACAGCCTGGCCCGATGCGTGGGCAGTACCTTGGACGGCGCGCGCGCATGGGCGCCCTTGATGAAAAGCTCGGCAGAGTTGACGGCGCTTTTGGCCGGCATCGTCCCGGCCGGGGCTCGCGATGAGCCGGTGTCAGCGCCCACTACGGAGGCGTTGGTCGAGCGTCTGAAAGCCGCGCTTTTCGGTCCTGTCCCGCCGTCGTCACGTCAGTTGGCGGCCTCTGTATTGGCCGCCGATGCCTTCAGACACCGGATCGGCGAGCACACCCTGGCGTTGCACCGGGGCAGCTATGAACGTATGCGCCTGCTGCTCGCGGCCTTGCCGAAAGGCCTGTTCAGCGATCCCGGCCTGTTGTTGGCGCTGGCGGAGTGGACCGGGGTGGTGGATGTCTCGCTGTGCATTGCCTTCTCCATTCAATACGGGCTGTGCATCGGCACTATCAGGGAGTTCGAGCAGGGCAATCCGCTGGCGGTCGAGATGCGCGAGGCACTGGAGTCCGGGGAAAAGGCCAGCGCCTATATGATCACCGAGATCGGTGGCGGCAATAGCCAGATAGCGACCCGGACCGAAGCGGTCTTCGATCCGGTCACCCGCGAATTTGTCCTGCATACGCCCGACAGCGGGGCCTTGAAGTTCACCAACGTGGGGATCGGCGACCAAGCCAAGGTCGGCGTGGTTTGTGCGCGCCTGCGGGTGGGTGATAAGGACTGCGGTGTATTTCCCTTCATCCTGGACATCAGCGATCACAAAGGACCCCGGCCCGGGGTGCGGATGTCCCTGCCGACGGAAATCGCGCTGGTGCCTTTCGACTATGGCCTGGCGGGGTTCGATCAGGTCCGGCTGCCGTTTTTCGCCTGGCTGTCCGATCAGGCCAGGATCGACGAGCATGGGGTATTCAGCGATCCGCTGGGCGATCATGACAAGCGCCTGGTCCGCACGCTGGTGGCGCCGGCCCATGTCTGGGTGATGGCTTCCGTTGCCTTGGCGGCCGTGACCCGGGCCAGTGTGGCATTGGCGCTGAGCCACTCGACGCGTCGCTCGACGATGGCCAGGATCGCCCCCGAAGCCAGTCTGTTGCGTTACAACACGCAGCGCCGCTCGTTGTTCGGTTGCCTGGCCAGTGCCTATGCCGCGACGTGCCTGGTCAATGATTCGGCGCGGACCTGGATGCGCCAACTCGATGAACGCAATGTTTCGGGGCATGCCGATACCAGCTTGCTGACATGGGCGCCCTGGTCTTCGGCCAACCGCGCACTGGCGTTGACCAAGGCCCTGAGCGCCTGGACCGCGGAAGAAGTCACCGCCGAATGCCGGCTGCGGTGTGGTGTGGCCGGTGACCTCACCTTGAATCGCTTTCTCGAGTACCAGGGCCTGGGGCATGTCTTCAATGATGCCGGTGGCAATAACCTGCTGATTATCCTGGATACCGCCCGAGGGTTGATGGCCTCGCCCTTGTCGGCACCGGCCAGTCCTGCGCAGACGGACGACTTGCTGGGTCCGCAGGTCTGGCTGTACCTCTTCCGGGCTCGGGAACAGCGGCTGGTCGACTCCCTGCGCGAGCATGTCGAGGCGAACACTGCCTTGTACAGCGACCCCATGGACGTCTGGAATCCATTGTTGGTCAGTGCTCGCGAGGTAGGTGAGGCCCACGGGTTGCGGGTGATGATGGAAAGTACCGCAAGGGCCGTCGAGGCCATCGAGCCGTCACAGGCGAAAACCTTGCTCGGCCTGCTCAGCGCCTTGTTTGCCCTCGGGCGAATCAGTCGTCATGCGGCCTGGTTCATGAGTGAAGGCCTGCTCGATGACGCGCGCTACCGCAGCCTTGAGGCCAGCCAGGATAGGCTCTGCAGCCAGTTGGCCGAGCATACTGCGGCGTTGATTGACGCCTTTGGTTATCCGGACAGCGCGACCCAGGCGCCGATTGCCGATCCACGTACGGACTACGCCAGTGCCCTGGCGGCCGCCCTGCACTGGAATGTCGGTGCGGTCGGCTGACGCTGTCGAGTGTGCGATGAGTTGTGCGGTCTGGCGGCGTGAGCTGATTGGTACTGCACAGATCGGCGGAAATGGACCTTTCCATCGCCGGTCGCCGGCCTTAGCCTCGCTGGGGTGATGAAGGCCGATCACCCCAGCCAGGAGCTGACCATGCCGACCCTTGAAACCCTCGAACGCTTTATCGCCCAGGTCGAGGCCAATGCCCACGCCGAAGCGGTCGAAGCCTTCTACACCGCCGATGCTTCCCTGCAAGAGAACCAGGAACCGCCGCGAGTCGGGCGTGATTTTCATGTCGACAAGGAGCGGGCGATGATGTCCCGGGTGCGCTCCATGACCTCGACCTGCGTACGCCCGGCTTTTCTGAATGGCGACCATGTGGCCATTCGCTGGATTTTCCGTTTCGAATGGGCCGACGGCAGCGTTACCCGCATGGAGGAAATCGCCCACCAGCGTTGGGAGGGCGAGCGTATCGCGCAGGAGCAGTTTTTCTATGATCCTCAGCAACGGATACCTGTCCCTCGATCACCCGATTGAGTGTCCTGATCCGCGCGCAGTCGCAGTACGAGATTGCGTCTTCGGGTAGTCAGGGCTGCCAGATACCGACATCCTGGGTATTGATCTTCTGTGGTAGTAAGCCCGCCGCGAGGAACGCATCGGCGATCTGCTGCTGTTCGCCCAACTGGTCTGCCGTGACCGCCTGCACGTCATAGCTGCGATGGCGGTTGGCGGCCTCGACCGTCGCCGCATCCAGGTTGCCCCAGAGCGGACCGAGGATCTCGGCGGCTTCTTTGGGGTGGGTCTTGATCCAGGCGCCGGACTTTTGCAGTTCGCTGAACACCTGCTTCAGGACTTGTGGATGGGACTGGGCATAAGGCGTGCTCGCCAGGTAATAACGTTTGTAGTTCGCCAGGCCCTGGCCGTCGGCCAGGGTACGGGTCGGCAGTTGCCGCTGGACGCCGCTGAGGAAGGGTTCCCAGGCGACCCATGCATCGACCTTGGCGTTCTCGAACGCGGCGCGTCCGTCGGCGGGGGTCAGGTAGGCGGGCGTGATATCGCTGAACTTCAGCCCGGCCTTGGCCAGTGCGGCAATCAGCAGGTAGTGGCTGCCGGCGGCCTTGGTCACCGCGACTTTCTTGCCCTTGAGATTGGCCAGGGTCTTGATCGGCGAGTCGCTCTTGACCACGATCGCCTGGGCTTCGGGGGAGGCGGCCTCCTGGGCAAAGTAGGTCAATTTGGCCTGGGCCGCCTGGGCGAACACCGGCACCGTGTCGGCGACATCCGCACTGATATCGACATTGTCCACATTCAACGATTCGAGCAGGGGCAGGCCGCTGGGGAACTCGTGCCAGCTGACGTCGATATGCTCCTTGGCCAGGACTTTCTCCAGGGTGCCCTGGCTCTTGAGCAAGGTGATCAGGGTCGAGGACTTCTGGTAGCCGATACGCAGGGTTTCGTTGGCGTCGACGGTGGAGGCGGCCAGGGACAAGGCGATGGCCAGTGCTGAAAGCAATAAACGGGAACGGGTAATGCCGGGAACCAGGACGACCATGGACACCTCGCAGAAACAGCAGTGAGAAGGGCGGGGCCGGTGGTCCGGTTCTTATAGCCTATAAGTACCTAATGGCACTTCGTAAATAACATGTTCGTCTAACCATAGACGCCGGGTTAACAATGATGGCGATAGGTTCATCGACTGATCGGCACCGCATCCGGGCGCGGAACGTTTAGACTGTCCCACCTCTTTGACAGACGAGACCT
>Ga0209888_1000097_pt1 | contig 59804 bp, 52 predicted proteins | sample OrgsoiDNA_201059_FD_185807 | JGI IMG/M metagenome (GOLD analysis project Ga0209888, IMG submission 185807) | Permafrost soil microbial communities from the Arctic, to analyse light accelerated degradation of dissolved organic matter (DOM) -... | ecosystem: Environmental > Terrestrial > Soil >...
CGCTCAGCCTTGCTCAGCGGTTCGTTGACCAGGCCCAGGCCGATATTTTCCTCGACCGTCAGCCAGGGAAACAGCCGGTGTTCCTGGAACACGATGCCGCGCTCGCTGCCGATGCCTTCGACCGCCTTGCCATCGACCCGGATCTCACCACGAAAGGCTGTGTCCAGGCCGACCAGCAGGCGCAGCAAGGTGGATTTGCCGCAACCGCTGGAACCGACAATGGCGACGAACTCACCCTCGGCGATATCCAGGCTGAACTCATGAATGGCTTCCAGCTCGATGCCGTCGACATCGAAGGATTTGCCGACCTGGTTGAAGCTGACAATCGGAGCGTTCATGCGTGTCTCCAGCGGGTGGCGCGGGTTTCGAGGTGTTGGCCGAGCAGGTTGATCAGCGCGCCGGTAAGGCCCACCACAAGCATGCCGCTCATGATCACGTCCATGCGCAGCAACTGCTGGGCGCCGATCATTAGCGCGCCGATGCCGCCGTTGGACGGCATGAAATATTCGGCGCCGAGGGTCCCGAGCCAGGCATAGATCAGGCTCAGGCGCAGCCCGGCGAAAATCCCCGGCGCGGCACCGGGTAGCACCAGCTTGCGCAGCCGTTGCCAGAGACTCAGGCGCAGCACTTGCGCGGCCTCGGTCAACTGCGGCGAGAGGTTGGCGACACTGCGTTGGGTGGCGATAAACAGCGGGAAGAAGGCGGCGAGGGCGACGAACACGGCCTTGGCCAGCTCGCCGAGGCCGAACCAGGCGGTGATCAGTGGTACCCAGGCGAAAATAGCGATCTGGCGCAGGGCCGACAGGCTCGGGCCGAGCAGCCGTTCGCCGGTTTTCGACAGCCCCAGCAACAGCCCGAGGCCAAAGCCCAGCGAGCCGCCGAGGAGCAGCCCGGCGAGGGTCCGTTGCAAGCTCAGGCCCAGGCTGGTGGGCAGGCTGCCGTCGAGTGTCCCGTGCCAGGTGCTATGCAGTACCGCCAGTGGGCTGGCGAGGATATTCCCGTCGACCCGTTGCTGGTCGCTCGCCACTTGCCAGAGCACCAGCAGTATCAGCGGCAGCAGCCAGGGTTGCAGGCGTTGCCAGCCGTGATAGCGCGGGCCGCGGGGGATCTGCGCCGTCGCCGGGTGCGGCCAGTGCACCAGGCGTCGGTCGAGCAGGCCGATGCCACGGTCCATCAACACGCCGAGCACACCGATGACCAGGATGCAGACGAAGACGATATCGAGCATGAACAGTTGCCGGGCATAGACCATCAGGTAGCCGATGCCTTCGCTGGAGGCCAACAGTTCCACGGCCAGCAGCGAGGTCCAACCGGCGGCCAGCGCCAGGCGCAGGCCGGCCATGAACGCCGGCAGGGCAGCGGGCAGGATCAGCCGTCGGATCAACAGATACGGTGGCAGCCGCAAGACCGCCGCGGCTTCGCGCAGCCTGGGTTGCGCATCACGCACGCCGACCAGGGTGTGCAGGGCCACCGGGACCACGATGGCCTTGATCAGCACCACCAGCTTGAGCACTTCGCCGATGCCGAAAAACACCATGAACAGCGGAATCCAGGCCAGGGTCGGGATTTGTGCGAGGGCACTGAAGGTGGGAAATACCCAGCGTTCTGCACGTCGACTGAAACCCAGCGTGGCACCGAGCAGGGCGCCGATGCCGACGCCCGCCAGCAAACCACGGAACAGCCGTTGCAGACTTATCCACAGATGCCCCCACAGTTCGCCGCCGGCCAGTTCCACGGCGCTTTGCCCGACCAGCGAAGGCGGCGGCAGGATCTGCTCGCTCATCCAGTGTTGCCGGCTGGCAACCCACCACAGGGCGGCCAGCGCCAGCGGCAACAGCCAGGGCAGCAGACGCGGACTCAGGCTGGGCCAGCCACGGCGCTGCCCGGACGGCGGCAGCGCCAGCGGCAGGCTGAGGAGCGAAACACGGGCCATGGCAGACCTCCGTTGTCGGTTTTCCGGGCAATGCACGGCACTGGATTGAATATGCTTGTTAGGTCTATAAAAAATCTTATCGATTCTATTGGGAGATAAGAGAAGCCATTTAAGGCTTGTGCAGGGCACGCATCCAATGCATTTGAAGAATATTTTCGATGCGTTTTATGCATGCCGCTCCAGGACCCTTGTTTCAGCGCTTATATTCCTTAAAGTTACTAAAATGTGAATTATCAGTATTTTATTGTTATGCATGGCTATGCCTACCTTCAGCGACTCGAAGCCCGTTGCCAAGGAGCACCACCCATGAAAACCCTGTTCAAAGGCAGCCTTGCCCGCCTGTTCGCCACCACCGCTCTAGCGGGCGTCCTGGGCGCCCTGCCGCTGTTGGCCACGGCGGCCGAGGTCAAGGAAATCCGCATCGCCGTGCCCGACCTGAGTGCCGGCACCGAGCACAGCGGCGGTGGTGTGGTGGATGTGCTGCGCAGTCGGCAGATCTTCGAAAAGGCCTTTGCCGACCAAGGCATCAAGGTGCAGTGGAATTTCTTCAAGGGCGCAGGGCCGGTGATCAATGAAGCCTTCGCCAACGGCCAGGTGGATTTCGCCTACCTGGGGGACCTGGCGGCGATCATCGGCAAATCGAACGGGCTGGATACGCGGCTGTTGAGCGCGACGGCACGCGGGGTCAAGCAATACCTCGGCGTGGTGCCCGGTTCGGGGATCAAGACCCTGCAGGACCTCAAGGGCAAACGGGTGGCGGTGTTCCGTGGCACCGCCAGCCAGCTGTCCTTCGATGCCGCACTGGCCAGCCAGGGCTTGAGCGAGAAGGACTTCAAGGTGATCAACCTGGATTTCAGCGCGGCGGTCGCGGCGTTGGCGGCCAAGCAGATCGACGCCTCCTGGGGCAGCTCGAACCTGACGGCGTTGCAGGCCAAGGGGCTGGCTGAGTTGCCGGTGAGCACCAGGGATCTGGGCGGTGCCGGGAGTATCCAGAGCGTGCTGGTGGGCTCCGGGGCCTTTGTCGATGCGCATCCGGACGTGGTCGACAAGCTGCTCAAGGCCCAGCAGCAAGCGGTGGAGTGGCTGACCCAGGATGGCAACAAGGACGCCTATGTGCAGCTGGTGTCGGGGCTGGCAAGTTATCCACAGGTGATTTTGCAGCAGGACCTGAAAGACGAGAAACTCAGCGAGATTTTCCCTTCGCAACTGGACCCGGTGTTCCTTGGTAAATTGCAGGGCTCGGTGGACCTGGCATCCCAGCAGAAGCTGATTCGCAAGCCGTTCAAGGTGACGGACTGGGTGGCGCCGAATCTGGCGGCTGCGGGGTTGTGATCCAGGAGGGCTGATTGTTCCCATACAGAACGATCAAACACCGCAAACCTGTAGGAGCCGGCTTGCTGGCTATAGCGGCCGATCAGGCGATGCAAGGCTGGCTGGCCCCATCGTCAGCAAGCCGGCTCCTACAGAATGGTGCTGTTGTCACGATCACCGACGGACATCGGGTTTGCCTGTGAAGCAGGTTTCAGACCGCGACCCGCTCCTCCTCGGTATCCACTGCCACCAACGTCTCGATCATCGCCCGCGCCGCCGGTGACAGCCGGAACCCGGTGCGGCTGACGATCCCGCAGCGGGCGTTCATGCTCTCGATGTTCTGCGGCAGGTTGCGCCAGTGCAGCAGCACCAGCGAGCCCTGTTCCACGTCCTCGATAAACGCCTCCTGGGTGCCGACGCCAATTGCATTGGACTGCCGGACGATCTTCACCAGCGCCGGAAAATGCTCGGTCTCGATATTCGGCGAAAAATCCGTGCGCCCGCTGAGGTTCGCCAGCAGCTTGCGAATGCCTGGCGGAATCAGCGTGGTCGCCAGCGGATAGTCGAACATATCGTTGGTCGACAGGCTTTCCTTGGCCAGCAACGGATGCCCCGGCCGGCAGAAAAACACCCCGCGCTTGGGCGTCAGCGCCTGGGTCTGGAAGTTCGGATCGGCCTCGAAATGGCGGATGTCGGCGATAAAGAATTCGATCTCCTCGCGACTCAGGCTGCGGCTGAGTTTTTCCCAGTTATCCACATGGAATTTGGTCCTCACTTTCGGGTGGGCGTTGATAAACCGTGCCACCGCTTCCGGCACCAGTTTCACCGCCGGCGCCGGGCCGCAGCCGAAGCGCAGCTCACCGGCATCGAGCTTGGTCATCTGGGTCACTTCGGCGCTCAGCAGCGCCGCGCCCTGGACCAGGGTCAAGGCATGTTGCAGCACCACCTGGCCTTCTGGTGTCGGGCGCAAATCCTTGTTGCCACGGTCCACCAGCACGCAGCCGAACTCCTGTTCCAGCCCCTGGATACTGCGGCTGAAGGCCGGTTGGGTAATACCCATGGCGTCCGCCGCGCGGACAAAACTGCGGTGCTCATTGAGGGCGATGAAGTAGCGCAGTTGGCGAAGATCCATATGCTTTCCTGGCATCCGAAAAATAGCTCGAAGGCATTTGCGACGAGCGAGGCTTGAGGTTTTAAATGCAAGCTCTTATTCCGTCAACGAAGCATATGTATATCTATTAGATCTAAATTGAATATAGATAGAGCGTTGTTTCGCGACGGCTCAAACCGTAAGCAGTCCGACGAGGGTTCACCCATGAGCAATGCCGCACTTGCTGTAAAACCCGTTGTGCACGCGCTGGATGTTCATCCGGTGGCCGGTCGTATTGGCGCCGAGATCCGTGGCGTCGAGCTTTCCGGCGAGCTGGAGGCCGGCGTGATCGAGGCGATCCAGCAGGCGCTGGTGCAGTACAAGGTGGTTTTCTTCCGGGGCCAGACCCATCTCGATGACCAGAGCCAGGAGGCTTTTTCTCATCTGCTCGGCGAGCCGGTGGCGCACCCGACGGTGCCGGTGCGTGACGGTACGCGTTATCTGCTGGAGCTGGACGGCGCGCAAGGCCAGCGGGCCAATTCCTGGCACACCGACGTGACCTTCGTCGACGCCTATCCGAAAGCCTCGATCCTGCGTTCGGTGCTGGCGCCGGCCTCCGGCGGCGACACGGTGTGGGCGAATACGGCGGCGGCCTACGAGGAGCTGGCGCCGGAGTTGCGCGAGCTGGCGGACAAGCTCTGGGCGGTGCACAGCAACGAATACGACTACGCCGGTTCGCGGCCGAATGTCTCGGCGGAGAAGCTGGAGCGTTACCGCCAGATCTTCACTTCGACGGTATACGAGACCGAGCATCCGGTGGTGCGGGTACATCCCATCAGCGGTGAGAAGAGTCTGTTGCTGGGGCACTTCGTCAAACGTATCAAGGGCTATTCGCTGGCGGACTCGGCGCATTTGTTCAACCTGTTGCAGAGCCATGTGACGCGTTTGGAAAACACCGTGCGCTGGCGCTGGCAGAGCGGCGATGTGGCGATCTGGGATAACCGTTCGACCCAGCATTACGCGGTGGACGATTACGGGACCCAGGAGCGCATCGTGCGGCGGGTGACGCTCAAGGGCGAAGTGCCGGTGGGCGTGCATGGGCAGCGGAGCCAGACGATCAAGGGGGCTTGAGCTGTCAGTGAAGCCTGAAATACACACCCTGTAGGAGCCGGCTTGCTGGCGATGAGGCCAGTAACCTTGCATCGTCTGATCGGCCGTTATCGCCAGCAAGCCGGCTCCTACAGGCGTGGGGTGTTTCAAGCTAACCGGCGGCTGCCCTCAAGGTTTCACCACACCCCGATCTGCACCACCTTCTCCGCCTCCGGCTCGCCATAACGAAAGCGCTGCCCGCGCAGATCGATTTCCTGATGGCTGATGGTGGTCCGGCGCTTCAACCCGCGCAGCCACTCGAACAGATACCCCGAGTGCTCTTCACGCACCGCCGCCAAGGCCGGATCGGCCCCCAGGTCATGCAGTTCCTGCGGGTCGTTTTCCAGGTCGAACAACTGCGGCCGAAATCCGTCATACGCCAGGTACTTCCAGCGCTCGCTACGGACCATGGTCATCCGGCAACGATCGATCGGTTGCGCCAGCCGCTCCCGGGCCGGGGCCTGGAAGGCGTAGTCGTATTCGGCGATGGCATAGCGGCGCCAGGCCGGTTGCGCTCCATGCAGCAGCGGCACCAGCGACCGTCCCTCCAACCGATGTTCCGCCGACGGCAGACCCAGTGCTTCGAGAAACGTCGGCAGCGCATCGATGGTTTCCACCAGGCGCTCATCCACCGTACCCCGGGTGCTATCCGCCGCCGCCCGCGGGTCGCGCACGATCAATGGCACGCCGACCGCCTGCTCCAGCAGGAACTCCTTTTCGCCGAGAAAATGATCGCCGAGAAAATCCCCGTGATCGCTGGTGAACACGATCAGGGTGTCGTCCCAGCGGCCGCTGCTTTCGAGCACGTCGAACAGCCGCCCGAGCTGGTCGTCGACCTGCTTGATCAGGCCCATATAGGTCGGGACCACATTCAGCCGCACCTCGTCCCTGGAGAAATTCAGGCTTTCCTCATGCTGGCGGAAGGCGCTGTAGACCGGGTGATCACTGGCCGCGCCCGGTGCCGGACGGACCGCCGGCAGCACCTGCTCGCGCCCATACAGGGCGTGGTACGGCGCGGGGGCGATATAGGGCCAGTGCGGTTTGATATACGACAGGTGCAGGCACCACGGTTGCTCGCCCTGTTCGCTGATGAAGTCGATGGCCCGGTCGGTGGTGTAGACCGTTTCCGAGTGTTGTTGCGGTACCCGCGCCGGCAAATGGGCGTGGCGCATTTTCCAGCCGCTGAGGATTTCGCCATTTTCGCCTTCGACGGCGTTGGCCCAGTCATGCCAGGGGTTGGCGCCGTTATAGCCGAGGCTGCGCAAGTAATGGGTGTAGGGCGCCGACTCGCGTTTATCGGCGAACAGCGGGTCATCGGGGTAGATGCCGTCGTGGCGTGAGTAGGCTTCAAAACCGACTTCGTTGAAGGGCTCGGCCTGCCTGCTGTCGGGGTCGATGGCCAGCCGCTGCAAGGCGTCGAGATTGGGCGTGGCGTGGGTCTTGCCGACCAGGGCGGTGCGGATGCCATGGGGGCGCAGGTAGTCGCCGAGGGTCAGTTCTTCCAGCGGCAGCGGCACGGCGTTCCAGGCCACCTGATGGCTGCTGACGTAACGCCCGGTGTAGGCCGACATCCGCGACGGCCCGCAGATGGTGCCCTGGGTGTAGGCGCGGTTGAAGCGTACGCCGGTGGCGGCCAGGCGGTCGATGTTCGGCGTGTGCAGATGGGGGTGGCCGTAGCAGGACAGATAATCGCGACGCAGTTGGTCGCACATGATGTAAAGCACGTTGCGCACGTGGGGCATGGAGGTTCACCGCAGTGGAGGACAGGTGAAGGATTTCGCGTTTTCGCGCGATTTTCGGCAAGCGCATTTGGCGACTGTTTTTTATGCATGGTGTGCATGGGGGGAGTCTCGCTCAGACAGCCATTTGCTCCAGGTTGCACACCTCATCCACCTCCAGCGCATCCTCGCTCTTGATCTGCTCGATCATCGCCTCCGCCAGCGGCGACAGCCGATACCCGGCCCGACTGACAATCCCATAACGGGTATACAACTCCTCCAGATCCTCCGCCAACCCCTCGATTTTCAGCCTTATCAACCCACCTCGGGCGTACTCCCAGGCATCGCTGTTCTCCCCGCAGATACCGATGGCATCCGACCTCAACACCACTCCCAACAGGCTGAACGCACTCTCGCACTCCACCTGCGGCGTGAAATCCGGGCGACCGCTGAGGTCGACGATCACCTTGCGCAAATTCGGCGGACGAATCGTCGAGGCCAGGGGATAACTCAGCAATTGCTCGGCCGTCACACTCTCCTGCGCCGCCAGCGGATGCCCGACCCGACAGCAGAAATACCACTTGCGTGGCCGCAGGCGCTGGGTCAGGTAATCCGGGTTGGCCTCGAAGCTGCGGGTGTCGGCGACAAAAAATTCGAACTCCTCGTTCAACAGCCGTTTGCTCAGGCTCTGCCAGTCATCCACCTGGAACTGCACCCGGGCTTTCGGGTAGCGCCCGATGAAATGGCCGATGGCCCGCGGGATCAACCCCGAGGCCGGCGCCGGCCCGCAGCCGAAGCGCACTTCCCCGGCCTCCAGGCCGTTGAACTGGCTGATTTCATTGGCCAGTTGCTGGGCACCGCTGATCAGCCGGCGGGCATGTTCGAGCAACACCTGGCCCTGTTTGGTCGGCGCCAGGTCCTTGCGTCCGCGATCCACCAACTGACACCCGGCACTGTGTTCCAGCGCCTGGATGCTGCGGCTGAACGCCGACTGCGAGAGGTTCACCGCCGTGGCCGCGGCGACAAAGCTGCGCTGCTCGGCGAGGGCGATGAAGTGACGGAGTTGGCGCAGGTCGATATGCATTTTTCACATGGAAAATATCGGGGAAATGCATTGGCTATGCATTACGTCGATTCCTTATAAAGGCAATCTCTTATGCAGTAAATATCTGTAAAAACATAAATAAATAACTTTAAAGAATATACGAGTTGTGTATTTTTTGACCAGGAGCCGCCCATGAGTTCGTTCAATCTTGCCCTGCATCACCCTTCGCGGCGGCTCAAACGCTTGCCCCTGGCCCTGTTGCTGGCGGGGAGTGCCAGTTGGTCGCTGGGCCAGGCCGCCGAGAGCGAAGCCCCGCCGGACCCGGCACCCGTGGCCAGTACCAGCAAGCCCAAGGCCGACAGCGGCCAGTTGGAAACCGTGACCGTCACTGCCCGTCGCCGGGAAGAAAGCTCCCAGAGCGTGCCCGTGCCCATCAGCGTGATTGGCGGCCAGGCCCTGGAAAGCCAGCGGGTCTATCGCATCCAGGATCTGCAGCAACTGGTGCCCAGCGTCAACGTCGCCTACATGCATGCACGCCAGTCCAGCGTGTCGATTCGCGGCCTGGGTAACAACCCGGCCAGCGATGGCCTGGAAGGCAGCGTCGGGCTGTATATCGACAACGTCTACCTGAGTCGTCCGGGCATGGCGGTGTTCGACCTGATGGATATCGAACAGCTGGAAGTGTTGCGCGGTCCCCAGGGCACGCTGTTCGGCAAGAACACCACTGCCGGGGTGATCAATATCAATACCCGGGCACCGAGTTTCACGCCGGAGCGCAGCATTGAAAGTTCGGTGGGCGAGGACGGTTACTTCCAGACCAAGGGCACGATTTCCGGCCCGATCACCGATCAATTGGCCGGACGCCTGTCGGCCTATCGCACGAGTAGCGATGGCGATATCAAGAACGAATACAACGGCCATGAACTGGACGGTGGCTCACGGGACGGCTTTCGCGGGCAGCTGTTGTTCAAGCCCAACGAAAACTTCAGCCTGCGCTGGATCGGCGACTACAACGAAGAAGACTCCAGCGCCGGGACCCGCGTGCTCTACAGCACCGGCCCGACCATCAACGGCGTGAACCTTTATCAGGCGCGGGCCGCTGCGGCCGGCGCGACCCTCGCCGATGGGCGGAATCGGGAGGTGAATCTCGACGGTCAGCAGCACGTCGGGGTGTTCCAGGGTGGCACTTCCCTGGAGGCCAACTGGACCTTGCCCAACGATTTCACCCTGACGTCCATCAGCGCTTATCGCTGGTGGAACTTCACCCCACGCAACGACGACGGGCTCAACGTCCCGGCCGCCTACAACGCCGGGGTTTCGGTGGAGGATACCCAGTGGTCCCAGGAGGTGCGCCTGGCCTCGCCCACGGGCGGGTTCTTCGACTATGTGCTGGGGGCGTACTACTTTGGTTCGAAGCTGGATAACCAGAGCTTCACCTACAACGGCCCCCAGGCGGATATCTGGAACGGCACCCCCACGGGCGCGCTGAACAACGTCACCAGCATTGGCAACGGGCATATCGACACCGACAGTTTTGCGCTCTTCGCCCAGGGCACCTGGCACCTGAGCGAGCGCCTGGACTTCACCGCCGGCCTGCGCGGCAGCTACGAGGAAAAAAGTGCCTGGGTGAGCCGTGATGCCCCGGTCGGCGGCGCAGCGGTAACCGGCGCCGCCGCCGCGGCTCGAGCCGGCCGCGCCGGTGCCTACGACTCCGGTAACCTGAGCCTGTACAGCATCAGCCCGTCCGGCCTGCTGAACCTGAGCTATCGCTTTACTGACGACCTGTTGGGCTATGCGACCCTGTCCCACGGTGAGAAATCCGGTGGTGTCAGCCTCGCGGTGGGCACGGCCCCCACGGCGGGCGCGGGCTCGCTGCTGGTTGGCAGCGAGCGCGCCAACAACGCCGAATTGGGTTTCAAGAGCACCCTGTGGGACAAGCGCCTGCAACTCAATGCCAGCCTGTTCTGGACCCAGGTCAACGGTTACCAGACCAACGCCTATGACTACGACACCCGTGTGCAATACCTGACCAACGCCGGCTCCGTGCGGTCGCGCGGGCTGGAAGTGGAGAGCACGCTGATTCCCCTGCGCGGCCTGACCCTCAATCTCAACGGCTCCTATAACGATGTGCGTTATATGTCCTACAAGGACGCGCCTTGCGCGCCTGAGGTCGCCCTGCAACCCGGGGCGCCGGCTTCCTGCGACCTCACCGGGCACCAGGTGGCGGGGGCGTCGAAGTGGATTGCCAACGCCAATGGCGAATACAAATGGAACCTGGATAACGGCTGGGAAGAGTACGTCACCGGCAGTTACGCCTTCCGCTCCAAGGTCGCCGGTACGGTCGAGGATTCCGCCTACGGGCAGATTCCCAGCTATGCGGTGGTCAACCTGTCCACCGGCTTGCGGGGCGATTTCAAGCAGGGGCAGTGGGATGTGTCGTTGTGGTTGAAGAACGCCTTCGACAAGACCTACTACACCACCCTCTGGACCGGCGGCAATGGCGGTTATGAAGGATTGCTTGGCACGCCGCGGACCCTCGGGGTCACCGGGCGCTATGACTTCTGAATCCATGCCGTGGAGAGTTGGTTATATGTAACCCATCAGTCAAACAAGTTATTCACAATGCTCATGGTTCATATAGCCAATCGATTGAAAAATAACCAGGGTCCAATTGGACAGACGTTATAAGTCCAACCATGCTGGGTGTCGTGAGTTTCAGGAGAACCTCACTTTCAGTGGAAGAGTGTATTAACGACATAAGGAGAACGCATCATGTCGAGCATCAATGGAACTTATGTAAACGCCAACTCTGACGCCAAACTGGTCGTGACCGACGGTAACGACTCGAACGGTTCCTTCAGCGGGCAGATCACCCAGGCCGGTGTGAACTACAACGTGACCGGCCACTACCACTTCCAGAACAGCACCGGCCAGCCCACGATCATCGCCTTCACTGGCTACAATGATGGTCACGGCTATGTCACTTTCGCCGCTTTCTCCCCCGACCACAACTACGGGCGACTGAGGGCAAGTGGCTCACGCAGCACCTTTGACGGCCAAGTGGTCGGTCTGGGTGGCGAGTTCGTCAAACAGTAATAAAGGCAACACAATATACTGCCAGGCCAACGACCGGGTGAGTGGCTGATGCTGCTCATCCGCTCGAAGTACTGGCGGTATGTTCTGTTGTGTTTGTTCATTGTTAAGTACGCCATTTTATTGTTTGATTCTCCCTCTTTCTTACAGATATATCCTTCTTCTTGTTTCTTTTTCATCCGCGAGGTTATCAGTGCGGTGATTGCCGCTGCGTGTTTGAAATCCGCCGTCAAGTGGCGGTTTCGGGCCTTGAGGGCATGCCTTGAGCGAATATTTTCGATGCCTGAAAAGCATGGCTTTCCGGGCGATGGGCTGGAGCCCTTGAAACACGCGGTCTTGAGCGGGTCACTGAAAACCAATATTCATTTTTGTTCTATGTATAACTTTAAAAATTACTTTAAGACCTAAGCAGCCTCCGTGGATCATCGGCACCTCGACGCCGCCAAGCGCGCCTCGACGATTTTTTGCTGAAGACCGCAGGAGTTATTCAATGGGCAATGTCCAGACCGCTGCCAGTGCACATGAGGTGCGCAGGCCTCAGGCACCGGGTGGCGAGTTGGTCGACCTCGGCCGGCCCCACCGCGCGCCGCTGGGGCAATTGCGTCTGCAGAAAGTGCCCAAGGGCATCCTCAGTCGACGCGAGGCGATCTTGCTCGGTGTGTTCGCGCTGGTGCTGCATGGCGCGGTGATCTACTGGCTGAGCCAGAAGGAAACCCCGGTGCTGCCGGTGGTGCCGCCGGAAATCCCGCCGATGACCATCGAGTTCTCCCAACCGGCTCCGCCTGTGGTTGAACCGCCGCCTCCACCCCCTCCGCCTCCGCCACCACCACCAGTGGTCGAGCCGCCGCCGCCGGTGGTCGATGAGCTGGCGACCAAACCGCCGCCGCCCAAGCCGGTGCCCAAACCCAAGGTCAAGCCGGTGCCCAAGCCTGAGCCGAAGCCCGCGCCCAAGCCGCTCGAGCAACCGCCCGCGCCGCCACAACCGGCGGCTCCGGCAGCGCCACCCGCGCCGCCGACTCCGGCACCGGTGACCCCGGCTTCGGCCAGCGCCGCGTACCTGAAGAACCCGGCGCCGGAATATCCGCAGCTGGCCCAGCGTCGCGGTTGGGAAGGCACGGTCTTGTTGCGGGTGCAGGTCCTGGCCAGCGGTAAACCGGGCGAGATCCAGATTCAGAAAACCAGTGGTCGCCAGCAACTCGACGACGCCGCGTTGGCAGCGGTCAAGCGTTGGAGCTTTGTCCCGGCCAAGCAGGGCGATGTCGCCCAGGTCGGCTGGGTCAGCGTACCCATCGACTTCAAGATCCACTGATCGGCACCCAACGCGCTAAACGCTTCCACAGAGGGAACACATCATGACGTTACTGGCATCTCCACTCCAATCCATCGAAAGCGCGGTGATCTGGCTGCTGGTGGTCTTCTCCGTCGCCACCTGGGGCCTGGCCCTGCTCAAGGGCGTGCAGTTCGGCCGCCTGAAGGCGCAGGATCGCAAGTTCCACAAACAGTTCTGGGCGGCCTCCAGCCTCGACTCGGCCGCCGAGCTCAGCGAAACCCAACCGGGCGCCGCCGCTCGCGTGGCCCAGGCCGGTTATGCCGCGATCCAGGTCGGCGATGCGCCCCACGCCGCTGACCTGAGCCAGGCGATCAATCACCAGGACCGTCTCGAACGGGCCCTGCGCCAGCAGATCGTGCGTGAACGACGTTCCCTGGAAACCGGTCTGGCGGTGGTCGCCAGTATCGGCAGTACCTCGCCGTTCATTGGTCTGTTCGGCACCGTGTGGGGGATCATGGAAGCCTTGAAAGGCATCAGCGCCGCCGGTTCCGCCAGCCTGGAAACCGTTGCCGGGCCGATCGGTGCCGCGCTGGTGGCGACCGGTGTCGGGATCGCCGTCGCGGTGCCGGCGGTGCTGGTTTACAACTACTTCCTGCGTCGCCTGAAACTCACCGCCGCCGACCTCGATGACTTCGCCCATGACTTCTACAGCCTGGCGCAGAAAAGCTCGTTCCGCGTGCTGATCCACCCGACGGCGAACAAAACCGCGGTCCAGGGCAATGCGCAGAAAGTGAAGGAGGCGTCCTGATATGGCCTTCTCGACCCAGGACAGCGATGAGGTATTGAGCGAGATCAACGTCACGCCGCTGGTGGATGTGATGCTGGTGTTGCTGGTGGTGTTTATCGTCACCGCGCCGCTGCTGACCAATGCGATTCCGATCAACCTGCCGAAGACCGAAGCCGTGGCGCCGGTGGAGCAGAAAGACCCGCTGGTGGTGAGCATCGATGCTGCCGGCAAGCTGTTCCTCAACAAGGACGAGATAAAGCCCGAGCTGCTGGAGTTCAACCTCCAGGCGGCCAAGGCCAAGGACCCGGACCTGCGGGTGCAATTGCAGGCCGACAACGGCGTGAACTACGGCGAGGTGGCGCGGGCCATGGCCTCCATCGAGCGGGCCGGGATTACCAAACTGTCGGTGATTACCGCGCGCTGAACGCAACAGATCCTCGAGTTTCTTGGGCCGTCTCCTTGGCAGGGTGCGGCCCTTTTTTTATTTCCGGACAAGCTCACAGGCTGATCAATGGGATGAACGGTCTTATATTTCTTTATGATCTTAATAAATAGCTTCTTATTCCTTAACGAATATAAATCTCCTCCCTATACTCGATCGGGAACGCAAACGCTGGAGGAGGTGTACCCCATGCGCAACGAGTCGATTCGTTATCTGATCGTGCCGGGCTGGCAAGGATCGCCAGAAGATCATTGGCAAACCCACTGGCAGAACAGCCTGCCCAACAGTGCGCGGGTGGAGCAGGCCGACTGGCTGACGCCGCGCCGCGAAGACTGGGTCGCGGCCCTGGCCGAAGCCATTGCCGCGGACGATACGCCGGTGATTCTGATCGCCCACAGCCTGGGTTGCATCACGGTCGCCCACTGGGCGCAAACGGCGCCGCTGCACCTGCTGCGCCAGGTCCGTGGCGCGTTGTTGGTAGCCCCGGCCGACGTCGAGCGTCCCGCCTGCGCACCGGCCTTGCGTAACTTTGCGCCGATTCCGAGCGACCTGTTGCCGTTCCCGAGCCAGATCGTCGCCTCCGACAACGATGCCGCCGTCAGCGCCCCGCGGACCCTCGAACTGGCCCGCGACTGGGGCGCGCAAGCGAGCATCCTCAGCGGTGCCGGGCATATCAATGTGAAGTCCGGTCACCAGCGCTGGGAACAGGGCTTTGCCTACCTGTACCGCCTGCAGACCCGAATGGAACAGCATTCCCTGCGTCGCGCCTGAATTCTTTCTTTTGCTTGAACGCCCACTGCCGCTGGCGGTTTGGGGCGGGAGTCTGCCATGAGCCTGCATGAAACCTTCGGTCAGCCACTGCTGACCTTTCCCGATTCGGAAAAAAGCCCGCTGAGCATTCGCGCCAAGGCGCTGGTGTTCGTCGATCCCCGTTCACGGCAACTGCGTGAAGAACTCGAGACCCTGGCGCCCAAGTCGGTGCCGGTATTGATCCGTGGCGAGACCGGGACCGGCAAGGAGTTGCTCGCCCGGCATATCCACCGTGCCAGTGATCGCACCGGGTTATTTGTTTCGGTGAACTGCGGTGCCATCAGCCCGACTTACGCCGATGCCGAGCTGTTCGGTTATGCGGCGGGGGCCTACAGCGGTTCGGCCAGCAGCCGTGCCGGCTGGTTCGGCTCGGCCAACGGCGGCACCTTGTACCTGGATGAGATTGGCGACCTGCCGCTGCCGATCCAGGTGAAGTTGCTCGCCGCGTTGGAGAATCACGAAGTCACCCGGGTCGGCGCGCCGCAACCGAGTCCGGTGGATGTACGCCTGGTGGCGGCCACCAGCATCGACCTGGCCCAGGCGGTGGCGGTCGGCAAATTCCATGAGCGTCTCTATCACTACCTCAGTGAAGGCCGGCTGGAGTTGCCGGCGTTGCGCGAGCGAATCGGCGACATTCTGTCCCTGGCCGAGTATTTCCTCGGCATCTATAGCCAGCGCCTGAGCCTGCCGGTGCCGCTGATCAGCGAAAGCGCCCAGCGCGCCCTGGAGCGTCACAGCTGGCCGGGCAATACCCGCGAGCTGGAGAATGTCATTCACTTTGCCTTGCTGGTCAGCAGCGGCGACGAGATTTTGCCGGAGCATCTGAACCTGCCGGCACCGCTGGCCCTGATCGAGCAATTTATCGGCAGCAGTTCCGCTGAGGAGTTGGCGGCACTCAAGCGCCTGCTGGATAACGCAGGCACCTGATTTTCTGTAGGAGCCGGCTTGCTGGCGATTCAAGCGACGCGGTGTCCCAGGGACACCGCGTTTTCGTTCATCGCCAGCAAGCCGGCTCCTACAGAGGGCAGTGGCTGTATGAACAAAATGGAATATGAAGATGAATAAAAGATATTGTTCTGGAATAAAAAATATCGGTATCTTCTGCTCCACGCCGGCGATATCACTTTGCTGGCACCTCTCTCAAGGCTGTCGTCAATGACGACCGTGATCTTCGATAAGGACACTGCATGAAAAAGGTTCTGTTGTTTACCGCATTGGCGGCCGCTCTGACGGCGGGTCTGGCCCAGGCTGGCGAGAAACTGGTCGTGGCGGCCACGCCGGTCCCCCATGCCGAGATCCTCGAGCTGATCAAGCCGACCCTGGCCAAAGAAGGCGTGGACCTGGAAATCAAGGTCTTCACCGACTACGTACAACCGAACACCCAGGTTGCCGAGAAACACCTGGACGCCAACTACTTCCAGACCAAGCCGTACCTGGATGGCTTCAATAAAGGCAAGGGCACCAACCTGGTCACCGTGATCGGCGTGCACGTCGAACCGTTCGGTGGTTACTCGAAGAAAGTCAAAAGCCTGGCTGACCTGAAAGACGGCGCCACCGTGGCCATCCCGAACGAAGGCAGCAACAGCGGCCGTGCCCTGCTGCTCCTGCAGAAAGCCGGTCTGATCACCCTGAAAGACCCGACCAACGCCCTGTCGACGCCCAAAGACATCGTCAAGAACGACAAGCACCTGAAGTTCAAGGAACTGGAATCGGCCCTGCTGCCGCGGGTTCTGGACCAGGTCGACCTGGACATGATCAACACCAACTACGCGCTGGAGGCGGGCCTGAACCCGGCTAAAGACGCGCTGGTGATCGAAGGTGCCGACTCGCCTTACGTGAACTTCCTGGTGGCTCGTCCGGACAACAAGGACAGCGACGCGATCCAGAAACTGGCCAAGGCCCTGACCAGCCCGGAAGTGAAAGCCTTCATCGCCGAGAAGTACAAAGGCGCGGTATTGCCGGCGTTCTGATTCGCGAACAACCCCTTCAAGGTTTGAACGCCGACGAGCAACCCGCGTCGGCGTTTTTTATTGCCCGTTCGGTTGCTTTCTCACCGCTCGGCGCAATGCCACCAACAGCTTAACGATGTCTTGTGGATCGAGCTTTTCCGGCGCTTTTGCCTGAGCCATATAGTCTTCCTTGTTATGGGCTGGCCATTGAGCGGGCCATGTTCGTCCGTGCTTGGAGCGCCCATTGGGTAAAAAGATCCCTGTTGCGGTGTAAAGGAAAGTAGCCGCCCGGCGACTGTCCGGCAAATCCGTCTGGCGGGTTTTAACCCTGGCTCAATCCGGCCAGTTCCAGGCCGGCTCATCGAGCATGCCCTGGCCGACCACCCCGGTTTGCCCGAGGGTTTTCTCCAGGACGATGGAGTTGCACGCCGGGTCCTGCTGCAACGCCGCGATCAGGCGACTGGCATGGGACACCACCCACACCTGGCATTGCTCCGAAGCCTGTACGATCAGACGCGCCAAGGCCGGTAGCAGGTCCGGGTGCAGGCTGGTTTCCGGTTCGTTCAGCACCATCAGGGTCGGAGGCCGAGGCGTCAGCAACGCCGCGACCAACAGCAGATAACGCAAGGTCCCGTCCGACAGCTCGGCGGCGGACAGCGGGCGCAGCAGCCCTTCCTGATAAAACTCGATGGCAAAGCGCGCACCCTGCAATGGCGCGATCTCCAATCGTGAGCCAGGAAAGGCATCCCCGATCGCCGCGTGCAGGGCTTGGGCATCGCCGACTTCGATAATGGTCCGCAAGGCCGCCGCCAGGTCACGGCCGTCGTGATGCAGCACCGGCGTGCGCGTGCCCAGCTGGGGTTGACGGACGGGCGCCTCGGCATCGCTGCGAAAGTGATCATAAAAACGCCAGCCGCGAATGCTCTCGCGCAGTAACAGCACTTCCGGCGAACCGCGCAGATTGCCGACCTGATCGAACAGGCTATCGAAGCTCGGCGTGTGTTGCGCCAGCACCTCCCAGCCGCGCCCTTCGCGGGCCTTGACCATCGGCCCCGAACGGCCCACCAGCAGGCTGGCCGGGCGATACAGGGGGCCGGCCCAGATGCATTCGCGCTTGATCTCCGGGTCCAGGGCAAAATACGAGCTGCTCGGCTCCGGCAAACCGAGAGAGATCGCGTAGCTGAAGTCTTCACCGGCAAACCCCAGGCGCAGGCGCTTGGCTTTTGGGCGCGGGCCGCCTTCGATGGCCACTTCGCCGTTGTGCATGCGCCGGCTGATGGTGTGCGGCCCGGCCCAGAAAGTCGAATCCAGCCCACCTTCGCGGGCCAGTGCATTGACCACTCCGCCCTGGGCGGTTTCCGCCAGCAGGCGCAGGGCGCGATACAGGTTGGATTTGCCGCTGCCATTGGGCCCGGTGATCAGATTGAGTCGACCCAGGGGCACCACCAGTTTGTTGATTGAGCGGTAGTTGGCGACCGCCAGGGTCTTGAGCATGGAAAGCGTCCTGCCGGATGAGTTGAGTCGTTGATGTGCACGGAGGGAACCCTGTTCTACGCTAACAGTCGTAACCGCACTGGCGAAACTGTATTACGCAAAGGAGCGTGCATGAAAGGGCAGCGAACACAGTGGACGGTCGCCCTCGGCCTGGCAGCGCTCTTGAGTGGATGCGGTCATGACAAACCGCCGCAACCCGAGCGGCCGCGGGTCTTCGTCGAACAGGTGCAACGCAAGGATTTTGGTGCCGCCGTGACCCTGACCGGCGATGTCCAGGCCCGGGTCCAGACCGACCTGTCGTTCCGTGTCGGTGGCAAGATCATCCAGCGCACGGTCGATGTCGGTGCGCGGATCTCCGCCAGACAGGTGCTTGCCAAGCTCGATCCCAAGGACCTGCAAACCAATGTCGACACCGCCCAGGCCGAGGTCAACGCCCAGCAGGCGCGGGCGCAGCAGACCAGCGCGGCCTTCGTCCGCCAGCAGAAACTCCTGCCCAAGGGTTATACCAGTCGCAGCGAATACGACTCGGCCCAGGCCGCCTTGCTGAGCAGCAAGAGCGCGCTGACGGCGGCCCAGGCGCAGTTGGCCAATGCCCGCGAACAGTTGAGTTACACCTCGCTGATCGCCGAGGCGCCCGGGGTAATCACCGCCCGCCAGGCCGAGGTCGGGCAGGTGGTGCAGGCGACCATGCCGATCTTCAGCCTGGCCCGCGACGGTGCGCGAGACGCGGTGTTCAACGTCTACGAGTCGCTGCTGGTGGAGCCGCCGGCTGACCAGACCATCACCGTGACCCTGCTCGACAACCCGGCTATCCAGGCCACGGGCAAGGTCCGTGAGGTGACCCCGGCGGTCTCTGCCCAGAGCGGCACCGTGCAGGTCAAGGTGGCTCTCGGCGCGCTGCCGGCCGGCATGGACCTGGGCTCGGTGGTCAGCGCCACTGTTACTGCTCCCGGTAAAGCCAGCATCGAACTGCCCTGGTCGGCCCTGACCAAGGACATCAGCGAGCCGGCCGTGTGGCTGGTGGACGATAGCGGCAAGGTCAGCCTGCACCGGGTCAAGGTCGGACGTTACCTGACCGGCCATGTGATCATCAGCGACGGCCTCCAGGGCGGCGAAAAGGTGGTGATCGCCGGTGGGCAATTGCTCCATCCGGACATGTTGGTGGAGATCGCCGCGCAACCGGCCAAGGGAGCCCAGCCATGAAGCGCCTGTCGCTGGTGTTGCTGGGTGGCGCCTTGCTGGTCGCCTGCTCGAAACAGGAGCCCGCTCCCGAGCCGGTGCGCCCGGTGTTGTTTGTCGAGGTCAAGCCAGCCCTGGAGCAGAGCCTCGGGCGTTTCGCCGGGAGCATCCAGGCACGTTATGAAAGCACCCTGGGTTTCCGCGTCTCGGGACGGATCGCCCGGCGCTATATGGATGTCGGCAGCGAAGTGGCCCAGGGCGCCTTGCTCGCCAGCCTCGACCCCACCGATCAACAGAACCAGTTGCGCGCCGCCGAAGGTGACCTGGCGCGGGTCCAGGCGCAGTGGATCAACACCCAGGCCAATGCCCGGCGTCAGCAGGAGCTGTTCGACCGGGGTGTCGGTGCCCAGGCGCAACTGGACGTCGCCCAGACCGACCTGAAAACCACCGGCGCCTCCCTCGAACAGGCCAAGGCCTCGGTCAGCCAGGCCCGCGATCAGCTCGGCTACAGCGAACTGCACAGCGACCACGCGGCGGTGGTCACCGCCTGGAAAGCCGAGGCCGGCCAGGTGGTCAGCGCCGGCCAGCAAGTGGTGACCCTGGCGCGTCCCGATATCAAGGAGGCGGTCATCGACCTGCCGGCGCCCCTGGCCGATCAGCTGAGCGAGGGCGTCGAGTTCCGCGTTGCCAGCCAGCTCGACCCCGCCGTCAATACCACCGCGCGCCTGCGGGAAATCGAGCCCCAGGCCGACAGCGCCACCCGCACCCGGCGTGCCCGGCTGACCCTGGCCGAGACCCCGGCGGCGTTTCGCCTGGGCAGTTCCATCAGTGTCACCCTCAGCTCGGCCATCGAGCCACGAACCCGCCTGCCACTCTCGGCCCTGCTGGAAAGCGAGGGCCAGACGCGGGTCTGGATCATCGACCCACAGAACCAGACGGTCGCGTTGCGTGATGTCCGGGTGCTCAGTCGCGACGCCGACGGTGTGCTGCTGGCCGCTGGCGTCAAACCCGGCGAACGGGTGGTGAGTGCCGGAGTGAACAGTCTTAAACCAGGACAGAAAGTCAAAGTCGACGAGGAAAAAGCCCAATGAAAGGGTCCTTCAACCTGTCCGAATGGGCCCTCAAACACCAGTCGTTCGTCTGGTACCTGATGTTCGTCGCGCTGTTGATGGGGGTGTTCTCCTACATCAACCTGGGGCGCGAGGAAGATCCGTCCTTCACCATCAAGACCATGATCATCCAGACCAAATGGCCCGGCGCCACGGTGGATGACACCCTGGAACAGGTCACCGACCGCATCGAGAAAAAACTCGAAGAGCTCGACTCCCTGGACTACGTGAAGAGTTACACCCGGCCGGGCGAATCGACGGTATTCGTGTTCCTGCGCGACACCACCAGCGGCAAGGACATCCCGCAGATCTGGTACCAGGTGCGCAAGAAGATCGACGATATTCGCGGCGACTTCCCCCAGGGTATCCAGGGGCCGGGGTTCAACGACGAGTTCGGCGATGTGTTCGGTTCGGTCTACGCCTTCACCAGCGACGGCCTGAGCATGCGTCAGCTGCGCGACTACGTGGAACAGGTGCGGGCGCAGATCCGCGATGTACCGGGCCTGGGCAAGATCCAGATGATCGGCGCGCAGGACGAAGTGCTCTACCTGAACTTCTCCACCCGCAAGCTGGCCGCCCTGGGCATCGACCAGCGCCAGGTGGTGCAGAGCCTGCAATCGCAGAACGCGGTGACCCCGGCCGGGGTGATCGAGGCCGGGCCGGAGCGGATTTCCGTGCGGGCTTCCGGGCAATACGCTTCGGAGAAAGACCTGGAAGCGGTCAACCTCAAGCTCAATGATCGTTTCTATCGGCTGGCGGATATCGCCGAGATCAGCCGCGGCTATGTCGACCCGCCGACCCCGCTGTTCCGCTACAACGGCCAGCCGGCCATCGGCCTGGCGATTGCCATGAAGAAGGGCGGCAATATCCAGGACTTCGGCAAGAGCCTGCACACGCGCATGGACAGCCTGACCGCCGAGCTGCCGGTGGGCGTCGGCGTGCACAAGGTCTCCGACCAGGCCGAGGTGGTGGAGAAGGCCGTCGGCGGTTTCACCAGCGCCTTGTTCGAAGCGGTGATCATCGTCCTGGTGGTGAGTTTTATCGCCCTCGGCCTGCGCGCCGGGCTGGTGGTGGCCTGCTCGATCCCGCTGGTGCTGGCGATGGTCTTCGTGTTCATGGAATACAGCGGCATCACCATGCAGCGGATTTCCCTCGGCGCGCTGATCATCGCCCTCGGCCTGCTGGTGGACGATGCGATGATCACCGTGGAAATGATGGTCACGCGGTTGGAGAAGGGCGACACCAAGGAGCAGGCGGCCACGTTCGCCTACACCTCCACGGCCTTTCCGATGCTCACCGGCACCCTGGTGACCGTGGCCGGCTTCGTGCCCATCGGCCTCAATGCCAGCTCCGCCGGGGAATACACCTTCACCCTGTTCGCGGTGATTGCCGTGGCGATGCTGGTGTCGTGGGTGGTCGCGGTGCTGTTCGCGCCGGTGATCGGCGTGCATATCCTCAGTGAGAAAGTGAAGGGCCATGACGGCGGGACGGGACGCATTGCCCGGGGGTTCAACGCCGGTTTGCTCTGGTCGATGCGCAATCGCTGGTGGGCCATCGGGCTTACGGTGTTGATCTTTGCCTTGTCGGTGTTCTGCATGCGTTTTGTGCAGAACCAGTTCTTTCCGTCCTCGGACCGCCCGGAAATCCTCGTCGACCTCAACCTGCCGCAAAACGCCTCGATCAACGAGACGCGCAAGGCGGTGGACAAACTGGAGGCGAGCCTCAAGGACGACCCGGATATCCTGCGTTGGAGCAGTTATATCGGCGAGGGCGCGATCCGTTTCTACCTGCCCCTCGACCAGCAATTGCAGAACCCCTACTACGCGCAACTGATCATCGTCAGCAAGGGGCTGGAGCAGCGCGCCGCCTTGATCGAACGGTTGAACAAGCGCCTGCGCGAGGATTTCGTCGGCATCGGCAGCTTTGTCCAGACCCTGGAAATGGGCCCGCCGGTGGGGCGGCCGTTGCAGTATCGGGTCAGTGGCAAGGACATCGACCAGGTGCGCAAGCACGCCATCGAACTGGCGACCATCCTCGACAAGAACCCCAATGTCGGCGAGACCATCTACGACTGGAACGAGCCGGGCAAGGTCCTGCGCATCGATATCGCCCAGGACAAGGCGCGGCAGTTCGGTTTGTCATCCGAGGATGTGGCGCGGCTGATGAACAGCATTGTCAGCGGTTCGCCGGTGACCCAGGTCAAGGACGATATCTACCTGATCAACGTGGTCGGGCGGGCGGTGGACAGTGAGCGGGGCACGCCGGAAACCTTGCAGAACCTGCAGATCGTCACGCCCAACGGGGTGTCGATTCCGTTGCTGGCGTTCGCCACGGTGCGTTATGAGCTGGAGCAGCCGCTGGTCTGGCGCCGTGATCGCCTGCCGACCATTACCCTCAAGGCCGGCGTGCGCGGCAACTTGCAGCCGACCGATCTGGTCAAGCAATTGAAACCCGATATCGACCAGTTCGCTGCCGGCTTGCCACCGGGTTACAAGGTGGTCACCGGCGGCACGGTGGAGGAGAGCGGCAAGGCCCAGGGGCCGATTGCCAAGGTGGTGCCGCTGATGCTGTTCCTGATGGCGACCTTCCTGATGATCCAGCTGCACAGTGTGCAGAAGATGTTCCTGGTGGCCAGTGTCGCGCCCCTTGGGCTGATCGGTGTGGTCCTGGCGCTGGTGCCGACGGGCACGCCGATGGGTTTTGTGGCGATCCTCGGGATTCTCGCGCTGATCGGCATCATCATCCGCAACTCGGTGATTCTGGTGACCCAGATTAACGAGTACGAGAGCAATGGTTATGCGCCATGGGATGCGGTGGTGGAGGCGACGGAGCATCGGCGGCGGCCGATTCTGCTGACGGCGGCGGCGGCGAGCCTGGGGATGATCCCGATTGCCCGGGAAGTGTTCTGGGGCCCGATGGCCTACGCGATGATCGGCGGGATCGTGGTGGCGACGGTGCTGACGCTGATGTTCCTGCCGGCGCTGTATGTGGCGTGGTACAGGATTCGAGAGCCCGAGCAGGAGCCTCGGCCTTAAGGAAACCCATTGCGGGGAGGGGGCTGCCCCTCCCCGCTGGGATGTGATCACTCCGCCGTCGACGGTTTCTCCCACAAATTGATCCCGCCTTCCTGGGCAAAGCGATCAATCTCCGCCAGCTCTTCCTGGGTAAAACTGAGGTTCTTCAGCGCTCCGACGTTCTCGATGATCTGCTCCGGCCGGCTGGCGCCGATCAGGGCCGAGGTCACCCGTGGATCACGCAGCGTCCAGGCCAAGGCCAATTGCGCGAGACTCTGGCCACGGCGCTGGGCGATCTCATTCAACCCACGCACGTGGGCGATGTTCGCTTCCGACAGGTGCGAAGCCTGCAACGAACCGCCACCCGGACGGTTGACCCGCGCATCCTTCGGCACGCCATTGAGGTATTTGTCGGTCAGCAGACCTTGCGCCAAAGGGGTAAAGGCAATCACCCCGGTACCCAACTCCTCGACGGTGTCCAGCAGGTCTTTTTCGACCCAGCGATTGAGCAGGTTGTAGGCCGGTTGGTGAATCAGCAGCGGGACTTTCCATTCTTTCAACAGCGCGGCGATCTCGCGGGTTTTCACCCCGGAGTACGACGAAATACCGATATACAGGGCCTTGCCCTGCTGCACGGCAGTGGCCAGGGCGCTGGCGGTTTCTTCCAGCGGGGTGTCCGGATCGAAGCGGTGCGAATAGAAGATATCCACATAGTCCAGGCCCAGGCGTTGCAGGCTCTGGTCGAGGCTGGCGAGCACGTATTTGCGCGAACCGCCGCCCTGGCCGTACGGACCGGGCCACATGTCCCAGCCAGCCTTGCTGGAGATGATCAGCTCATCGCGGTATTGCTTGAAGTCTTCGCGCAGCAGGCGGCCGAAGTTGATCTCGGCGCTGCCGTAGGGCGGGCCGTAGTTGTTTGCCAGGTCGAAGTGGTTGATGCCCAGGTCGAAGGCGGTGCGCAGCAGCGCGCGCTGGGTGTCGATCGGCGTGCTGTCGCCGAAGTTGTGCCACAGGCCCAGGGATAGCGCCGGTAGCACCAGCCCGCTGCGTCCGACGCGGCGGTAGGGAATGGAGTCGTAACGGTTTTCGGCAGCTTGGTAAGTCATCGAACCCTCTCTCGTTTGGCAGTAGATACAGATCGTCGCTATAAAAATCGGTTGGCCGGCCGCGCCAGCCCCAGGTGCTCGCGCAGCGTGGTGCCTTGGTACTCTGTTCTGAACAGCCCGCGGCGTTGCAGTTCCGGGACGACACTGACGGCAAAGTCTTCCAGCCCGCCCGGCAGATGCGGCACCAGCACGTTGAAGCCATCCGCCGCCCCCTGTTCGAACCAGGCCTGCAACTCGTCGGCAATCTGCGTCGGCGTACCGATCAGGCTGTAGTGCCCACGTCCGCCGGCGATGCGTCGCCCCAGTTGGGCCAGCGTCAGGTTTTCCGCGCCGGCCAGTTCGGTCAGCAGTTGCTGGCGGCTTTGCTGACCGCTGTCGGTCAATGGCAGCTCGGGCAGCGGGCCGTCCAGCGGGTATCCGGACAGATCGAAGTTGCCCAGCATACGCCCAAGTAGCGCCACGCCAACCTCGGGCTCGACCCATTGCTGAAACGATTCATATTTTTCCCGGGCTTCGGCCTCGCTCTGGCCGACCACGACAAAGACCCCCGGCATGATTTTCAGTGAGTCGGTCGAACGTCCAAACTTTGCCAGGCGGCCTTTGAGATCGGCATAAAACGCCTGGGCCTTGCTCAACGAAGTTTGCGCGGTGAACACCACTTCGGCGGTCTGCGCCGCCAGCTCACGGCCGAGCTCCGAGGAGCCGGCCTGGACGATCACCGGCTGGCCCTGGGGCGAGCGGGCGACGTTCAGCGGGCCCTTGACCTTGAAGTGTTCGCCACTGTGATTCAACACATGCAAGCGCGCCGGGTCGTAGTACTGGCCGCTGGATTTGTCGCGGGTAAAAGCGTCGTCCTCCCAGCTGTCCCACAAGCCGGTGACCACCTGGTGAAACTCCCGCGCCCGGCTGTAGCGTTCCGCGTGGCCGATATGTTCGGCGCGGCCGAAGTTCAGGGCCTCGGCGGCGTTGTCCGAGGTCACCAGGTTCCAGCCGGCGCGCCCGCCCGACAGATGATCCAGCGAGGCGAACTTGCGCGCCACATGGTACGGCTCGTTGTAGCTGGTGGTGGCGGTGGCGATCAGGCCGATGTGCTCGGTCACCGCGCTTAACGCCGACAGCAAGGTCAGCGGTTCGAAGTGTTCCGAGCGGGCCATGCGGCTGGCGATTTCAGCGCTGGGCGCGGCGACGCTGTCAGCAACGAACAGGGCATCGAACTTCGCCGCCTCGGCGACGCGGGCCAGGTGCTTGTAGTGGGCGAAATCCAGACCGGCATTGGCCGGCACATCCGGATGGCGCCAGGCCGCGACGTGGTGCCCGGTGGCCATCAGGAAGGCGCCGAGTTTCAGCTGGCGCGGGGTGTGGGTCATGACAGAGTCCTTGGCGATTTATTGAGGGTTGGTGCACGCAACGGCTCAAAAATCCTTGCGCAACTGGATGCCGAAGTAGCGCTGGTCATCCCGTGGCACGGCGCGGTAGATGTAGTTGCCGCCGCTGGCCAGCAAGGGTGAATAGGATTTGTCGGCGAGGTTTTTCCCCAGCAGTGCGACCCGCCAGCCCTGGCTGTAATCGGCCAGGGCAATGCTCGCGTTCCAGATCCCATAGGCGCCTTGCACGGTGTCGGGGTTCTGGCTGATGTCGTACTGCACCTGGCTCTGCCAACTGAAGTCGGTACCCAGTTCGACATCCAGGCCGTTGTCCAACGGGATGCTGTAGTCGGCGCGCACGTAGCTCTTCCAGTCCGGGCTGAACGGTAGCGGCTTGCCGTTGACGTTGCAGCTGGCCGCCGCCCCCGGCGGGCAGGAGAATTCGTCGATCCGCGCCTTGGTGTAGGCCAGTGCGCCGGAGAGCTTGAGGTTGCGGGTGGCCTGCAAGGCGTAATCGGCTTCCACGCCTTCGGTGCTGACGCTGCCGGCGTTGATCAGGCGCGTCACCACTTGCCCGGCGACGGTGTCGAAGAAGTTCGCCTGGTAGTTGCTGTAGTCGCTGTGGAACACCGCCAGGTTGGTGGTCAGGCGATTGTTCCAGCTGGTGGCCTTGATCCCGGCTTCCCAGGTGTTGGAGGTTTCCGGTTTCAGCGCATCGGTGTCCCGGGGCTGCATGTTGAAGAACACGTTGTAGGCCGGGCCTTTGTAGCCGCGCGAATAGGTCAGGTAGGTGGTCACCGCATCGCTCAGGTCGTACTGCACGCCGAGACGCCCGGACCAGCCGTCTTCGGCCACCGAACCGCTGCTGCTGGTGGCGGGCTGGATGCCGCTGACGGTGGTGGCGGAGGTGGAGACGCGGCGGTGGTCGTAGGACAGGTCGTCGTGGGTCCAGCGCAGGCCGGCGATGCCGCGAAACGCCGAAGTGAAGTTGAGGGTGGTTTCGCCGAACGTCGAGTAGCTGTCGCTGGTGGTGCCGTAGTTGGCGACGCCGCGATTGACGCTGCCGGGTGCGGTGAGGGTGCGCTGGTAGGTCTCTTCGTCCTTGCCGTGCAGGTAGAACAGCCCGCCGACGTATTCCAGGAATTGCCCCTTGGGCGAGGCCAGGCGCAGTTCCTGGGAGTACTGGTTGAAGTCCAGCGCGCCCTGGTCGGCGGTGCCGGGGAAAGCGGCACTGATGGTGCTCAGACGATCGGCGTCCTGGTACTGGTGGTTGCTCCAGCCGCGCCAGGCGGTGATCGAGGTCAGGGTGTAGTCGCCCAGGTTCCAGTCCAACTGGCCGGACAGGCCCTTGTTGATGTCGTCGACATCGGTGCGGGTGTCGGTGTTGATGTCGCGGTTGTCGCTGGCGGCCCGGACCGGGTTCAGCGCATTGGCGAAGGCCGGGGTCAGGGACTTGCTGACTACGCCGTTGGGCGCGTTGTCGTGGGATTCCATGTAGTCGGCGGCGAAAGTGAATTTCACGTCCTCGTTGGGGGTGAACTCCAGCTTGCCGCGCACGCCCTTGTGGTTGTAGCCGTTGACTTCCTGGCCGTTGGCCTTGTTCTCGACGTTGCCGTCGTAGCTGCCGAACAGGGTGGTCAGCGAGCCTTTCAGGGTCTCGGGAACCAGGCTGCCGCCGATGCCGAAACGGGTGCGGCTTTCGTTGCCGCTGTAGTACGACTGGTCGATGTAACCGTGGGTCTCGGCGGTCGGGGCCTTGGTGACGATGTTCAGCACGCCGGCCGAGGCATTCTTGCCGAACAGCGTACCTTGCGGGCCGCGCAGGACTTCGATGCGGTCGAGGTCGAGCAGGTCGAGGGTGGCCTGGCCGGGACGGCTGTAGACCACGCCGTCGATCACCGTGGCCACTGTGGGCTCGACCCCCGGTGAGGTGGAAATGGTGCCCACGCCACGGATGAACAGCGAGGTGTCCTTGTTCGAGGCGCCGGTGCGGAAGTTCAGCGTCGGCACTTGCTGGACGATGCTGGCAACGCCGTTGCGACTGTCGCGCTCCAGCTGTTCGCCCTCGACCACCGAGACCGCCACCGGGACTTTCTGCAACGACTCTTCCCGGCGAGTGGCGGTGACGGTGACCGGCTTCAGTGTCGGCTCCTGGTCGCTGCCCGTGTCGGCGGCAAATACCGCGGATGAGGGCAGGGCGGCGAGACCGGCCAGCAGCCAGCCCAGGTTTGGACGCCGTGGTGTCGCGGCGCGAATCGACTGCGCCAGTGTGCGTTGAACCCCAAGTGTGTTGTGCATGTGTTGCCCGCTCGAAAAATGGCCCTGAATCGCTGTCGCTCTGCGTCGACAGCGCCTGAAATTTGTCTTGGGGCATTCGCTCGAGCGAGTAGCAGACAAAGCACTTTGTTAGCGCTAACATCGTCAGTATCGGAAAGGTCGGTATAGACCGTCCAATACTGAAAAATTACTTTTATATTCCTTTTGGTTTTCGAGAAGGACCGCACTTTGACTGCTGACAAATCGCCAGGCCGTAAACGTCGGGGCGCCGGACGCGTCACCCTGAACACGGTGGCCCTGGAGGCCGGGGTCTCGGCGATCACCGTGTCGCGTTATTTCAACAACCCGGAGCAGGTCTCGCCCGAGCGCCGTGAGCGGATCGCGGCGGTGGTCGCGGCGCTCGGTTATGTGCCGAACCTGGTGGCCGGCGGCCTCGCCTCGGCGCGGGGGCGGATTGTGGCGATGGTGATCCCGAACATCTCCGGGCCGATCTTCGCCAACACCATCCAGGGCTTCAGCGACACCCTCAGTCGTCATGGCTATCAGTTGTTGCTGGCGTCGAGTTACTTCTCGGCGGAGCAGGAGGAGAGTGCGGTCCGGGCGTTTCTCGGTTGGTCACCGGCGGCCCTGGTGCTGACCAGTCATTTCCATAGCGCGGGCACGGAGAAAATGCTCGCCGAGGCGGATATCCCGGTGATCGAGACCTGGGATTACCAGCCGGAACGTGAACCGATGCAGATCGGCTTTTCCCACCATGAGGTCGGCGTGACCGCCGCGCGCTACCTGCATGGCAAGGGTTATCGGCGGATCGCCTTTGTGCAGAACAGCGCCCCGGGGGACTTCAGTGCCCTGGAGCGTCGAGACGGTTATGCCGCGACTGTTCGCGAACTGGGGCTGGAACCCTGGGTGTTCGCCCCGGATGCTGACCGCGCCCCGTTCGAGGCCGGCAAGCAGGCGATGCAGGCGTTGATGAGTGGCGCGTTGAAACCGGATGCGATCATCTTCGCCAACGACAACCTGGCCGCCGGTGGTCTGCTGGCCGGGCAGCGGGCGGGGTTGAAGATCCCCGAGGATTGCGCGGTGCTGGGCTTCGGCGATTATCCGTTTGCCGAAATGCTTCTGCCGAGCCTGAGCACCATCAAGCCGCCGGCCCTGGAGATCGGCATGCTGGCGGCGACGCGGGTACTGGAGAGCCTCGGAGTGTTGCCGGTGGACGAGGTACAACGCTTGAACCTGCTGACCTGCCAATTGATCGAACGGGAGAGCGCCTAGCTTCAGACGGCCTTGGCGAAGACTTCACTGATCCAGTCGACGAATACCCGCACCCGCGGCGACATGTGCCGGTTCTGCGGGTAGAGCACCGACACCGGCATGGGCGGCGGCGGATGGTTGGGCAGGACTTCCTTGAGCAAGCCCTGGCCGAGCTGCTCGGCCACCCGGTAATGCGGCACCTGGATCAGCCCCAGCCCGGAAACTGCCGAGGCGGCATAGATCTCGGCGCCGAACACCGACACCCGGCCCGCCAGGGGCACTTCCCGTAGTTCGCCGGCCTCGGTGAACTCGAACGGAAACAGCTTGCCGGTGGTCCTGGAGACATAGTTCACGCCCTGGTGCCGGCTCAGGTCCGCGAGACTCTGCGGCTCACCGTATTTGCGCAGGTAGGCCGGGCTGGCGCAGGTCACCTGGCGCAGGTTGGCGACGCGCCGGCCGACCAGCGACGAGTCGCCTAGATTGCCCGAGCGCAGCACGCAGTCCACGCCCTCGCTGATCAGGTCGATAAAGTGGCTGGCTTCGCTCATCGAGATCTCGATATCCGGGTAGCGATCGAGAAACGCCGGGAGCGCCGGCACCACGAAGTACCTGGCCAGCGTCCCCTGCAAGTCCACCCGCAAGCGGCCCTTGGGCGCCACCGAACGGAAGGCCAGTTCGGCTTCTTCCAGCTCCGCCAGCAACTGCACGCAGCGTCGGTAATAGGCCTCGCCATCCAGGGTCGGGCGGACGCGCCGCGTGCTGCGCTCCAGCAGCCGGGTGCCGAGCCAGGCCTCAAACTGATTCAGGGTGTGGGTCAGGGTTGCGCGGGGCAGGTTCAGGTCTTCGGCGGCCAGGGTGAAGCTGCTGCGTTCGTAGATCCGTACAAAAACCTTCATGGCCTTGACCTGGTCCATGGGCGCTCCGTTGCAGTTGATTGTTGGCGATTATTGAACAGTCAAGCCAACTATCGAGCATTTATCACCCTGGGTAAACATGTGAAATTGGCTCCACACCCAACCAACACCCCAGGAGATTCGACATGACCACCCAGACCCGGAAAGTTGCCATCGTTACCGGCGCTTCACGCGGCATCGGCGCGGTTATCGCCCGTCAGCTCGCATCGGAAGGTTTTGCCGTCGCCATCAACTACGCCAGCAGCGCCAACGAGGCTTCGGCGCTGGTGGTGGAACTGCGCCAGGCCGGGCACAAGGCCATAGCGATCAAGGCCGATGTCGCCAGTTCCGCCGATGTTGCCCGCCTGTTCGATGAGACCGAGCAGCAACTGGGCAAGGTCGATGTGCTGGTCAACAACGCCGGGATCCTCAAGGTCCTGCCGTTGGCCCAGCACAGCGACGAACTGTTCGAACAGACCTTCGCCATCAACACCCGTGGCACCTTCAACACCCTGCGTGAAGCCGCGACGCGGATGAACGACGGCGGTCGCATCGTCAACTTCTCCAGCAGCACCGTGGCGCTGAACATGCCGGGTTATGCGGTGTATATCGCCAGCAAGGCGGCGGTGGAGTCCTTCACCCACGTGTTCTCCAAGGAGCTGCGCGGTCGCCAGATCACCGTCAATGCGGTGGCCCCGGGGCCGGTGGCGACTGAATTGTTTCTCCACGGCAAGAGCGAAGAGCAGATCCAGACCTTTGCCAAGATGCCACCGCTGGAGCGTCTCGGTCAGCCGGAAGATATCGCCAGCGTGGTGTCCTTCCTGGTCAGCCCGGCCGCTGCCTGGGTCAACGGCCAGATCCTGCGGGCCAACGGAGGCCTGGTCTGATCAGCGCATCACCCTCTGAATGATCGCCCGGTTCGCGGGCGGTCTTCCTCCCCTGCGAACCCAAGGTGAAACCCCATGAAATCCGTGATCCTGATTACCGGCGCCTCCAGCGGCTTCGGTGCCCTGACCGCCCGCGCCCTGGCCGATGCCGGCCACACCGTCTACGCCAGCATGCGCGAAACCCTCGGCCGTAATGCGCCGCAGGTGGCTGAAGTACAACGTTATGCCACCGAGCATGGGGTGGACTTGCGCAGTGTCGAGTTGGATGTGGCATCGAGCGAGTCGGTCGAGGCCGGCGTGGCCCGGATTGTCACCGACTGCGGCCGGCTGGACGTAGTTATCCACAATGCCGGGCATATGTCCTTCGGTCCTGCCGAAGCCTTTACCCCGGAACAGTTCGCCCAGCTCTACGACATCAATGTGCTGAGCACCCAGAGGGTCAACCGCGTGGCCTTGCCGCAACTGCGCAAGCAGGGCAAAGGCCTGGTGGTGTGGGTTTCCTCTAGCAGCGCTCGTGGCGGTACCCCGCCGTTCCTGGCTCCGTATTTCGCGGCCAAGGCGGCGATGGATTCCCTGGCGGTGTCCTATGCCAGCGAGCTGGTGCGCTGGGGCGTGGAAACCTCGATCGTGGTGCCGGGGGCGTTTACCAGGGGCACCAACCACTTTGTGCATTCCGGCTCGCCCGCCGACCAGGCGCGTGCGCTTGAATACACCGAGGGGCCTTACGCCGGAGTGGCGGACCAGGCGCTGCAAGGCCTCGCGGCGCTGGAGCCGGCAGATGCGGATGTCGCTGAGGTGGCCCGGGCGATTGTCGAGATCGTCGATATGCCCCACGGCAGTCGCCCGTTCCGCTGCCATATCGATCCGTCCCAGGATGGCGCCGAAGTGGTCAATGCCATGGCCGATCGGGTGCGGGCGGAGATGTTCCGGCGGATCGGGTTGGAGGATCTGTTGCGGGTCAGTGGCCAGTGAGAGGGCGGGTTTCGATCTACAGTGTTTAGTAAGGGATGAGCGTCTGGGTTTGGTCATGTGTGGCGTTCAAAATGGTCTTCGCGGCAGCGCCGCGAAGACGGCATAACAGACAACACAGCTCCCGGAGGACCCCATGCACACCGCCATCATCCTCGCCATCGGCCTGATCCTGCTCGGTGGCACGCTGTTCTTCGGTCTGCGCCTGGGCATCAGCCGGCAAATCCTCTGCCTCGGCTTTCTCGGCATGTGGCTGTTGGCGACCATCGTCAACGGCGCCATCGGCGTGCTCACCGCCCACCAGAGTCTCCTGTCGGAGTTGATGATCGGGCTGGCGGTGTTCGGCTTGCCGGCCATCGCCATGGCCTTGTTCATGGTGCTGGACCAGGCTTGAGCCGACGCCTCAACGGACCAGGTGCAGGAACTGCATATGCCGTTCGTACTGGTCGAGGATGTCGTTGATGATCTGCTCCTTGCTGTAGCCCATCAGGTCATAGTCCTGGCTGCCTTCGCGCAGGTGCACTTCGGCGCGGTAGTAGCGGCGGTTGCGCAGTTCCCTGGGGCCCATGCCGCCACGGGCGAAGGATGGCGTGAAGTAGCCGCGCATCTGCACCTGGTAGATAAACGGGTGCTGGTCGCCATGGCCGATTTCCAGGCTGACGCTGTCATTGGCCGGGTCCGGTTGCGTGACCACGTTCAGGCCCTTCTCGACGAAGACCGCGCTGACTTCCTCGATGGCCGGGCGCACTGTCTGGTCGAGGAAGCGATACACCTCGTCCCGGGACGGAAAGTGCACCGCCTGGCTCAGGCGCTGGCGCCAGCCTCTACGTCGTGAACTGGACAGCGGTGCCAGGGAGTGCAACTGGGCGATCTGCTTCTGCGATTCGAGGTAGAAGGCCTTGTGCAGCCCCCACATCATCAGCAGCAGGATCAGCGAGAACGGCAACGAAGTCAGCACCACCGCCGACTTCAGCGCATCGATGCTGCCGGAGAACAGCAGCGCGCTGGTGATCAGCGCGGTCATCGCGCCCCAGAACACCCGCAGCCATTTCGGCCCGTCTTCGTCGGCGCTGCCGCCACGGGCGGACAAGGTCGAGAGCACCACGGTGCCGGAGTCGGCCGAGGTGACGAAGAACACGAAGCTGATAAACACCGTGATCGCAATCACGGTCCTGCTCCAGGGATAGGTTTCCAGCAACAGGTACAGGGTCCGCGACGGGTCGTCGAGGGCCGACTGGCCGAGGGCGCTCATGCCGTGGTTGAGCACCTGGTCGATGGCGCTGTTGCCGAAGATCGACATCCACGCCAGGGTGAAGCCCAGCGGAATCAGCAGCACGCCGAAGACGAACTCGCGAATGGTCCGGCCACGGGAAATCCGCGCGATAAACAGGCCCACGAACGGCGACCAGGCAATCCACCAGGCCCAATAGAACACCGTCCAGCCGCCCAGCCAGTCGCTGGGTTTGTCGTAGGCGTAGAGGTCGAAACTCTTGGCCGGCAGCGCGCCGAGGTAGTCGCCGACATTCTGGATCAGGGTATTGAGCAGGTGCTGGGTGGGCCCGGCGAACAGCACGAACAGCAGCAGCGCGCAGGCCAGCAGCATGTTGATATCGGACATCACCCGCACGCCCTTGTCGACGCCGGCGACCGCGACGGCGATGGCCGCGCCCATCATCAGGGTGATCAACCCGACCTGGATCCACTGGGTGTGGGGCACATTGAACAGGTAGTCCAGGCCCGAGTTGAGGTGCAACACGCCAAAGCCCATGTCGGCGCCGAGGCCGAACACCGTGGCGATAATGCCGAAGCCGTCCACGGCGTAACCGATGGGCCCGTTGATGCGTTTGCCGATCAGCGGGTAGAGCGCCGAGCGCAGGGCCAGCGGCAGGTTATGCCGGTAGGCGAAGTAGGCCAGGGCCATGCCGACAAAGGCGAACACGCCCCAACCGTGCAGGCCCCAGTGCAGAAACAGGATCTGCATGGCCTGGCGCGCGGCGGCCTGGGTCCCGGCCTCGCCCTGGGGCGGTTGCAGCAGGTGGGTCAGGGGTTCGGAAACGCAGAAGAAGAACAGGGTGATGCTGATCCCGGCGGCGAACAGCATGCCGGCCCAGGACAGGTAGCTGAACTCGGGTTCGTCGTGGTCGGCACCGAGCTTGATCTTGCCGTAGCCGGACAAGGCGGTGACCACCACGAAGACCAGGTACAGGGTCATCGCCAGCATGTAGTACCAGCCGACGGTATTGGCCGCCCAGTTCTGCGCCGCCAGCAGCCATTGGCCAGCGGCTTCTGGCAGGGCCATGACCACCAGGCCGAACAGCAGGATAAAGCTCGCGGCGAAGTAGAACACCGGCGGGTTCATGCGGATCAGGCTGTTGGTGGAGGGAGATGAAGTGCTCATGAAACGGGCACCTCAAGGACATGAAACGTGGCTGGACATCTCGGACTCAGCAAAGGCAAGCCTCCTGTTGTGAGCGGGCAGCGAACCGCCGGTTTAACTTGAACGAACGGTCAAGTTAAACATGGATGGGGTGTTTAGGACTAATCGCAGGGCTCGGCAGTGCTTTTCTTACGCGAGCTTTCGGCAGGGGTATGACGCTTGTGATGGGGTGATCGTTCCTGGCCTCAGCGCTGTGTGCCTTCCTCATGCTGTTGCAGATTGGCCTGGGTCAGGTTGCAGCCCGCCGGCACGCTGCGGGTCAGCCAGACATTGCCGCCGATGGTGGCGCCGCGACCGATGTTAATGCGCCCGAGGATGGTCGCCCCGGCATAGATCACCACGTCGTCCTCGACAATCGGGTGACGCGGATGGCCCTTCTGCAACTGGCCGTCCTCGTCCGCCGGGAAACGCTTGGCACCCAGGGTCACCGCCTGGTAGATCCGTACCCGTTCGCCGATGATCGCGGTTTCGCCGATCACCACGCCCGTCCCATGGTCGATAAAGAAACTGCCGCCGATCTGCGCCCCGGGGTGAATATCGATCCCGGTGGCCGAGTGGGCGATTTCCGAACTGATTCGCGCCAGCAAGGGCAACCCGGCGCGGTACAGGTGATGGGCCAGGCGATGATGGATTACCGCGAGAATCCCCGGGTAGCACAGCAACACTTCGTCAACGCTACGCGCCGCAGGGTCGCCGTGGTAGGCCGCCAGGACGTCGGTGTCGAGCAACCGGCGCAATGCCGGCAGGGCCATGGCGAAGTCCTGGATCAGTTGCACGGCTTTGCTCTGGACCTCGGCATCCGACTCGCCGCCGTGCCGCGCCACGTAGCGCAACTCCAGGCGAGCCTGGGCCAGCAAGGCATTGAGGGCTGCATCGAGGGTATGGCCGACGTAGAAATCCTCGCTTTCCTCGCGCAGGTCCACCGGTCCCAGACGCATGGGAAACAGCGCGCCACAGAGCGATTCGAGAATCTCGGCCATGGCCTGGCGCGACGGCAGCTCACGGCCGCCCTGTTCGTCGCTGACCCGGCCATTACGGCTGCGCCACTCATCCCGGGCGCTGCGCAACTGGCTGACGATGGTCTGTAGTTGCCAATGGCTGGAACGCTCGCTCACGATCAAATCTCCGACGGGACGACCGGCCCATCGGGTCGTCTGAATGACTTCCACTTTACGGCACCGACACAAACGGTAATTAAGAACGAATGGTGCTTTCCTCAGAACTTTCCGACATAAGCGAATGACAGTTGCCTGGGGAAAAGCCCCTGCCTATAGTCCAGGCATCTCCTACAGCCAGCTCGGACCCATGATCAAACAACAGCTTGCCCGTTTTAACCGTCTGGAACTCCTGGCCCAGGCCACCCCTCTGGAAAAGCTCGAACGCCTGTCGGCGTGGGTCGGCCGCGATATCTACATCAAGCGCGATGACCTGACGCCCCTGGCCCTGGGCGGCAACAAGCTGCGCAAGCTGGAATACCTGGGGGCCGATGCACTGGCGGTCGGCGCCGATACGCTGATCACCGCCGGCGCCATCCAGTCCAACCATGTACGCCAGACCGCAGCCCTGGCGGCCCGTCTCGGGCTGGGTTGCGTGGCCTTGCTGGAAAACCCCATCGGCACCAAGGACGCCAACTACCTGGGCAACGGCAACCGCCTGCTGCTCGACCTGTTCGACGCCCGGGTCGAGTTGGTGGACAACCTGGACAATGCCGACGAGCAGTTGCAGGCCCTGGCCGAGCGTCTGCGCAGCAACGGCAAGAAGCCCTATCTGGTGCCGATCGGTGGCTCCAATGCCCTGGGCGCGCTGGGTTATGTGCGGGCCGGTTTCGAGCTGGCGGCGCAGATCGACGACAGCGGGCTGGAATTTGCCGCCGTGGTGCTGGCTTCCGGCAGTGCCGGGACCCACAGCGGCCTGGGCCTGGCCCTGAGCGAAGCGCTGCCGGGGTTGCCGGTGGTCGGCGTGACGGTGTCCCGCAGCGACGAAGCGCAGCGGCCGAAGGTGCAAGGACTGGCCGAACGTACGGCTGAGTTGCTCGGTGTGCCGCTGCCGGCCAGTTTCAAGGTCGAGTTGTGGGACGAGTATTTCGCTCCCCGTTATGGCGAGCCGAACGCCGGGACCCTGGCGGCGGTCAAGCTGCTGGCCAGCCAGGAAGGCATCCTGCTCGACCCGGTCTACACCGGCAAGGCCATGGCCGGGCTGCTTGACGGCATCGGCCGCCAGCGTTTCGAGGACGGTCCGCTCATCTTCCTGCACACCGGCGGGGCGCCGGCGTTGTTCGCCTACAACGCTATGCTGTAATCCGACTCGAACCCTGTAGGAGCTGGCTTGCCGGCGATGGCGACCGAATGATCGCTGCAAGGCTCGTGGGCCTCATCGCTGCGATGCGGCGTCCCGACAAGCCAGGCTCCTACAGGACGGGAGGTGATCGTGGTATCAATCATGGCGTCCGAAGGTAGTAAAATAGAATATACAAATAGTTTTTTATTATTTTATAGAATATTAAGCGCTCGCTATAGTCGCGGCGCAGGCGATTTGGCGCGAGACGCCAGCGCCGCTTTAAGGCAGGATTGACGCTGCTCTTCAGAGCGTCAGTTTCGCGTTCCCTCCCATAAGAAAACACACGGGGCTCGTCATGAATATTTCCGCATTTCGCAAGCGTCTGCTGGTCGGCAGCCTGGGTTTGGTACTCGGTGCCGGTATGCTCGGCCAGGCCTTTGCCGGTGAGCAACTGGACAACATCAAGAAGGCCGGCGTCATCAACGTCGGTCTGGAAGGCACCTACCCGCCGTTCAGCTTTATCGGTGCCGACGGCAAGCTGGCCGGTTTCGAGGTCGAGTTCTCCGACGCCCTGGCGAAAAAACTGGGTGTGAAGGTCAAGCTGCAACCGACCAAGTGGGACGGGATTCTCGCCGCCCTGGAGTCCAAGCGCCTGGACGCAGTGATCAACCAGGTGACCATCTCCGAAGAGCGCAAGAAGAAGTATGACTTCTCCGAGCCTTATACCGTTTCCGGTATCCAGGCCCTGGTGCAGAAGAAGGACGCCGACAAGTTCAAGACCGCCCAGGATCTGGCGGGCCACAAGGTCGGTGTCGGCCTGGGCACCAACTATGAACAATGGCTCAAGGACAATGTGCCGAAAGCCGTCATCAAGACCTACGACGATGATCCGACCAAGTACCAGGACCTGCGTGTAGGCCGTATCGACGCGATTCTGGTGGACCGCCTGGCAGCCTTTGAACTGATCAAGAAAACCAACGACACCCTGGCCGTCTCCGGTGAACCTTTCTCCCGTCAGGAAGCCGGTATCGCCCTGCGTAAAGGCGAACCCGAGTTGCTGGCTGCGGTGAACAAGGCCATCGACGAACTGCGCGCTGACGGCACCTTGAAGAAGCTGTCGGAAAAATACTTCAACGCTGACGTCACTCAATAATGGAAGCAGCTTTTCAGCTTGCGTTGGACTCCGCGCCCTTTCTGCTCCAGGGCGCGTACTACACGGTCATCCTCAGCCTGGGTGGTATGTTCTTCGGTTTGCTGCTGGGCTTCGGCCTGGCCTTGATGCGCCTGTCGCGTTTCAAGACGGTGAGCTGGATCGCCAGGGTCTATGTGTCGTTCTTTCGCGGCACACCCCTGTTGGTCCAACTGTTCGTGATCTATTACGGACTGCCGCAGATGGGCATCGAGCTGGACCCGCTGCCCGCCGCGTTGATCGGCTTCTCGCTGAACATGGCGGCCTACGCCTGTGAAATCCTGCGGGCCGCCATCAGCTCCATCGAGCGCGGCCAGTGGGAAGCGGCGGCGAGCATCGGCATGTCGCGGGCGCAGACCCTGCGCCGGGCGATCCTGCCGCAAGCCGCGCGCACGGCTTTGCCGCCGTTGGGCAACAGTTTCATTTCCCTGGTCAAGGACACGGCGTTGGCCGCGACCATCCAGGTACCGGAACTGTTCCGCCAGGCCCAGCTGATTACTGCCCGGACCTTTGAAATTTTCACCATGTATCTTGCCGCCGCCCTGATCTACTGGGTCCTTGCCAGCCTGCTCGCGCACTTGCAGAACCGTCTGGAAGAGCGGGTCAATCGGCATGACCAGGAGTCTTGACAGCATGATTGTGGTTGAAAAACTGACCAAGCAATTCAAAGGGCAGACCGTGCTCAACGGTATCGACCTGACGGTCGAGGCCGGCGAGGTGATCGCTATCATCGGTCCCAGCGGTTCCGGCAAGACCACCTTCCTGCGTTGCCTGAACTTCCTCGAGGAACCCACCAGCGGCCGGATCAAGGTCGGCGACATCGAAATCGATGGCAGCCGTCCACTGAACCAGCAACTGGGCCTGGTGCGCAAGTTGCGCCAGCAGGTCGGCTTCGTGTTCCAGAACTTCAACCTGTTTCCCCACCGCACGGCGCTGGAGAACGTTATCGAAGGCCCGTTGGTGGTCAAGAAGACCCCGCGCGACCAGGCTCTTGTCCTGGGCCGCAAGCTGTTGGCCAAGGTCGGCCTGGCAGGCAAGGAAGACGCCTATCCGCGCAGGCTTTCCGGTGGTCAGCAACAGCGAGTGGCGATTGCCCGGGCGCTGGCGATGGAGCCGCAGGTGATCCTGTTCGACGAGCCGACTTCGGCCCTCGATCCGGAACTGGTGGGTGAAGTGCTGGCAACCATTCGTGGCCTGGCCGAAGAAAAACGCACCATGGTCATCGTCACCCACGAAATGAGCTTTGCCCGGGATGTGGCCAATCGGGTGATCTTTTTCGACAAGGGTGTGATCGTCGAACAAGGTGAAGCCAAGGCGTTATTTGCCAATCCAAAGGAAGAGCGCACCCGGCAGTTTCTCAGCAAGTTTCTCGGTAATACGTAGGACACTTCTTGACTGAATAAGGCGTACTCAGGGAATGAGTACGACGGTTTTGAAAAGTTGTTTGATCGCCTATCTGGCGATAATTGTTTACTACCGCCTTTCCCCTGCTTCTTCTTTCACGCTAACGACTGCGAAAGTAGGAAGTGTCCGAATTCCCGGGCGATCCCCGCCCTGACCGCTTAATGGCTTGACACCTTCCCGGCAAAACTCTTAGCTGCACTTCACAACCTGCACGACGTTATCAGGACTGTATGCACCTTTCGGCCAACTGTTCGCCGGACTGCGCGTGCGCCTTCCAGAATGTTCGACGGTAAGGACGCCTATTAAGGTTCAAGGACAACGGTTGTTTATGCGGCCCAGGCCTGCGCCTGCACGTTGGACTTTTCGTTACCCTACAAAAAGGATTTTTGCATGACTCATTTTCAGGAAACCCTGCGGCTGGCTCCGCCTGTCGTCCCCCAGGCCCATGGGCGTGGTATTGGCCTGTTGGCCGCCGCGCAGTTGTCGATTGTCGTCCGGCCCTATGTCGGCATGGATGAGGGCGACCTGATCGAGTTGTTCTGGGACGATTGTTATGTGACGGCCCGGCAGGTATCGGCCGATGACGTGGGCCAGTCGCTGAGTTTGCGGGTGCCGGAGAGTTTCGTCCTGGACGGGCTGGCGCGGGTTCACTACCGGGTCCTGCGGGTGGGCAGTGCCGGCGCCTGTTCACGTCGGCTCGAGGTGCCGGTCAAGCTCGCGTGTCCGGGTGGCCAGCCTTTCGGTGAGGAAAACCAGGGCTTGGCGCCGCTGATCATTCCCGCGCCGATCCAGCGCTACGGGGTCAACCCCAGCCAGATGCGCCGAGGCGTGCCGCTGACCCTGGCGCCTTATCTGAACATGGCCGCCGAGGACGAAATCACCCTGCTCTGGGGCGATGTGCGCCTCGACCTGCCCAAGCTCGCGGGTGAGGACGTCGGCAAGCCGGTCAGGGTCTTCGTGCCGCCGGCAGTGATCCAGGAAGCCGGTGAAGACAGTGGCCTGGACCTGACCTACTGCGTGATCGACCGGGTCGGCAACAACTCTCGTTGGGCGCCGGCGCGGCGGCTCAGGGTGGGTAGCGCCCGGCATTACATCAGGGCCCCGCGCGCGGATTTTCCCAAGCTCGCCCAACCCTGCCGGGGTTGAGAGGCTGACCTTCTATGCATATTCCCAAAGGTTAGTTTATTTAATTTTTATACGCGCTTAGGGTATATGCACCGGACCACCGGACTTGTTTGATTTCGCTGGCGTCGCGCTTTCGCGACGCCTCCAAAGAGAGATGAGGACGGTATGGTCAGGAACACAATCACCCTTGTGCGGATCGCCAGGGCATTGCGCACGCCACGGAGTGGCGTTGATGTCTAATTTGCATGAAGCACAGGTCCAGAGCGACCTGGATATTGCCCCGCTGTTGCTCCCGGCCCGCGTGCTGCGCAACGACGCCGAAGCCCTGCAGGCTGCCCGTGAGCTGGCCGAGGCTGCCCGTTTGCAGGCTGCGCGCCGCGACCGTCAGCGCAAGCTGCCCTGGGCCGAGATCGAGCAGTTCACCCGCAGCGGCCTGGGCAGCATCACCATTCCCCGCGAGTACGGTGGTCCGCAGGTTTCCTTTGTCACCGTGGCCGAGGTCTTCGCGATCATTTCCGCCGCCGATCCGGCGCTCGGGCAGATCCCGCAGAACCAGTTCGGCATCCTTCAGTTGCTGCTGGGCACTGCCACCGAACGCCAGAAAAAGCAGCTGTTCCAGAGCGTGCTGGAAGGCTGGCGCATCGGTAATGCCGGGCCGGAACGCGGCACGAAAAATACCCTGGAGCTCAAGACCCGGATCACCGCCGACGGTGACGCTTTTGTCATCAGCGGCCAGAAGTTCTACTCCACCGGCGCGCTGTTTGCCCACTGGGTGGCGGTCAAGGCGATCAACGACGAAGGGCGGCAGGTCATGGCCTTTGTCCGTCGCGGTACGCCGGGCTTGCGCATCGTCGACGACTGGTCGGGCTTCGGCCAGCGCACCACCGCCAGCGGCACCGTGTTGCTGAACCAGGTGCGGGTGGACGCGGAAGACGTGGTGGACAACTGGCGCCAGGGCGAGGTGCCGAATATCCAGGGCGCCTACTCGCAACTGATCCAGGCCGCCATCGACGCGGGTATCGCCCGTGGGGCCATCGACGACAGCATCGCCTTTGTCCGCGAGCGTTCGCGGCCGTGGGTCGATGCCAAGGTCGAGCGCGCCAGTGACGACCTCTACGTGATTGCCGATATCGGCAAATTGAAAATCGAACTGCACGCCGCCGAGGCGCTGTTGCGCAAGGCCGGGCAGGTGCTCGACCAGGTCAGTGCCAGGCCGGTGGATGCGGCCTCCGCCGCGCGGGCCTCGATTGCCGTGGCTGAAGCCAAGGTGCTCACCACCGAAATCGCCCTGCTGGCCAGCGAGAAGCTGTTCGAGCTGGCCGGCAGTCGCGCCACCCTGGGCGAATTCAACCTCGACCGGCACTGGCGCAACGCCCGGGTGCACACCCTGCACGACCCGGTGCGCTGGAAATATCACGCCGTGGGCGCCTATCACCTGAACGGCAGTTTGCCGGCCCGGCATTCCTGGATTTGACGACCAGACCTCTGGAGAAGCACATGACTTTTTCCCAACACGTCGCGGTCATCAGCAGCGACGAGCAAGCCCTGATCGTGGCCAGCGACCTGGCCGAAGACTTCAAGCGCGACAGCATCCTGCGCGACCGCGAACGGCGCCTGCCGCTGGCCGAGCTGGAGGTGTTTTCCCGCTCCGGCCTCTGGGGCATCAGCGTGCCGAAGGCCTACGGCGGGGCCTGGGTGTCCAACGTGACGCTGGCCAAGGTCACGCAACTGATTGCCGAGGCCGATGCGTCCCTGGGACAGATTCCACAGAACCATTTCTATGCGTTGGAAGTGCTGCGGGTCAACGGCAGCGAAGCGCAGAAGCAGCGCCTGTATGCCGAGGTGCTCGCCGGTCGGCGCTTTGGCAATGCCCTGGCCGAACTGGGGACCAAGACCGCCCACGACCGTGTCACCAGCCTGCGCCGGGACGGCGACGGTTACCGCATCAACGGGCGCAAGTTCTACGCCACGGGGGCCTTGTATGCCCAGCGGATTCCGACCTCGGTGGTGGATGAGCAGGGTGTCCAGCAGTTGGCCTTTGTGCCGCGTGACAGCGCCGGCCTCAATGTGATCGACGACTGGAGCGGCTTTGGCCAGCGCACCACCGGCAGCGGCTCGGTGGTGTTCGAAGACGTGTATGTCGCCGCCGAAGATGTGATCCCTTTTCAAACCGCCTTTGAACGTCCGACCCCGGTTGGCCCGCTGGCGCAGATTCTCCATGCGGCCATCGACACCGGCATTGCCCGCGCCGCCTATGAAGACACCCTGCACTTTGTTCGCACCCGCACGCGTCCCTGGATCGATGCCGGCAGCGACAAGGCCACTGAAGATCCGCTGACCCTCAAGAGCATCGGCCACCTGAGCATTCGCTTGCACGCCGCCGAGGCCTTGCTCGAGCGGGCCGGTGAATACCTCGACCGGGCCCAGGCCGAGACCAATGCCGAAACTGTCGCGGCGGCCTCGATTGCTGTCGCCGAAGCGCGGGCGATCAGTACCGAAATATCCCTGGCGGCCGGCAGCAGCCTGTTCGAACTGGCCGGCAGCCAGGCGACCCTGGCCGAACACGGGCTGGATCGCCACTGGCGCAATGCGCGGGTGCATACCCTGCACGACCCGGTGCGCTGGAAGTACCACGCGGTGGGCAACTACTACCTCAATGCGGAAAATCCACCGCTGCGGGGGACGATCTGATGGCGAAGAAAAAGATCCTGCTCAATGCCTTCAACATGAACTGCATCGGGCATATCAACCACGGCTTGTGGACCCATCCGCGGGACAACTCGACCCAGTACAAGACGCTGGAGTACTGGACCGAGTTGGCGCAGTTGCTGGAGCGTGGTCTGTTCGACGGTCTGTTTATCGCCGATATCGTCGGGGTCTACGACGTCTACCAGGGATCGGTGGACGTGCCGCTGCGGGAGTCGATCCAGTTGCCGGTCAACGATCCGCTGCTGCTGGTTTCGGCGATGGCGGCGGTGACGAAAAACCTCGGCTTCGGCCTGACCGCCAACCTCACCTACGAGGCGCCGTACCTGTTTGCCCGGCGCCTGTCGACGCTCGACCACCTGAGCCGTGGGCGGGTCGGCTGGAACATCGTCACCGGTTATCTCGACAGCGCCGCCCGGGCCATGGGCCTCAAGGAACAGGTCGAACATGACCGGCGCTACGACCAGGCCGACGAATACCTGGAGGTGCTCTACAAACTCTGGGAAGGCAGCTGGGAGAACGATGCGGTGCTCAATGACCCGGCCCGGCGGATCTACGCCCAGCCGGAAAAAGTGCACAAGGTGGAGCACGCCGGCGAGTTCTATCAGGTGGAGGGTTATCACCTCTGCGAGCCTTCGCCGCAGCGTACGCCGGTGCTGTTCCAGGCCGGCAGTTCGGAGCGCGGCCTGGAGTTCGCCGGGCGACATGCCGAGTGCGTGTTTATCAGCGGGCAGAACAAGGCGGCGACCAAGGTCCAGGTGGATAAGGTGCGCGCGAGCGCGGTGGCGGCGGGGCGTGATCCCGAAGGTATCAAGGTGTTCATGGGCTTGAACGTGATTGTCGGCGAGACCGAGGAAGCAGCCTGGGCCAAGCATGCCGAGTACCTGGGCTATGCCAGTGCGGAGGCTGGGGTAGCGCATTTTTCCGCGTCTACCGCGATTGATTTTGCCGAGTATGAGTTGGATGAGCCGATCCAGTATGTGAAGAGCAATGCGATCCAGTCGGCGACCAAAAACTTGCAGAACAACGATTGGACCCGGCGCAAATTGCTGGAGCAGCACGCCTTGGGCGGGCGCTATTTCACCGTGGTCGGCTCGGCCGGGCAGGTGGCTGATGAGTTGGAGTCGTGGATCGCAGAAACCGGGCTGGATGGTTTCAACCTGACCCGCATCGTCACCCCGGAAAGCTATGTGGATTTTATCGAGCTGGTGATTCCGGAGTTGCAGCGGCGCGGGTCGTACAAGACGGCTTATGACCAGGGGACCTTGCGCGAAAAGCTGTTTCACGGTGAGGCGCATTTGCCGGGGCAGCATGCGGGGGCGGGTTATCGCCGGTTCCGCGAAGAGGCCCTCCCATACACCCCAAAATCTATGGTTGGAAACCCATCATGAAAACACCACGCCTCACCCAACCGGTCAAAGCACTGGTCCTGGCCCTCGGCCTCTTCAGCGCCGTCGCCCACGCCACCGACGCCCCACTCAAGGTCGGCACCACCGCTGCTTTCGCCATCCCCCTGGAAGCCGCCGTCGAAGAAGCCGGCAAACAGGGCCTGAAAGTCGAACTGGTGGAATTCACCGACTGGATCGCCCCCAACGTCAGCCTGGCCGCCGGTGATATCGACGTGAACTACTTCCAGCACATTCCTTTCCTGGAAAACGCCAAGGCCGCCGCCGGTTTCGACCTGGTGCCCTTTGCCCCGGGGATCATCAACAACGTTGGCCTCTACTCGAAGAAATACAAAAGCTTCGACGAGCTGCCACAAGGCGCCACCGTGGCCATCGCCAACGACCCGATCAACAGCGGTCGCGGCCTGCAACTGCTGGCCAAGGCCGGGCTGATCACCCTGAAACCTGGCGTCGGCTACAAGGCCACCGAAGACGACATCGTCAGCAACCCGAAAAAGATCAAGATCCTCCAGGTCGAAGCCGTGCAACTGGTGCGCGCCTACGACGACGCCGATCTGGTCCAGGGCTACCCGGCCTATATCCGCCTGGCGAAGACCTTCGATGCCGGCTCCGCGCTGTTGTTCGACGGTCTCGACCACAAGGAATACGTGATCCAGTTCGTGATCCAGCCGAAAGAGAAAACCGACCCGCGGCTGATCAAGTTCGTCGATATCTACCAGCATTCGCCGGTGGTCCGTGCCGCCCTGGATAAAGCCCACGGCAAGCTGTACCAGGCCGGTTGGGAAGGCTGACATGAGTGTCGTCAACCTCCAGCGCCCGCGTGAGGAAACGCCGCGCAGTGCCGAGCAGACCGAACTGCACCCCGAGCTCAATCGTGCCCACGTGCGTTTTATCGGCCTGGGCAAGACCTACGAAGGCCGCGAAGGCCCGGTGCATGCGTTGCAAGGCATCGACCTGGCGATCCAGCGTGGCGAGGTATTCGGCATCATTGGCCGCAGCGGCGCCGGCAAGTCGTCGCTGATCCGCACGATCAATCGCCTGGAACAACCCAGTTCGGGGCGGGTGCTGATCGATCAGGTCGATATCGGCGAGTTCGACGAAAACCGCCTGGTGGAACTGCGTCGGCGCATCGGCATGATTTTCCAGCACTTCAACCTGATGTCGGCCAAGACGGTCTGGCAGAACGTCGAGCTGCCGTTGAAGGTGGCCGGGGTGCCGAAGCTGCAACGGGAACAGAAGGTTCGCGAGTTGCTGGACCTGGTCGGCCTGCGGGACAAGCACAAGGCCTACCCGGCGCAGTTGTCCGGCGGGCAGAAACAGCGGGTGGGGATTGCCCGGGCGCTGGTCCATGACCCGGCGATCCTGCTGTGTGACGAGGCCACCTCGGCACTGGATCCGGAAACCACCCAATCGATCCTCGGCTTGCTGCGTGAGATCAATCAGCGCCTGGGCCTGACCATTGTCCTGATCACCCACGAGATGGCGGTGATCCGCGAGATCTGTGATCGGGTGGTGGTGCTGGAGCACGGCCGGGTGGTTGAACAGGGGCCGGTCTGGCAGGTGTTCGGTGATCCGCAGCATGAGGTCAGCCGAACCTTGTTGGCGCCGTTGCAACATGCTTTGCCGGCGGAGCTGCAAGAGCGCTTGCAGGCACGGCCCGAGTCCTCGGAGTCGGCGGTGGTGTTGCGTCTGCAATTGACCGGCAGCGCTGCCGACGAGCCGGACCTGGCGGCGTTGTTCAGTGCCCTCGGCGGGCGGGTGCGCTTGCTGCAGGGCGGTGTCGAACGAATCCAGGGGCATGCGCTGGGGCAGTTGCTGCTGTCGGTGAGCGGCTCGTCCCTGGGGGCCGAGGAACTGCGCCAGCGGGCCGGACGTTGGGCGCAACAGGTGGAGGTGCTGGGTTATGTGGCTTGATCGATTGTGGCAGGGGGTGATCGACACCTTCCTGATGGTCGGCGTGTCGTCGCTGATCGCCTTGCTGCTGGGCATTCCGCTGGCGGTGATCCTGGTCACCAGCGACAAGGGCGGGATCTATCAAGCTCCGCTGGTGAACCGGGTGCTGGGGGCGTTCGTGAATCTGTTCCGCTCGATCCCGTTCCTGATCCTGATGGTGGCGTTGATTCCCTTTACCCGCTTGATCGTCGGTACCACCTACGGTGTGTGGGCCGCCGTGGTGCCGCTGACCATCGCGGCCACGCCGTTTTTTGCACGGATCGCCGAGGTGAGTTTACGGGAAGTTGATCATGGCTTGATCGAGGCGGCCCAGGCCATGGGTTGCCGGCGTTGGCATATCGTCTGGCACGTGCTGTTGCCTGAGTCGTTGCCGGGGATTGTCGGCGGTTTCACCATTACCCTGGTGACCATGATCAATTCCTCGGCCATGGCTGGGGCCATTGGTGCGGGCGGGTTGGGGGATATCGCCTATCGGTATGGCTACCAGCGTTTCGACAGCCAGGTGATGCTGACGGTGATCGTGTTGCTGGTGATCCTGGTGGCGGTGATTCAGTTGGGTGGGGATCGGCTGGCAAAGGGGCTCAACAAACGCTGAGCTTTAAGTTATTCTCCGCGCCAATTGCGCTGCGGCAGTCGGTGCAGATTCACTGGAAATCAAGGGATTAGGTAGTTGGCATGGAGCCTCATGATTCAGATTTCCTGATTGGTGCCAGGGATGCTTTTCTATTTTTCAGCAAAAACAAGAAGAGTGCCCCGGCCCAACTGAGCCCCATCACGCCCCAGGTGAAACGAGGCCACCCATGTGTAATGGGGGTGGCATCAGTCTCTCTGTAATGGGTGAATATAGAGGCCCATCGCTGACACACGCCTTTGCCGAAGCCGTTCGTGGGCTGAGAGTGCTCGGTCGCAAGTCCTTGCTGGCGCTGTTTGGGATTGCCGTAGGCTGTGCTGCTATCATCGCCCTGGTCAACATCGGGCATAACGCGGAAATTGAAGCGATCAGTGCGTTCCGGAACATGGGCATTGATACGCTGGTTGCTTCATTTCCGGGATCCACTTCGCAACAAAGTATCCTTCCTGAAGATCTTGATTTCGCCAGGCTTCGCCAGAGGCTACCGAATATAGCGTACGCCGCCCCCATGGCGATTTATGCGACAGACATCCGCTACAACGGTCGCTCCACCGGTGCCACTGTCGTCGGCAGCACAAAGGATTTGTCGGTGGCGCTGAAGTTCAATGTCTCCAGTGGGAGGGTCTTATCGGATTTCGACCGACATGCCACCTACGCTGTCGTCGGCAGTCAAGTGGCGCGAGCCCTCAGCCAGCCTTCCGACGAATTATTGATTGGGCGCCAGTTGCAAATTGAAGGTTATATCTTTCAAGTGGTGGGTGTGCTTGAGGACCAATTCGATAATCCACTGATTCCGATACAGGTCAATAATTCGATATTTATTCCAATCGAAGGAATGAAGCGGCTGACCTCCAGTCCGCAGGTCAGTGCGATTGTTATCAAGGAGCGGGATACCGCGGATATGGAGCACCATGCCAAGTCCCTGCGGGAGTACCTGGTCAGTATCCTGGGTGAACGTAACATCCTGATTCAAATACCTCAGCAACTGCTGGACAGTATCAAACAGCAGACGAGAACGTTTTCCAATCTGCTGGCAGGGCTGGGGGTGATTTCACTGCTGGTGGGCGGTGCAGGTGTGATGAACGTGATGCTTTCAAATGTCTCCGAGCGCCGCAGAGAGATTGGCATTCGGATGGCCTTGGGCGCGCGCCGTCGAGATATTCTTAATTTATTTTTGATGGAATCCGTTTGTCTTTCAATCAGCGGTGCGTTGATAGGCGCCGTGCTCGGCCTGGTCGGCACTCTGATGTTTGTATCCTTGTCCGGCTGGACCTTTGCCCTGTCTGTTGTTTCTGTGCCGATGGGGATCGGAAGTTCAGTATTGGTGGGTCTTTTTTTTGGCATTTACCCGGCTGTTTCGGCGGCTAAATTGGAACCGATAAAAGCCTTGCGCGATGATTGAGTGTAGGGCTTTGTTTTTTGGAGCAGTGCTTGGATAAGGATATCGAATATGAAGAAATGAAAGTGTTTGGTCTGTCTCTCTATCGTACGATGGCGGGTCGAAGTTGGTGTGCGCGTTGTGCATCAAGTCACCGGTGCCACTCTGTTATCTATTGTTTGAAATGAGTCAATATATGAAAACTTTTTTTGCGCTTTCTCTCGTGGGTCTGATTCTCGCCGCGGGCCAGGCTTCTGCAGCGTGCATCAATATTCGTAATACCTATACGGGGAGCGTCCCGGCCAACTCGAGCGTTATTGCCGAAGGTCCTTTTACAATGACCACTGCAAACGGATGCGCGCAGGCGAATATTTCGTCCACGATTTCGGCTGTTGGTGCAGGCTCTCCCCCTGCCCTGTTCATTGATCGCCTGGTGGGTTCAAGCTGGACCCAGGTGGGCGGTGGCACGGGGACCACGGCTTCGTACCTGGGACCTGTGGGCACTTACAGGATCCGTCATGTAAACAACACTGTGGCGGTTAAAGTCTACTCGGGCACTACCTCCTACGGTCGTTAAGCCATAGATTGCCGGTGCCCGGGAATTTTTCCCGGGCACCGGTACGCTCCGGTTTGAATGCTGACAAGCGTATAGTCGCTGCATCTCAGTCTTGCATGCCGCCGCCATGAAACTTGCTCCCGACGCTCTCGATACCATCACCGCTACCACGCTCGACCATTACAACCGCACGGCAGAAGGCTTTCGTGAGGGCACCCGCGATCACGATGTGAGCCAGAACATCGATGCACTGTTGCGGCATATCCAGGGTAGCGCGCCATTTACCGTGCTGGATTTCGGTTGTGGGCCGGGTCGTGATCTCAAGACGTTCACCCGCATGGGCCATATCGCCGTTGGTCTCGACGGCTCCGAGCGCTTTGCACAGATGGCTCGCGAGGACAGCGGTTGCGAGGTCCTGCAGCAGAATTTCCTCGAGCTTGAACTGCCGTCCGGTCGCTTCGACGGAATCTTCGCCAACGCCGTGTTGTTCCATATTCCGCGCCAGGAATTGCCGCGCGTGCTGGGGCAATTGCACGGTGCCTTGAAACCCGATGGCGTGTTGTTCAGTTCCAATCCGCGTGGTGAAAACCAGGAAGGTTGGAATGGCGAGCGTTATGGCTCGTACCACGACCTGGGCGCCTGGCGGGAGCTGCTGACGGCGGCGGGCTTCGTCGAACTGGAACACTACTATCGCCCCGCCGGACTGCCGCGCGAGCAGCAGCCATGGTTGGCGAGCGTCTGGCGCAAGATCTGAAACCAGACGCCATCCCCTGTAGGCGCCGGCTTGCTGGCGATAGCGTCCGTGTAGACGGTGCAGGACTCAAGGCCCTCATCGCCAGCAAACCGGTTCCTGGAATTGGGCTGCGGGTTTGCAACGTCAGGCCACCGCCAGCCCCGGCCGGCTCCGTATCGAATGCACTGCCGTCATGATCGCCAACAGCGGCGCCAGGGTGAACACCGCGAACAACCAGCGCGCCGCGCTGGCTGTGCCTTCGCTGCCGGTCATGTCGTTGATCCCGGCCATATTGGCAATCACCCCCGCCAACGCCGCGCCGAGTGCCATGGCAAACAGCTGCACGGTGGTAATCGAAGAGGCCGCGGCATCCTGGTCCTGCGCCGATGCCATCTGCAGCAGGCGGGTCAGCAGATGGGGCCAGCCCACGCCGATACCGAAGCCGACCAGGGTCAACCCAAGGCAGATCGCCGCCAGCATTGCCCAGTGGCCCAGGCCGGTCATGGGTGTCGTCAACGCCAGAATCACCAGTCCGACCAGGACAATGACCGGCCCGCTGATGATCGCCCGCTGCACATTGCGTCCGGTCCAGCCGGAGCTGGTGATCTCCGCCACGGTCCAGCCCGCCGCCATCAGCGCGGTCATATAGCCGGCGATCAGCGGCGACTGGCCGTGCAGGTGTTGCAGGAAGTACGGCATGAAAATATCGCTGCTCATGCCGATGACCAGCAGGCACGTGGTGGCGTAGAGCGCGCAGAGGGGGCTACCGAGGCGAAATGCACCCTCGGGCAACAGGCGGGTCACGGCGGTGGATTCAATGCGGATCAGCAGCACCACCAGCACCATGCAGGCGGCAATGCCCAGCAGGTTCCAGCCTGGCAGCGTCGACACACTGCCGGCGCAGACGGCCAGCACGGCAGCGGCCAGCAATACCAGCTGTGATACGGGCAGACGCATGGGGGCCGGGCGTGCGGCCTCGCGCCGAGGCAGCACGTTGCTGGTGAGCACGATGTACGCCAGGCAGACCGGCACCATTGAACCGAAAGCCCAGCGCCAGGCGTCCATTTGCGCGAACACCCCGCCCACGGCCGGCCCGACCAGCGTCGCCACGCCCCACATGCCGGAGACCAGGGCCATTGCCCGGGGCCAGAGGCGTTCTTCGAATATCAGCTGGATCATTGAATAGCAGAGTGCAAGCAGCAGCCCGCCCCCCAGACCCTGTATCGAACGCCCAGCCAGCAGTACCGGCATGCTCGGCGCCAGGGCACAGATCAGTCCGCCGAGCATGAACACCAGTGACGCCGTGGCGTAGGCCAGGCGTGGCCCGGTGCTGCGCAGGAGTTTGGCGGTGAGGGCGGAGCCGAGGATCGAGGCGACCACGTACAGCGTCGTGTTCCAGGCGTAGAGCTCCAAGCCACCGATTTCCGTGACCACCGACGGCAGGATGGTGGTGGCGATGTAGGTGCTGGTCGCATATAACGCGATACCGCCGGAAAGGGCGATGGAGCGGGCGGCGTTCTGGCCGGAGAGCAATTCTCCCCAGTTGCTGTCTTGGGTATGCATGGACGATTCCCTGTTATGCCTTCGCCCTATGGAGATCGGCGAATTGCGTGAGCCTCATGGTTGAGTTAATTTGCCAAGCAAGAGCTTTGAATATTGAGGCGAGGCGATTTATTTTGTCAAGAAATGACTTGGAATATTCGACGGCATCGCCGGCGGATCGTCTGCTGCACTTGCTCAAGACCCGGGGGCCGCAACTGGCCAGTGAGGCGGGAGTGGTCCTCGGCACCACGGGTGAAGCGGCGCGGCAACAGTTTGTGAAGCTGGCGGCGAGCGGGCTGGTGGAGGCGCGTTCGGAGGCCCGTGGCGTGGGGCGTCCGACCCAGGTCTGGCATCTGACGGCGGCTGGGCATGCACGGTTTCCCGATGCCCATTCGGAACTGACGGTGCAGCTCTTGCAGACGGTGCGCGAGACCTTCGGCGAGGCGGCCATCGATCGTTTGATCGAAGTGCGTGAGCAGAAGACTCGCGATCTGTACTTGCGGGAAATGCAGGGCGCGGCGACGCTCCAGGCCCGCGTCGAACGGTTGGTGGCGCTGCGTGCGCATGAGGGTTACATGGCCGAGTGGAGCGAACAACCGGACGGCGCGCTGATCCTGGTGGAGAACCATTGCCCGATCTGTGCGGCCGCTACGGCGTGCCAGGGGTTTTGTCGAGCAGAGCTAGAGGTGTTCGAGCAAGTGCTGCTGGCCCGGGTCGAACGGGTGGAACATATTCTGCTGGGGGCGCGTCGTTGCGCTTATCGCATTACGGCGGCATGAGGCGTAGGGGGACCTGCAGAAGCAGCCGGTCGACGCTCGATTGCTCGCGATGGTCTTAGGCCGCCGCGTTCCTCCAGATGCCCCGCGTCATCGTTGACGTCCTTCGCGGGCAAGCCCAGCTCCTACAGGTTATGTGGTGTTTTCGATAGCCCATTTGTATGGGGTGTTCCCACGCCGGGGCGCGGGAACACCCGGAGGTAGACCATCGCTTACAGCTTGGCGATGGACACCTCGGTGGATTTCACAAAGGCGATCACTTCACTGCCGATCTGCAACTCCAGCTCTTTCACCGAACGTGTGGTGATCACCGAGGTGACGATCCCCGAGGCGGTCTGTACGTCGATTTCCGAGAGCACGTCGCCGGTGACGATTTCCTTGATGGTGCCTTTGAACTGGTTACGAACGTTGATGGCTTTGATGGTCATGGCATGGATTCCTGTCGTGGATTGAGTAGGCAAGGCATGGGTTACAGCGCCCAACGCAACTGCGTAGGCAAGGGCGATACAGGTTCCGGCTCGGGCGGTACGCCAGGCAGCGACAACACCCGGTTCAACACTTCGGTCTCCAGCGCCGCCAGGCGATGGGAGCCCCGTACCCGCGGACGCGGCAGTTCGACGTGCAGGTCCAGGCCGACCTGGCCGTCTTCGATCAGGATCACCCGATCGGCGATGGCCACGGCTTCGCTGACGTCGTGGGTCACCAGCAACACGGTGAAACCATGCTGCTGCCAGAGACGCTCGATCAGCTGCTGCATTTCGATCCGGGTCAGGGCATCCAGGGCCCCCAGCGGCTCGTCCAGCAACAGCAGGCGCGGTTTGTGAATCAGGGCGCGGGCCAGGGCCACGCGCTGCTTCTGGCCACCGGACAGGGCCGCCGGCCACTCATGGGCACGGTCTGCCAGGCCGACCGCTTCCAGCGCTTCCAACGCCTGGGGTCGCCAGTTGCCTTTGAGACCAAGGCCGACGTTGTCGATCACCTTTTTCCAGGGCAGCAAACGCGCTTCCTGGAACATCAGCCGGGTATCGTCGCGGGCTTCGCTCAGGGCGGCGGAGCCGGCCAGCAATTCACCGCTGCTGGGTTGGTCGAGACCGGCCAGCAGGCGCAGCAGGGTGCTTTTACCGCACCCGCTGCGACCGACCACGGCGACAAATTGCCCGGCCGGGATATGCAGGTCGATCTCCCGCAGTACCTGGCGTTGGCCGAAGGTCTTTTGCAGGTTGTGCACCGCCAGCGGAATACCCCGCAGCAGGCGTGGAGGTTGTTGAGCCGTCATTGCGCACCGCCCTTGCTCACTTGATAGGCCGGGTGCCAGCGCAGCCAGACCCGTTCCAGGCCACGGGCCGCGAGGTCCGCCAGTTTGCCGAGGACGGCGTAGAGAACGATGGCCAGGACCACCACGTCGGTTTGCAGGAACTCCCGGGCATTCATCGCCAGGTAGCCGATGCCGGAACTGGCCGAAATGGTTTCCGCGACGATCAGCGTCAGCCACATGAAGCCCAGGGCAAAACGCACGCCCACCAGGATCGAGGGCAGGGCGCCCGGCAGGATCACCTGGCGAAACAGGCTGAAACCGGACAGGCCGTAGCTGCGGGCCATTTCCACCAGCGCCGGGTCGACGTTGCGGATACCGTGGTAGGTGTTGAGGTAGATCGGAAACAGGGTGCCCAGGGCCACCAGGAAAATCTTCGCCGACTCGTCAATGCCGAACCACAGGATCACCAGCGGGATCAGCGCCAGGTGCGGCACGTTGCGGATCATCTGCACCGAACTGTCGAGCAGGCGTTCACCCCATTTCGACAGGCCGGTGATAAAGCCCAAAGCCAGGCCGATGCCGCCGCCGATGGCAAAGCCGATACCGGCGCGCCAGCCGCTGATGGCCAGGTGTTTCCAGATATCGCCGCTCTTCACCAGGGCGATACCGGCTTCGACCACGGCGCTGGGTGCGGGCAGGATCCGGGTCGACAGCCAGCCCGCCGACACCGACAGTTGCCACACCGCCAGCAACAGCACCGGCAGGGCCCAGGGCGCGAGCTTGTGGGTAAGTCTGGTCAAGGTCGTCATGGCGCGGCCTCAGCTCTGGGACACGGCTTTGGGCAGGATGTCGTTGGCGACCATCTCACCAAAGGGGCTGACGTAACCGGCGCTTTTCGGCAGTTCCGGACGCTCGATATCCAGGTGTGGGAACAGCAGTTCGGCGACCCGGTACGACTCTTCCAGGTGTGGGTAGCCGGAGAAGATAAAGGTGTCGATGCCCAGGTCGGCGTATTCCTTGACCCGTGCGGCCACGGTCGGGCCGTCGCCCACCAGCGCCGTGCCGGCACCGCCACGGACCAGGCCGACGCCGGCCCAGAGGTTGGGGCTGACTTCCAGGTTGTCGCGGCTGCCGCGGTGCAGGGCGGCCATGCGTTGCTGGCCGACGGAGTCGAAACGCGCCAGGGATTTCTGCGCGCGGGCGATGGTCTCGTCGTCCAGATGGGAGATCAGTTTGTCCGCCGCTTGCCAGGCCTCGGCATTGGTTTCACGGACAATCACATGCAGGCGGATACCGAAGCGCACGGTGCGCCCGAGCTTGGCGGCCTTGGCCCGGACCTGTTCGATCTTCTCGGCAACGGCGGCGGGCGGTTCGCCCCAGGTCAGGACCATTTCCACCTGTTCGGCGGCGAGGTCCTGGGCGGCTTCCGACGAGCCGCCGAAGTACAGCGGCGGACGCGGTTGCTGGATCGGCGGGTAGAGCAGCTTGGCGCCTTTGACGCTGATGTGCTGGCCGTCGTAGTCGACGGTTTCACCTTCCAGCACGCGACGCCAGATGCGGGTGAATTCCACCGAGGCCTGGTAGCGCTCTTCGTGGCTGAGAAACAGGCCGTCGCCAGCCAGTTCGTCCGGGTCGCCGCCGGTCACCAGGTTGAACAGTGCGCGCCCGCCGGACAACCGGTCGAGGGTCGCGGCCTGACGCGCTGCCACCGTCGGGGAGATGATCCCGGGTCGCAGGGCGACAAGAAACTTAAGGCGCTGGGTCACCGGGATCAGCGACGCGGCCACCAGCCAGGAGTCCTCGCAGGAACGCCCGGTGGGGATCAGCACACCGCCGAAACCGAGGCGGTCGGCGGCCTGGGCCACTTGCTGCAGGTAACCATGGTCAACGGCGCGAGCGCCTTCGGCGGTGCCAAGGTAATGGCCGTCGCCGTGGGTAGGCAGGAACCAGAAAATATTGAGGCTCATGGAGTGGTCTCCTAAGGAATACGGTTCAAAGTGCTTTGGCAACGGCCGCCGGCGGGGTCCAGATCACGTCCTTGATGCTCAGCGGTTTGGGTATCAATTTGAGCTGGTAGAAGCTGTCGGCGATTTTCTGTTGTGCCGCGATCACTTCCGGGGTGAGGAACTGCGCGCCATAACCCTGGCGTTTCACCGAGATCAGGGTGATATCGGCGGGCAGGCCGAGCAGCGGGGCCACCTGGGTGGTGACCTCCTCGGGATTGGCCTTGGACCAGTCGCCCACGGCGCGGACTTCTTCCACCAGGGCCTTGATCACCTCGGGATGTTTTTCGGCATAGGGTCGGGTGGCGAGGTAGAACTGGTTGTTGTCCACCAGGCCGGTGCCATCACGCAGGGTGCGGGCCTTGAGCTGTTGCTCGGCGGCGGCCTGGTACGGGTCCCAGATGACCCAGGCGTCGACGCTGCCGCGCTCGAAGGCGGCGCGGGCATCGGCCGGTGCGAGGAACACGGTCTGGATATCGCTGTATTTCAGGCCGGCGTCTTCGAGGGCGCGGACCAGCAGGTAGTGAACGTTGGAGCCTTTGTTGAGGACGACCTTCTTGCCCTTGAGTTCCTGCACCGATTTGATCGGCGAGTCCTTGGGCACCAGGATCGCTTCGCTGGTGGGCGCCGGGGGTTCGGAGGCGACGTAGAGCAGGTCGGCACCGGCGGCCTGGGCGAACACCGGCGGTGTTTCACCGGTCACGCCGAAGTCGATGGAGCCGACGTTCAGCCCTTCGAGCAGTTGCGGGCCGCCGGGGAATTCAGTCCATTGCACTTGCACGCCCTGGGCTGCGAGGCGTTTTTCCAGGGTGCCCTTGGCCTTGAGCAGCACCAGGGTGCCGTATTTCTGATAACCGATCCGAAGCGTTTCGGCTTGAGCCTGGGAAATGGCGCCGAAGGTGACAGCCGCAGCAAACAGAGCGACCAGACCACGACGCAAAATGACAGTGCGCATGGCGCTCTCCTTTTTGCTGTGAGGGTTTTGGCTGCACCTGCTTGCCCGTTGGCGGGCGAGTAAGGCCAGTACATCGATGTCAGGTAAAGCGGTTCAGATGCTCCAGCGAGCTGTGAGCAGGCGTTCGTTGAGCAGTGTCGGGTCCAGCGGCTTGGGACGTCGCGCCAGGGCGCTGTGGAACTGTTCCAGGGCCTCGTTCAGGCGTTGCTCCAGGGCCGGGGCCAGCTGCGCCTGGGCGCTGCCTTCGCCATAGGCGATCTGGTTGTCTTCGGCGAAGATACCGTGGAGCATTTCCTGGGCCTTGAGCGCCGACAGTACCGGCTTGAGGGCGTAATCCACCGCGAGCATATGGGCGATGCTGCCACCGGTGGCCATGGGCAAGACCACTTTGTGGCTCAGGGCGCGTTCGGGCAGCAGGTCGAGTACGGTTTTCAGGGCGCCGGAGAACGAGGCCTTGTACACCGGCGTGGCGATGACCAGGCCGTCGGCCTGTTCGATCTGTTGCAGCAGGTCGACGATCTGCGGGCTGCCGAAGCGCGCGTGCAGCAGGTCTTCGGCCGGGAAGTCGCGGACCTGGTAACTCACCACTTCCACGCCTTGTTCGATCAACCAGCGCCTGGCCTGGTCCAGCAGCACCCCGGAGCGTGATCGCTGGCTGGGGCTTCCTCCAAGTGTGACGACCAGCATGCGGCTAATTCCTTGAACGTTTGTCGGCGATTCGCGGGCTGCGATCTCACCAGGATGGACAGACCATATCAGCTGATTTATATATCCATAAATCTTATTTTTTCATTTGTTTATTCTTTAAATGAATATGCGGATGACTTTCTTCCAGGCAAAAAAACAGGCCGTCGAAACGGCCTGAAACCCCTGCATCGTGAGTCGGTAAAAAAATCGGTTCAGCGGTTGGGCTGTGGTGTCAGGCGCAGGTACGGCTTCACCGCGCGGTAGCCTTTGGGGAAGCGTTTCTTGATTTCGTCTTCGTCCTTGAGCGATGGCACGATCACCACCTCGTCACCGTCCTGCCAGTTGGCCGGGGTGGCCACCTTGTAGTTGTCGGTGAGCTGCAAGGAGTCGATCACCCGCAGGATCTCGTGGAAATTGCGCCCGGTGCTGGCCGGGTAGGTGATGGTCAGCCGGACCTTCTTGTTCGGATCGATCACGAACAGCGAGCGTACGGTGAGGGTGTCGTTGGCATTCGGGTGGATCAGGTCGTAGAGATCGGACACCTTGCGGTCGGCATCGGCCAGGATCGGGAAGTTGACCACGGTGTGCTGGGTTTCGTTGATGTCCTCGATCCACTTGTGGTGCGAGTCCACCGGGTCCACCGACAGGGCAATGGCCTTGACGCCGCGTTGGGCAAATTCGTCCTTGAGCTTGGCGGTAAACCCCAGCTCCGTGGTGCACACCGGGGTGAAGTCCGCCGGGTGGGAGAACAGCACGCCCCAACTGTCGCCGAGCCACTCGTGGAAGCGAATCGTGCCGGCGCTGGAATCCTGTTCGAAGTCGGGGGCGATGTCGCCGAGTCTTAGGCTCATGGTGCTGCTCCTGGTGAGTGCGTGATGAGCCTACTGTGCCTGCTGGCGAATTTATTTAAAAAGAATAAATATCGATTTATTTAGATCGAAATTGAATATTAAAAAGTTCTTCATTGGACGCCAGGCGCGCGCAGGAGCAACCTTGTCCACAGCTTGTGAGAGGGCTAAGGGGATGTAACTCAGTGGGGTACTTGGCGCCGGGATGTTGAAGGTTGGCGTCGGGTCGAAGCTGAGAGGTAGTGTTAGGTAGTACGTGAAGCACTCAGCCCGGCATTGCGCCGGGCTGAGTGTGGATCTCGACTTTAAACGATCACGCTTACAGCAGCGGGATCGAGTAGCTGACGATCAGACGGTTTTCGTCCTGGTCGCGAGTGGCGACGTTGGTGCGCCACATAGCGTTTTTCCAGGCAAAGCCCAGGTTTTTGAAGGTGCCTTGCGGTACCACGTAAGCTAAGGTGAGATCGCGTTCCCACTCGCTCTTGTCGCCAGTGGTGGTCTTGATATCGTCGCCGTGCAGATAGATCACGCCAGCGGTCAGGCCAGGCACGCCAATCTGAGCGAAGTCGTACGCGTAGCGAGCTTGCCAGGTTTTCTCCCCGGCACGGGCAAATTTCTGGATCTGCATATCTGTGGTGGTGCTGTTGGACGAGCCATCACCTTGGTTCAGCCAAGGGAAATCGCTTTCGCCTTTGGTGTACTGATAGCCACCACCGAAGGTGTGACCAGCAACAGAGTACAGAGCCAGGTAGCTGTACAGATCGTTGTCAACCTTGCCTGCGGTTACAGGTTTGGCAGCATCCGTGTAGTAACCCGAGGTGAAGTAGCCAGAGGTGTTGCCATTGGCACCGTTGTCGCGGCTACGGTAGTAGCGCAGGTCACTTTTCAGGACGCCAGGACCGATGGACCAGTTGTGCACCAGGCCCAGGAAGTTCTGCGAGTAGAAGTCCTTCAGCTCGCCGTAGTAGTACGAGGCAACCAGATCCTTGGTGATCTTGTAGTCTGCACCGGCGTAGTAGAACTTGTTGCTGAACTTGCCAGTGTCGTAGTTGGAGCCTTTGTTGGCTCCAGCGATGGACAGGTCGGCGTCGTTGCTGGAGTTACGACCTTTCGCCGAGTTGATCAGACCGCCGGTCAGAGTCAAATCTTTGAATTCGTTGGACTTGATCTCGCCGCCTGTGAAGGTTTGTGGCAGCAGGCGACCGTCGTTGTACTTGATGACCGGGTTGTTCGGTTGCAGGGTACCGACTTTCAGTTCGGTCTGCGAAACGCGGACTTTACCTGTCAGGCCCAGGCTGGCGAAATCTGGAACGGCTTTGTTGCCTTCGCTTGGGAAAACTGTACCGCCCGCGAGAGTGCCGTTCGGGTTGCCATGGTTGGCAGCACTGGAGTCCAGACGCACGCCATACAGGCCAATGGCATCCACACCGAAGCCGACAGTACCCTGGGTGTAACCAGAGTTGAAACGCAGATCGAAGCCTTGGCCCCATTCTGCGTTCTTGCTGTTGCTGGTAGCGGTGTTAGGGCCGCTACGGTTATCGGTGTTGATGTAGAAGTTACGCAGACCCAGGGTCGACGTAGCGCCTTCGATAAAACCTTTGGCATCCGCTTGCCCATCGGCATATGCGTGTTGTGCCAAAACGCCTACGGCCACTGCTAGGGCCAAGGTGGACTTCTTCATGGTACAGCTCCTCTCATTTCTAATTTTTGTGTGTCCTGGCCGGGGATCTAGCGTCCCTTTGTAGCCACAGATGCGCGATTAGCACCAGATCGTGACTGGTAAGTCAATCGTAACAAACCATG
>Ga0209888_1000101_pt1 | contig 58865 bp, 44 predicted proteins | sample OrgsoiDNA_201059_FD_185807 | JGI IMG/M metagenome (GOLD analysis project Ga0209888, IMG submission 185807) | Permafrost soil microbial communities from the Arctic, to analyse light accelerated degradation of dissolved organic matter (DOM) -... | ecosystem: Environmental > Terrestrial > Soil >...
AAGCTGCGCTCCGTAAGAGTGCGCGCCCATCAACAGGCCCAGCGCGCCGTAACGCTCAGGGGCCTGGAAAACCGCGTCGGCGACAATGCCAGCCCAACCCGCGATGGCGACTTTCAAGAAAAACCCCAACGCGAAAGCCGCCGAGCCCTTGGCCCAGTCGGCGTCGCGCGCGGCGTCGGACTCTCGCATGAAGGGCTCCAAACGCCACAAAGGGCCTGAGAGCAGCGCGGGGAAGAAGGACAAAAAGGCGATTTTTCGGCTCCAATGCGCTTCCTGGGCAGGTTCAGGGGGGCGAGGAATATGACGACGCATCAAGAGCGCCAATCCATTGAACGTCAAAAAGCTCGCGCCGGCCGGAGCCCGCCAATCAACCGAGCGCGCGGCTTCGAGCCAATGAGGCGTGAAGTCCAGGCCCAGGGAGACAAGGCCGTCGCTGAGGGCTTGGGCGAAAAAGACTTGATACTTCAAGATAAGCAAAGGCAGCAAGATCGCCACGCATCCCACGGCGACCCAAAAGGACGAGGCCAAGCGGTGCTGAATAGCCACGCGAAGGGTTCTGCGGGCGCGCGTCGCCCAAAACGAAGAGCTCGCGGGCAATGACAGCGATCGCGAAGGCGCAGCCGATGCGCCTGAGGCCGAAGAGGGCGACGCGGCAGGGTCGGCCGCATAGGACGCAGAAACCATCGCGAGGCCCGAATCGCCCCAATCTTGGCTGGCCACGCCTAGGGCCGGCCGCAACGCGCGGCGGCGAAAATTGGGCGCCGGAATCAACGCGAATGCCGCATGGGCCAGAGAGCTGGCGGCGGCGGCCAATCGATCAAATCCTCGATGGGCGCGCGTCGCGAAAACGCCATTGGGAAGACGGCGTCTTTCTTCGCGAAAGGCCTTCCCGATCAAACCGTCAAAAACACAACACGCGATCGCGAACGACAAAACAAACGCGCAAAAAAACACACCCAAAGGCGCGCAGAAAACGACGCCTGCCGCGGCCAACAACAGATCATTCGCCGAAAAAGGCCCCACGCGTCGAGCCAACGCTCCTCGCCGCAATAGAGATTGGCGGACAAACGCCAAAATCAAAAAAAACACAGCAAATGAAACAGTCGGAAAAAGCATGGTCGCAGCCTTGGCAACACAACAGGTTCGAGGGACTTGAATCAAATAAGCGAAAAGAGGGGTTGCCCACAATCCACGCGCGATCGCCGGTGCCCGACGGGCCCCCTTTTTTGCTATCCTGTGATTAGACGCCTTTTTGAGGCGATTGTGGAGAAATATTTGCTGGATTGGTTTTTTGTTGCGAAAAGCAGACATTTTTCCGCAAAAATTGATGGCAAAAAGAAAGCCCGCTGTCCTGTTTTATTTCTGATTGGCCAATCGAATGACAATCCTGTTGGGTGGGGGGAAATCTTCGAGATTGGAAATGGGGACTCCGCCGGCCGTCGCGATCAATTGCTTGGATCGGGTCGAGGCGAATATGCGCGCTCGGTGAAAAATCTCGGAAAAAACAGCTTCAGGAATAAATCCGGAAAAGCGCAAAAACAATCGTCGGCGCCCGCTGCCATCCGCAAGCTCCTCCATTTCCAAGAGGCGCGCGTCCAGCCAAAGGCGCGTCGGAGAAGATATTTCCTCTTGCGCGAGATCCGCCAAGTCTTCGCCGGCCTCGTCATCTGCCGTCAGGCCTGTCGACCATGCGCAAATCTCTCGATTAAATGTTCCAAATTTGGGCGACGCGTCAAACTCCAAAGTCATTGTGGGGGTCAAACGTGGAGCCAGAGACTTCACGCTGGCTGATTTTTCTGCGTTAAGGCGCTGATTCATCATGGCTCGAAAATTCGCGAAAAAAGAGGCAAAAATTTCGGCCGAGCACGCCTCTCCCCGCTTCACGCAAAGCACGTCGTCGGTTGGCGTTTCGTGGACAACGAGTCCCGGAATATCCAGAGATTGGGTTTCCATGCCGTCCAAACCGGATTTGAGCGCCCAAATCATCATCGCCGGCCCCTCGGGCGCCGTGCGATGACAAAAGCCCGCATAAGCCAGCCGGCTTGGAGTGAGGCCGTGATGCTCTTTGTTTTCCTTTTCGGACATCCAACCCGTGAAAAAATCGGGATGTGAATAAAAAGCCGAAAATGCCTGGTCTGTCTCAAAAATGGCGTTGGGCGCAAACTCAACGATCGTCAAACAAATTCGTTCGTCGGAATTTGCTGACACATCACACGCCAATGCTTCGGCCCCGAGAGGCCCTTGGATGGATTCCAAAAAAGGACTTCTTTTGAGCAATTTGGCTTTCGCGATGCGTCGCCGCGCAAGCGTGGGTTTTTCCGCATGCTCGCAAAGCACGCGGGCCAACGCCTGAAAAACGGAGTTTTTCGTGTCAGCCCCATTGTGAAAAACAAAACGAAATATGCGCAGCATGCGGGCCTCGCCATTGAGTTGGGAGCAAAACTCACCATATCGAAACCCGGCATTTTGTCCAGGCAAGAGCGCGGGCGGGCAACAAAACAAAAAGCCAAACCGCGAGGTCTGGCTTTCTGCCGGGTTGGCTGGCTGCTTATATTTCACAAAAGTCTCTCGCCTCTTTTTGAGGCTGACAGCATTGTGGCGCGTGGTGTTTTCTCCCGCGCTGATGGATCAAAGTTAGCGCCCGAATTGCCGCAATGCAATGCTTTTTTCGTCCGTCGATCGAAAGTTAGATTGGCTTTTTCGCTTAAAAGATAAGGACTGACGTCATTTTTCGTTAATCCGAGCGTTTTTTGCAATCGATCGAACAAAAAAAAACCACACCGAGGGAAACTCCTGACGATTAGGACCAAAGGAATGCTTGCCAGGGTGAACGGTTAGAGCGAGAATGATCAGATGGATCAATCGTGATCCAAGGAGACCTCGAATGCTGCAGAAAGAATTGTTTGCGTTATTGGGTTGGGGCGAAGCCAAAACAGAAGCGGCTCGCAACGAATGGTCCGGAAGCGAAATGGCGTCAGGAGACACGATTGAAGTCTCCACAGAGCTCTCCGGCGCCCGCCTGAATGTCCTCTCCTGGCGCAAAAATCGCGACACCGGCGCCCGACAAGAGACTTTGCGCGCCATTTTCGAGCCCATCAAACAAGGCAGCATCGAGTGGGAGTTGCTCGCCGCTCGCGTCAACGGAATTCCCTGCCCCTTGAAGGAGACGGAAGCCGTGGCGTTGTTCGAAGCGGCTCGCGCCGTGGCCCGCGGCCCGAAGCGCTGATCATCCAAAGCAATGCGCGCGGCGCTCCGTGAAAGGCCCTGTGCCACCGAGCTTTTTTGATGGCTTTGCGCGCGTTTTTTGAAGCGCTCCGCGTCACGCCGCGGCGAGCCACTCCAAAGACGCGCTGGGCCACTGAGCGGCCCCCAAGCCCCTCAACTCCAAGGCGACAGTCGCGGACCGCTCCAACGCCGTGAGCATGAATTCGTTTTGCCTAGGGCTCGGCATGCGGACCGCGGAGCAAAAGGCCTTCAATAGATTCATTTGCGCTTGCGCGGGGTCGCTGGCCGGCAAGGGTTGCGAAAATCCAGGCGCCTCGCCATCCCACAAAAGCGCGCCTTGTTGCGGCCACGCGGTCCACTGGCCACGCGATCCCTCAAACCGCAGCGTCTCTTTCCACGGTGGCGTGAGGGGCGGCGGCAATTCGCCTGGCGCGGTGGCAGCCGGAGACGCAATCATCCATCGCTGCAATTCCTGCGCCGTCGGATGCGGCGCGTCCAATCCTGCGAAAAAAGAAAATTGCAAGCCGCGAGCCAAAGATCCATCCGCGGTCCAGTGGCTTTCAGGGCAAGAGTGCGCGCGCGCTCGCAAAGACGGCTCCTGAGCCTGAACGGCGTTTGCCGGGTCGCTTTCGGCGTCCGGAAACAAAAAACTCAATGAATCGATGCCGTGCGCGATGGCGGCCAGAGAGCCGCGTTCCTGGCGCGCAGGATGGTTCGGAGCGATCCACACGCTCTGCCCGAAGCGCGCGATGCGCCCCAGTTGCTCCGTCGCGGATTTCGAGGCCAAACGCGCATGCAGGGCCTGCCAAAAGGGGTCAAAAAAAAGAGACTGCGCCGGCCACAGCGCCAAATGCTTTTCGCGCGCCACAGCGCACGCTTGCCGCAGTGTTTCCAGTTGGCTGATGTTGAGGGCGACCGGCAAGGTCAACAGCGCGTGCCGGCCCGACTCCACCGCCTGCAACGCCATTTGGGCCCTCAGGTGAGCCGGCGCGCAAATGATCGCCGCGTCCCACTGCTGCTCCCACACAGGAGCCGGAGCGTCGAAGAGTTTCATTCGGTCGTCAAACACGCCGAAGGCCGTTCGCGCAAGCTCTCGGGGGTCGCAGCCGCAAACCATGCGGACGTGATCGACGCGAGAAAGCAGCTCGGCGCGTTCGCGCAAAGCGCGTTTGCCCAAACCAAAGAAAGCCAAATGTGCCGTCATGCAGTGTCTCCGGAGGGAAAACAAAAGACGCGCCGAAAACGCTCTTCGGAGCTCGGCCGGTTCTGCTAGGAATCGAACGTGTCGATGTCGATTGTCGTGTGCGCGCAACACAGTTGTTTCCGCGCAAAAATGACCGCGGAGCGCCCAAAACGCGAAAAAGAGATCGCATGAGAAGCCACGGTGCACGATCTGGGCGCGAACGCCAAGCCGCAAAAGATGAGAAGGCATTGGGCCAGACAAAGGGTTTTGGCTGAGCCTGATTCCGGTCTTTCGGCGTGGAGCCTCCGTGCGCGCAAAAGATTTGAAAACCGTAGAGGGTTGCTGCGGCGTTTTTTCCGCTTCGAGAGAGCGCCCCGTCAAAAAAAACAGCATGGCGATTCAGTTGTGGCATAATCGTTGGCGCTGCGCGAGCGACGGGACCGAAGCTAAATGGCCAGGCAGCGGACTTTAAATCCGCGATTCGTCGGTTCGAACCCGACCGGTCCCGCCATTTCAGCTTCTTCGGTTGAAAAAGCGCGCGTCCCTGCGTTGTTGTGCGACAATGGCTTTATTCGTGGAACAAAGGGACCGAAGCTAAACGGCCAGGCAGCGGACTTTAAATCCGCGATTTTGTCGGTTCGACTCCGACCGGTCCCACCATATATGCCTCATCTCCTGCGCATCCCTTCTGTTTTCAGCGCCGCTTGAAATGGCCTGTGTCGCCTGAATCAGCCCATCCCGAACACATAGTTTGTCATGGCGAGACTTCTTTGGAAGGTCCCCAGCGATTGAATGTCGGTCGTGAAATCGTCGTCTGCCGCCCCCAGCGCCGTGAAGATCGGCAAGAGGTGATCGTCTCGCGGATGCATGAAGGCCGCATGCGGGGCGCGCCGGCGGTAATCCAAGAGGGCTTCGGTGTCGCGCGAGCGCATGCGATCTTCAAACCACTGAGTGAATTCAAGCACTTTGGGATCCGCGTCTGCTGGGCGAGCCCGAAAATCCGCTTCGCGCAAATTGTGAGTGATTTGGCCTGATCCGACAATCAGCGCGCCTTCATCGCGCAACGCGCGCAAGGCGCGTCCCATGCGCCAGTGGTGATCCGGGCCAAGATGCGGCTGAATGGACAGCTGCGCGACGGGAATGTCGGCGCCGGGAAACATCAAAAGCAGAGGCACCCAGGCCCCGTGGTCCAAGCCGCGTTTTTCTGTGGTCGCGGGAATGCCCGCGGCTGAGAGCAGGTTCGCCGCGCGCGCGCCCAAAACCGGGTCGCCCGGCGCCGGATATTGGAGGTCATGCAAAGCCTGCGGGAATCCACGAAAATCATGGATGGTTTGCGGGCGCTCGGCCACGCTGGCGACGGGATGCTCGGTCTCCCAATGCGCGGAGACCATCAAAATCGATTTTGGGCGCGGGATTCGCGTGGCCAACGCGGCGAACCCGGCCGATGGAAGAGCGGGGTCGATGGGCAGCGTGGGCGCGCCGTGGGAGACGAAAAGCGAGGGGAGGCGGTTCATGGCGTCAGGCCGCGAAGGCGGCGTTGGTGGCGATGAATCCAGCCTATCACTATTTCTTCATTGGCAAAGACGAGAAATGGAAACGCATTGTCTCTTCATTGTTGTCAATGAGAAAAGTCGCTGACGGCCGGGAAAAGCAAACAGCCCCAAGGCTGGGGCTGTGAACACGGGTCCGCGAAGGGGCCAAAAGGCAAAACACTGGATTGTGGGGCTTTGAGCCGAAAAAGGATCAGGCGGTTTGCGCCGGCGGTTCAACCAGGCGGGAGCCCGTCAAAACCGGCTGCAGTTCGCGGAACGCTTGCTGGGCGAGGTTGCGGCCGATGATTTGCCAGAGCTCTTCGATGACCGCGGCGCGGCGTTCGTCGGCCTTGGGCATTTCAAATTGCTTCACGCCCAAACGGTTCCACAGGCTCAGCAGAAAGGACATGTAGGGCCAATCGGGCGACGGCTGCTCTTTGTCAAGGATCAGAGTGGCCATCGGGCGCAGGATGGCTGCGCGGGGCTCCAAATACACGCCCACCGATTTTTCATCATAAGCGAGATGCACGTCAAACACATCCATCAGCGTGCGTCGCGTCGAATCCGGGCATGACAAAGGGAAAAATTCGGCGACGCTGACCAGGTGCTCGCCGACGCCGGCTTTCGTTTCGCCATCGTCGTGCGGCAGGTCAATCCAAAGCATGTTGCGGGCGGTCATCGGGAGCTCTCCTGGGCGAAATGGGCTGCGGAAGCGGGCATTATCATCAGATTTATAGTCTTGGGAAGTGCCGTTCAGCGCTAAAATGCGTATGTTGGACGGTTTCTCTGATGGCCTTGGGCCTTGCGGCTTTTTTTGCGCTGGCCGATTTTGGAAAATCGGCTTATAATCCGGCGGAGTCGCCTGTTTCGCTGTTTGGGCCTGCTCGGCCCGCGCCGTGAATCTTTGCCGACTGAGTTTTTGCGCGGCGCCATCTCTCGACCTTTTTTCCGGAATCTCGTCAATGCCCCAACAATCCGTCGCGCCTTCTGTGTTTTCGGCGCCGTCTTTTTCGATCGGCTCCGCTCTCGAAACCACGGCGGCTTTGGGCGCGCAAAACGCGTCGGAGGGCGCACGCGCGACGGCCGTGGGAAATGACGGCGAGCGTTCGATGGGCGACCAAGACGCTTTTTTGGCCGTGTGCGGGATATCCACAGAAGAGTGGTTGGTCGCCAGCCCGGAGCGGCTGCGCGAAACAGCCCTGTCGGTGGCCAAGAAAACCCATGGGCAAAAAACAACCCCTGCGGCGTATTTGGGAGCCGTGGAGGATTGGTTCTCTTCGCGCGCGCCGGCCTTTGGGGGCGCTGGCGGAAAGAAGGCGGATGTTCTAGGGTTTTGGCAACGGAGCTGGTGGCTTGCGCGTTGGGCGCAAGGCGATTCCTGGGATCAATTGTGGGTCGAGGCCTTTTTGTGCAATTGCGTGGGTGGGCTGCGCTCAGGCAGCCATGTGTTGGCGGCGGCGGAATTCGCGCGAGAAACGGACGCCGCGCGCCGGGCGGTTGAACGCAGCGAAATCGGGCCTTTGTTTGAAAAAATGGGCGAGTTTTTTGACGCGTCAAAAGACTCTTGGCTTCCGCCAGAAGAGGACGCCCGCGCCAATTGGCGCACGCTGGTCTCTCCAAAAAGCAACTTGGCGTCCATTGTCACGGACGCCACGCGCGCGCGCTTCACGAAGTTGGCCTCCATCAGCAAATGGGCGAGCGAGCACGATCGGTGGATCGATTTGTGCCTGGATTGGAAAACGAGGCCCAATGACGTCGACCTCGGCCAACACGCGGATCCGACCTCGCAAGCCCTGAAAATTTGGAACGAGTCCGGAGCCCGCCTGCCTGAGGCGCTGTTGTCGAATTTGGACGCTTTGGCGCACAACGCTTTGGCGCGAGCGTCGAAGGGCCAAGCGGCGCAATGGGCCTCGGCGGTGGGCAATGAGGAAGAGTGGAAGAAAAGTTTGGCTCGACAAGGAGCGCGGCAACTGCTGGGCGGCTTTGACCAAGAAATGGCGCAGACGGACGAGGCGTGGGGCGCGGTCGCGGACCTTTCGAACCCGGCTGCCTTGTCGCTGCCCTTGTCCGCGTTGTTTCCGCGGGCGCGCCCCGTGGACCGCAGCCCGGGCGTCTGGATCAAGCTGAGCTCGGCGAGCTGGAACGCGCAACCGCAGACGTTGGCGGCGGAAATCAAGCGTTTTCACGAAGGCGGCGGCTCCATGTGGATCGGCGCGGACGAAATCCTTCGCAAGCCTTTGTCCTTGAAGACGCAAAACGCCGTGTGGCCCGCGATGTTTTTCGCGTTGAGCCAAGCGGAAGCCGCAGGAGTGGATCCCGTTTCGCTGCTGAGCCCGGAGGCTTGGGCGGGCCTGTGGGTCGCGCACACCGAGCGCAAGGCCGCCCCCTCAATCCCCGGACAATGGGCATTGATGCATTGGGCCCCCAATTTCCCCGAGCACAAGGCCAAGGGATTTGAGCGGATCGAGCCTCAGCGGTGGGCGGAGTTCGAGGAGCGCTTGTTGCGCCAAGAGGTCGCTTTGGCGGCGCATGGGTCGATCAAAGAAGCCGCGCGCGAAATTGGCTGGCAAAAAGACGATGGCGAGGCATCTGACGCCGCGCAGGCGCCGACGGCCGCGAATGTCGCGGAAACGCCCAAACCCAAAGCGCGATCGCGCAGGCTTTGAGGAGCATTCGCCATGCATGGCTTGAACGATTCTTTGTCGACGGATCAAAAAATAGCGATGAAAAGGGCGACGCAGGCGGTCGCGCAAAAACATCGTCGTGGCGAAACGCCGTCGGCGCTCCTGGACGATTTGGCCGCTGTGTTGGCGGCGCTCGATTCAAAGCAAAAAGACCGGGTTGCGCTGGTGAATTCCGCATTGAGGCAAGCCGCAACGACAACGAGCGGCGACGCGCAAGCAAGCCCGGCGCCCCCTGGCATTGCCGGACGGTCGCCCCAGTTTGTCCGCGCAAGCTGGTTTTTGGCCGCGGACGCGTGCAATGTCGTCCGGCTGAAAGCCCTGGCCGCAGAGGGCGTGGATCCCAACCAGACCCTGCCGACGCCAGGCGGGTTGACCGCTTTGATGCTCGCCGCGAAAAAGGGGAACCTTGAATGCGTGGCGTTTTTAGCTTCCATTTCGGCGCCCAACACCATGTCCTCTTTCGGCAGGACCGCGTTGTGGACCGCGGCGCTCATCAGCGACGTGAAAATGGTGGAGCTTTTGCTGAAAACAGAAAACGCCCGCTTGGCCGACCGGTTTGGAGAAACCCCTTTGATGCGGGCCGCGCGCAACGGGCATCCTGAGTGCGTTCGATTGCTCTTGCCGCGCAGCGATCCGAATGCGCAAAACAAAGACGGCGAGACCGCCCTGCACATATTGGCGCACGCGCGCAAGGACTCCGAGGAGTCTGTGAAAATGGCGGCCCTCCTCTCCCCTTGCGCGGATTGGTCGATTATCGACAAAAAAAAGCAAACCGCGCTCTCGCTTTTCGGCAGAGAAGAGGCTCCCATGCTGGCCACGCTGGACCAAGCGTTGAGCGCCAACCCCTTCGCCGCGATCGCCGAGGAGCTGATTGAGAAAGCCTCTCTGGCGGATCTGCCCAAAACGCGAGCGGCCAGGGAGGCTTGCCTTCTGCGAGAGGAGGCCGGGCTCTTGGCAACGCCGGAGGCCCCTTCGCCCGTCGCCAAGGGGCGCAGGCTGTGAACGGCGCGAAGACGGACCCAACCGTTAAAAAGGCGACGCCAAAAGCCACGCGCCAACGGTGGTTTGACGCCGCGTATTTTGGGCATGCGCAGACTCTGCGAGAGCTGTGCGGCTCAATCGACCCAAACATCATCCGCTCAAAGGGGGAGGGCCTCACCGCCGTGATGTTGGCATTGGAGCATGGCCGCGAGGAGGCGGTGGCGTTTTTGGCGCCGATAAGCGACATGGCGCGCGTCTCCGTCGATGGGCGAGACATGCTGATGCACGCCGCGATGGGGCCTTCTGAGCTCGGGGCGCGCCTGGCTCTTCCCTTTTGCGACGCGAAGCGAGCGGACGCTTCGGGCCTCACCGCTTTGATGATGGCGGCTTACTCCGGGCACGCCGGCATCGTCCGGCTCATCCTCCAGGCGAGCGATCCCTCGGCGCGGACGCCAGAGGGCCGAATCGCTTTGCATTTGGCCTTGGAGGGGGCGTCCAGCGACGATCAAGATCGCGTGGACACCGTGCGCTTGCTTTTGGCCTCGTCGGACTGGAAAGCGCGCGACCCGCAGGGGCGAAGCCCATTGATGATGGCGTTGGAGCACAGAGTCCCCATGCCCAAAGTGGTGGATGAACTCGCCTGTTTGCAGTCCAGGTCGCGCGCCAGCCAAAAAGCCTTGAAGCGGTGGGGAGCGCAAAATTTGCCAAAACTCTTCGCGCAGGTCGAAAAGAGAGCCCTTTGCGCATCAGTGGCAAGCGCCCCGCAAGAACCAATTCTCTCGCCGGGCGCGATCGCCGGCGATGAGGGAGAGGGCCCCTCAAAAGCCCCCACGGCGAAAGGCCCCGCGCGGCTATGACGGCGCGCCAGCCCCGCCGCCGCACGCATCCTGGCGTTTTGCGCGCCTGACGGCCTTGGCGAGTCCGCGTTTTTTTGAGAGACTGGTGAGCAGAATAAAGAGCCGACAGAAAAAAGCAACGCGCCAAGGTCCGCCGCGGCTTTTTCGTGAGATTTAATCATTTTGCGTTGGCCATTTGTTGTCGCGCGTCTCGCTTCGTTGTTTCTCATGCTGCGTTTGAATTGCCTGGAGCCCTAAATGGCCACCCGTTTGCACAAGCCTCGCCAATCCGGAAAGCCTCAATCCGCTGGACCCAAAAGGCCCGAGTCGTTGAGCTCGGAGCAAAAAGTGGCGCACGTCGCCTTGGCCGCGGCCCAGCAGTGGATTTCAACGCGCAAAGCGAAAGAAAAAGCCCTGCGCGTTGAGGCGGACGCAGGGTCCACGCTGAAAGACCGCGCTGAAAGCCAAGACCGGCTCAAAGAGAGCGAAGGGCAATTCGCGCAAGCGGAGCGCGAAGTTTTGGATTTGACGCCCGAAGAGTGGTTGGCGTGGGAAGCGAGCCAGCAACACGACAATTTGCTGATTGATGTTTTCGCGCTGGCGGCGGAGGCGACCGTGCCGGGCCAAAAAGAAAAAAATGCCCGTGAATGGATCGAGAATTTCGCGCAAACAACGGCCGGCGCTTTGATATTTGAAAAATTGGCGCCAAAAAATGCCCACTCGATTGGCCATTTTTTCTTTTTGGCCTCCATTTGGCTGAGCCAGCAAGCGCGCGAGGCGGATTTTGGCGCGCATCACCGCAGCCCCAAAGCCATCGACTGGTTTTCAGCGATCAGTTGGCTGCGGTCAAAAACAGATGCCAAGACTTGGCGCGAAGGCTTGTCCAACAAATGGGCCCAAGAAGGCGCTTTGCGCGCCGCGCACTGGATCACGAACATTCAGGGGCACGGCCACGAAGGCGCGTGGAGCGAGACGCAAGGGCGCGAGGCGCACGCGGCGTTGCGCGCCTTAAAAGAAGGCGGCGTCGATTTTTGGGCCCGAAGCAATCACGATCGCTTTCGCGGCAACATCAGCGTGTGGGCGGGATTGGCGGAAAAAGCGCCCGCTTTGATCGGGTGGCTCGACGGCGCCGGGGACATTGGAAAAACCGTCGGCTCGGGATACATGCACGGCGAGACGCTTTTGGAGCGAGGATTGCGCCACCCGCAGGGCGCGGCGTCTTTTGAGTGGGAGCCCCCGGCGGACTGGGCAGGGCGCGAAGCTTGGAAAAAGGCCGTGGACGCCGCGCCACGAGTCGCCAACGGCGCGTTGGCGGGGTTGAAAATGGACGCTTGGCGATCGGTTTTGCGCGCGCAACCGACCACCCAGAGCGACGAGGACTCACATTCCTACTCTTTTTTGGTTTCCGACGCCAAGGAGGAAATGGTGAACAAGGGCAGCCGCGAAGGCCGGCTGATGAGGGGTGCAGCCATCCGTTTGTGGATTGAATGGGGTGGCGCGAGGCCGGAGTGGGCTCCGAGCGATGAAAATTTAGCCTCTGTTTTGTCGGTGGAAGACGCGCGCGCGTTGGGCGAAAAAGGCTTGGTTGATTTTTCCCGGCCGTATTTCGAAAGACCCTATATAAAAAAGCAATCGCCCTTGCGCGAATTGTATGAAAAAGCGAAAAAAAGCGACGCAGCCCCAAGGCGCGGAACACGCGACAGAGACCCTTCCCTTTTGAACCCAGAGATTGAAATCGCGCTCGAAGCGATGGTCGCGGCCGGCGCGCGCGACGACCAACCGGATGCAGACGGCAACCTTTTGTTGCACGAGGCCTTGGGCGACCGATCGCTGGCGTTTGCGGCAGCCCTGGCGGAAACGGGAGCCACGGACTTGTCTGCATTGAACAAGCGCGGCCGCGGCGTGGTGGAGATCGCTCTGTCCTCATTGGTCACGCACAAGGATCCGCGCGCAAAAAGCATGCTTGCGAGCTTGGCCCAAAAAGCGTTTCCCGTGTTGCCGGATTTGTCCGACGCCAGCGAACAGCGCGTGATCGATTGGTTTGAAAAAAACAAAGAAAAACTCGCGGCTTTTCCGCAATTGATCGCGTCCGCAGAGCGTTTGGAGTTGGCGCGCGCCACGCGAGAGGCTCGTGCGGGGCGCCCCGCGCTCGACGACACCAACGCTCGCTCCGCGCAAAGCGCCGAGGCCGCGAGCATCGCCCAAGAGGGCGTCAAAACGCAACTTCGCCGAAGCTCCAAGCGAATTTGAGAAAAACAGGCCAGCCCGAAACGATTGAGATTGGGCGCGCGAAAGCCGCTGCGCTTTCTTGTGCGGCTTTCAGTCATGTCCAACGTTTTTTAAATGAGAAATTTGCCTAAAAAATAGGCGGTTCTTGCAGTCAGAAAAGAGGGCGTTTCTCTTTTTCGAGGCCTTTCTGCATTAATTTTCTCAACAAAACGCCAGGCACAAGAACGCCTCGAAATACGTTGGACATTGCTGGTCCGGCTTTCGCGAAAGAGCCGGCTGTGCTAGAATTGTTTTTTGCTCCTTTCACGAGAAAATCCATGCCGCACATCATCGCAAGCAACACTCTGTTGGCCGCCGAGCGTTTCGGAGCCGACATCGTCAACGGGAAAATTCCGGCCAGCAAGCTCAAAGAAGCGGTTTTCAAGCGCCAAGTTGACGACACCAACGGCTCGACGATGGCGTCCGAAGCGCTGTGGCCCCTGGCGGTCGCGGCCGGCGCGGGGCGCGCCTTGGGCGAGCGCGCGGCGGTGAACGTGAATGAAGCAGTCCAAGCCATCCAAAGCTTTTGCATGCTGCAATTGGCGTTGAGCGCCTCGGGCACATGGAGCGCGGGGTTTGCCGCCTGGGCGCAGCAACGCGACCCGCAAGCGCCCAATGGCGGCTGGGAAACGCTGAAAAAGGCGCCGGAAATGAAAGCGTTCGCCAACGCTCCGATCGAAGAAGACGCGATGCCGGAAATCTTGGCGGTCCGCAAATCGTCGCCGCTCTCGTTCAACGAATCGCTCGCTCAGCGCAGAATTCACTTGTATGCGAATGGCCTGCAAAAGATCGGGGCGATCAGCATGCAAGCGGCCATCGGCCCCTTGATGAACAACGCTGACAGCGCTCTGGGCGCTTTGGTGTCCACGCACTCGAATTTCCTCGGCTTCTCGATCGAGCCGCGCGAAGCGACCGCCGCGGAGCTGCATGAGGCCACGGCGCCAGCCGTGGAGTCGACGGAGGGTTCAAGCGCCTCGATCGAAGACATGACGCCGGAGAAAATCGCTGAGCGCGCGATCGAGCGCGCCCGCCAACAAGCGGCCAGCGGAGAGGCTCCCAAAATTCAAGGCCCTGCGGCGCCATCGGCCTGAGGGTGGCCAAAAACGGCGTCATTGAAAAAAATGTCGTGAAATTGGAAAAGCCACGGATGACCGTGGCTTTTTGTTGGGCTCGGGCCGATGGCGCGCGGCCTTGATGCTTGCCCCCGCCAAATCACCTCTCGGACGGGTCAAGCGGCTTTGGCCAACGGCTCAAACGAAGGCGCCTCATCCAACGACAACGGCGCGCGCGTGGCCTCCAAAGACCGAGACGCCGCCAAGGAGGCTTCGCCGATGGTTTCGGGCGCGTCAAACAAGGGCGGAGCGCCCGCGGCGCGATCGCGAACGGCCATCAAGCGTCCCTTCTCGACCCACGCCGTTTGCCCAGGCCGCATCGCGATCCATGGCGCGTCTCCCACAGGCTCCGTGGCGAACAAAACGGCGCCATCCAGCTGCGCGAAACTCAATTTGCTGCTGCAATGGGCAAAAAAAGAGTGGCCGTCGCTCATCAAAGAATTGACGGGGCCGAGGTGCTCGGCCTGCTCGTGCCAACTGGCCACGGCCTCAAACAATGCCTGGGCGTCTGGCGCTTTGGAGCCAAATCGAGCGCGCAAAGCGGTCATCAGCCAGCAGAACGCGGCCTCTGAATCGGTGGAGCCGCGCGGAAGCGTCTCCGAGCAAAAGGCGGGCAAATGCGCGTCCAGGCCCCGCAAATGCCCGTTGTGGGCGAAGGCCCATGAGCGGCTCCACAGCGAGCGCTTGAAAGGGTGCTGATTCGACAACTCGCTCAAGCCCACGGTGGCGCGGCGCAGATGCGCGATGAGGGTTTGCTCTGACTGGTTCAGAGACTCTCGGATCAAACGCGCCAAAGGGCTTTGAAAGCCAGGCTCCACCCCCACCTGAACGCTCCATTCTTGCCCGGGCCGTCCACAGCGAGCGACACCCCAGCCGTCTGCGTGCGCGTCCGTTTGGCCGCCGCGAAGGGCAAATTCATTGAAATCGGGAAGCGGGTCGGCGGATTTTTCCGCTCGGTTTAATCCTAGCAATTGGCACATGGCAGCCCCTTTTGCGGCTGAAAAACGGACGACAGGCTCGTTCGTTTTGGCCGCATGAAGACAGTGTAGGGATTTATTGTTTTTTTGGAACCGCCGGCCGGCGACTTTTGCGGGATGGCCGGCCATAAGCAAAGATGCCATGGGAATATAGGGCGGCGACGGACGCGGGCTTGGACAGGGAAAACCCGCAAATCCAATGCCCACGGGGGTTGCGGCCTCAAGCAATGGATTGAATATTTCCAAACGGCCCGAAACAGAGGCGGTGCGGCAAGAGCCGCGGCGAAAAAAGCAGAAGAACGGCAACGCGAATCGGAGCGAGCCAGGCTCAAGCCTTAGGGGCGCGTCATGAAAACGACGGAGAATGAAAAAGCCCGTTTCAAAAAACGAGCTTTCATGCGCAAAACGCGGAGTCGTTTCAGCCGATCAGGCGGACATCGACTCAATCTGTCGCTGGGCGCGTTGGACGCCAGCGCGCGCGGACTCTTCGCCCATGGCGAGGCCTTCGGCGAAAACCAGGCGGATGTCCGCAATGCCCAAAAAATTCAGAAACGTCGTGACGTGCGCGGTTTGGATGTCGGCCGGCGTCCCTTGGTAAAGGCCGCCGCGAGTGAGCGCGACATAAGCCGTTTTGCCCTTCAAGAAGCCATCCGGGCCCGCGGGGCCATAGGCGAACGTTTCGCCGGCGCGCGCGATATGGTCAAAATAAGCCTTCAATTGCGTGGAGATGCCGAAGTTGTAAAGCGGCGCGCCAATGACCACGATGTCGGCGGCTTTGATCTCGGCGATGAGGATGTCGCTTGTCGCGACGAGTTCGCGCTGCTTTTCGTCGCGTTGGGCGTCCGGCGTGAAAAACGAGCCTAAAAGAGCGTCGTCCAAATGCGGCAAGGGTTGGGCGAGAAGATCGCGGACGATCAATTGAGACCCCGGATTTTTCGCGAGAAGCTTTTGGGAAAGCTCTGTGGCCAATTGCGTGGATTGGCCGGCGGCGCGAGCCGCTGAGTTGATTTGCAGGATAGTCGTCATTTGAGGCTCCAGTGGAACAATACGGTGAAGGGGATTGCGCAAACCCATTTTTTTAGAATCGCGCCATCCGCGCCGCGGAGCCTTGGATAGATTTAGGATAAAGGCGTGCCTCGTCGCGTGGAGACAGAATGCGACGGTTTTTAAAACCTCGCAATCCATGCCTGCGGGAAAGATTGTCGCGAAATGGACAACAATCAAGGCGGGTCGAGCCCTATCAGCGCAGAACACAAGGCGAGCCGTCAGGGCTTCAGGCGCTTGAATTGAGCGGCAATGCCAGGCTAAAAAACCCGCTCGAAAGCGGGTTTTCAAGAGAAAAAGACGGTTTGAATCAGAATCGCTTGCGCGGGAATGAGCTTTGCGCCTTGGCTGGGCGCTCCGCGTTCATTTGAGCTTTCGAGCCGTCAAAGCCGCTCGCCCATTGGGCGGCCGCCGGAGCCTGTTGCGCGAGGGAGAACGCTTGCTTCATCCGTTCGGCCAATTGGTCGGCTTGCGCGTGCGTGTCCGAGGAGAGCGTTTGGTAGACCGCGACGATGTCAAAGTTCTCGTGAGAAATCTCCTTCCAATCGGCCGAGCGCGACAAATGGCGCTCAGCGTTGTAGCTGCGCCCCGATTCATAGCCGCCTGGCTTTCCGGTCTCTCCCAAAAGGCCTTCGGTCCATGCGATGGATTTCCAAGCGACGCCATCCAGGGTCGCGGCGACGCCATTTTTGCTCCACAGGGCCGTGGCTTCAGCGCTCAATGATTTCAGCCTGTTTTTGGCCACGATTGATTGGGCCAGGGGATCCGCGTTCTGGGACCAGGCGGCCAGGGCGAATTCGCGCGACGAGTGAATGTTCAAGTCCTCGGTCCAAGCCAATCCGTCGATTTCGATCGAGTGGCCATGCGCGCGCAGCGCGTCAATCGCCTTCCACAAGAAAAGGGTTTCTTTTTTTCCTTCGCGCTCGATCTTCCCCGCCCAGCTCGCTTTGGCCGCGTCAAAGGAATCGCCGCCCAGATAGGTCTGGCAGGAGAACAACGAACTCGACCAATCGACGTCGCCGGGCTCGTTCCACTGGTTGCCCTTCTCGCTGGCCTTGGGGAACTTCGCGGTCAAAAAGCGAACGACCGGTTTGTCTTGAGGCGCGCGCGAGGGGCTGGACGACTCCATGTCGTCAAGTTCGTCGAGTCCCGCGGAGCTCGCGGCTTTGTGATCAATGGAAACGACGGCGGCCACGGCGGGCCTCTCGAAAGCCTGCGGCGCGGGATCCGGCGCGCGGTTCGCGGGCGCTTGGATTTTCGGGCTCAACGAAACCACGGGCGGAGCGTCCAAAAGCGGAGCCGCCGCCACTTGCGGAGGGGGAGCCGGGCGCTGCGTGAAACCAGGGCGCGACGGCGGCAGCACCGGGCGCGGGGGCGCTGGCGTCGCCTGCTGCGTTTCGGAGCCGGACATGGATTGCGAGGGGGTTTTCGCCTCATCAACCGCCGATGTTGGCGCGAGGGAGTCCGTGGCGATCGCGGGAGCCGTGGCCGCAGAGAGCGTGTCCGTGGAGGCGACGGCCTCGGGGGCTGTGGAAATCGGCGCCGTCTCGAGCTTCTCTGAGGCCGCATGCTCAGCTGGCGCCGAAATCGTCGTTGTTGCCTGCGTTGCCTGCGCGGAAGGGGATTTCGGCTCTTCCGCGCTGAGCGGCGTTGACGCGCCCTTGTTGGAAGAATATTTGGACTGGGTGGGCGACGAGCGCGGCGAGGCGCTCAGGGTCGCCGAATCCGCGGTTTTGCGCGGAGCGGAGCCAAACGCTGACACTTCCTTGGCCATCCAAGCCGGCAAGTCGGCGTCCGAATCGGGAGCGAAACCTGGCGTCGCCGCAAGCTCCGTCATCAATTTCGGCGTGCTGCCCAGGCCCAAGGCAGGATCCCACGCCAAATCAAATGACCAGCCCGCATCCCACTCGTCAAGGCGCACGCGGCGCACGAGCTTCTCCGGGTCTTCCAAGGGAGCGGCGCCCGTCACGGACTTCGCGGCCAGGCCCACCAGGCGCGTGGCGATCTCGTCGCGCAACGGGCGACTTTTCAGAATAAACCCCGCAGGCTTCCACAAGCGCGCTTCATTTTGCTTGCCTTGGGCTCGCGCCGCGTCGCGAAGCTCATCCCAGTCAAAGGACGCGCCTTCGACGGCTGGGTGCCGAAAGCGCAGAGCGAAACGGCTCTTCTCGCCCCAAGCGGCGTCGCGGTCGGTCAGCTCGGCGTAAGCCGGAGCGGATTTTCGCTCGCCGGTTTCAGCGTGAAGGAAGTGCAGCCATCCAAGTCGTTTTTGGGTCATGATGTTCAAAGTGTGAAGGGCAATGTCGCCCATTCATAAAGCGAGAGTTCTGATAATTATCCCAAAATTAAGCGTTGCGCGCCAGTTCGCGCTTCTCTCGGCAAGCGAATAAAGGCCTTGGAGATCGCAAAATCCACAAAGAAGCGACAAAAGGGCGCGTTGCGAGGCGTTGCCCTTCCCCTGGGACGCGGAAATCATGGCTGCGCGAAAAGAGCGTGAGAAAACGCGTGGCCCGGGCTTTGATTTTCGACGCCAAGAAGGGTTTTTGTCGCGCGAAATCGTTTCGAATGCCGCCGCTGGGCGGGAAATGGCCATTAAATTCAAATTATCGCAAAAACCAGCGGCCACCGGTTGCAGAGCGCCATTGCGCGCGAGAAAATGAATGCATGCCGAACACAAAGCGACGCGATGGCGCGACGCGCGGCCAGGAGAGACAAAATGTTGAAAAAAGGTTCGTGGGGCTCGGCCAACGCATTGGCCAAACTGGCGGCCGTGGCGGTTGTGGCTGCGACAATGAGCGGTTGCACGCATATTCCCGACGGGAGCGTGGGCATTGTCATCGATCACGACGGCACCATTGAAATGGAGCCTGTGACGCACACCGTTGGCGATTTTTGGCAAAACGTCATCGAAATCGACGTCTCGCAAACGCGCATCGCGTTGAACAATTTGCAACCGAAAGACGCTTTGGGAACGCCATTGCAGAAGCTCGACTTGAACGTCACGGTTCAGTTGAATCCGAGCAATGTGCCGGCTTTTTACAAAGCCACCAAAGAGCTGGACACTTACGTCGACGACAGCAACGTCAAATACACGACGTTGGGCAAACATGTCGTGGAGATGGTCACGCAAATCGTCGCTCAACAAGAAACCGAAAAGGTGTTGTTCGGGGACATCGCAAAAAGCAGCATGGCCTTCCAAAGCCAGTTCAAGGCCAACATGATCAAGGACGTGCAAGCCGAAATGGATCGGAGATATCCTGGCGCGATGAAAATTTTGAGCGTCGACGTGATGCACTTCGATTTGCCGCCATCGCTTGCGGACCAATCCCAAAAGCAATCGGCTCTGGACTCTGAGTCAAACACCATTGACGCTGAGCTCAAGCTGAACGCCAAACGCCAACAATTGGAAGATCAGCGCGCTTCGCTTGACGCTCACGCGTTGGCGGCCGCCGCGAAGAACTCGGGTCTCTCGCCAGAGGTCTTGATCGCCTGGCGCAACGCGAAGGCTTATGAAGAGCAAGCTCAAGGCATGAGGGGGTCGCCCGTCACGGTGCTCAACACGCCGCCCGCCGTGAAGCAATAAGCCAAAGAGCCATGGCAAAAAAGGAGCCCGTGTGGCTCCTTTTTTATCAGCGATTTGCGCGAGTGGAGTCGGAGATTGAGGAGGACTCTGAAAGACGATTGCCAATCGATTGGCTGACTTTTGAAATCGCGAGCCAGCCCGCGGTCACGCCAAAAGGTTCAGAAGCCGTTCTTTGGTTGAGCGCGCGCTGTCGATTTGCGAGAGGAAATCGGCTCCGGCCAATCGGATCCAGGGCCGTGAGCGTTTTTGGACCAGCACCGCCTCTTCCAATTCGGACACGCCCAGCTCAGGCGTCAAGTCGTCGCGGCTCGCAAGGATGGCCAGGCGTTGAAAAAGAAGCGCCAATTCCTGCTGGTCGATTGGATTGATGCGTTCGAAGCGTTTGCGCAGAGGGTGCTCAGCGTCTTCCGCGACCAGCTCCAGATAGTCAGAAACCACGCGGTTGATCAGTTGAGGCTCAAAAATGGACATGTCAGTTCCAGGGGGCTGCCAGAGTGGATCGTTCGAACGGGAATGAACGAAGACGACAAAATAGTTCGCCAAGCCTCTTTTATCAATCCCAGGGCTCCAAGGGAACCCCCCGTCAATCGGGAATCGAGGCCAAAAAGGGCGGAATTGGGCAAAAAAAGGCGTATTTTCGTCATTAACGCCCAGACGGCGTTCCTGGGCCGCTGGCCGGCGAAGAAAAAGCAGTCTCTGCCGAGGGCTGCGTGGCGCGCTCGCGTCGGTGGGCGGCCATTTTCTCCAAAAAGGCAACCCCCGCGTCGGTTGAGGCCAGCAGCCTGTTGGCCGGCGCTCGCATCAGCGGGCGAAATTCCCTTTGCGCTTTCAAGCCCAAAAGGCCCGCTCGTTGCGCCAAAGCCGCGAAAGCCTCCATGCAGCCGGGCCCCAAAGCGCGCGCGGGCTCAATCGACAATCCCGCGCCTTGCGCGAACAACGCGAACCCTTCGCGGACGTCGCGCTGCTCGCTGGGGGTGAACAACGGCGTGTCGGCTGGCGTGTCCAGGGCGGATCGGATCAAGGTTTTTGCGTTCAAGGGGCGCCCAATGGCCGACGCCAAAAGCTCATGCGCCGCCATTCCATAGTGCCGCCCTCGCAGGCCGTCGCCATAGGAGCGCGCGGTGGCGAAAAGGCCCGCCGAGGGCTGCGGCGCATGCCCGAAGAGCTGGCGCGTGGCGAAGCGGCCCAGTTCTGGCGCCAGATTCGCGAAGGCTCGCCCCACCTTCTCGGCCGCTCGCGGGTCGCCGCGCAAAGGGCGGCTGCGCATCACTCGCCGGGCGGCCTCCAAAAGCGTCGGATCAACCTCGGGGAAATCCCCTTCGGCCAGACCCATTTCAAAAAGGCTTTGGGTGTGTCGCTGCACGCGCTCCGGAGAGGCGTGGCGCAAGCTGGCCGCCACCCATTGGGCGCAAATCGCCAAGTCCTGCGAGCGCACGACCATGGAGTGCGCTCCGGACAAGGCGCCGGCGAGGGTTTGGCGCAATGAGCGCGCGATTGATCGCAATTGCTCTTGCCCCAAGCGCGCCTCTTCGAGCGCCGCGCGCGGATCGTTGGCCACGGCGCTGCGCTGAAAAATCGCCCGCTCTATCTTTTGAAGGCCCGCGGCCGCCAAGGGGTTGATTCTCGCGCGGTCGTCAGGAGAAAGCTGGGAAAACAATTCCCGCGTTTTTGGAGCGGACCGGCGAGCGATGAGAAAGTCCAGCGCATGCGTCCATTCGTGGACCAAGGGGCCTTCCAGGGAGTCGCTGAGGGCGTTGCCCGACAGCGTGTCGCGCGAGGGCTTCAAGGCGATGAAGCCCAAATAAGGGGCTCGCGCGCTCGTTGGCCCCCCCGCGCTGGCGGAGCTGGGCATGAGCTGAGAATCGCCTTCGCTCAACTGGAAATACGCATTCGCCGCGTGAATGGCTCCGCGCGCTCGCGGGCGATCCGAGCGCAGCATGAGCGCCAATTGCCCATTGAGCCCCAATGTTTTTTCGGGCAAGCCCCAGTGCCGCGAGGCGCGGCCTGCGGCCTTCAAGACGGCCTTCAACACCGTCTTTTGCCTCTCGGGGGTCTCTGCGCAAGCGGCGTCGACGCACACGTGCGAAAAACCATGGCGCTCGCACAGCTCTCGGGCCAGAGCGCGCGTCTCTGGCGTGCTGCGCCCCAGCACTCGATCGCCCAGAATGGACGACGCGCTCGGGGCATAGGGGGGGGCTTGGCCGGGCGACGGCGGGTTGTTGAAAAGCAAATCGCACAAAACGCCAAGGATTTCCTCGCGAGCCATCGCGCCCGAATGCGAAAGGGGTGAAAAGTCTCGCGATTGAACGCCATTTTCGCGCGTCCGAAGCCACAAAAACAACGCGCGCGGGCTGGCCGCGGACAAGGCTTTTTGCGCCACGGTTTGCGCCGCGTGCGCGCCCTCGCCCTGGGCGTTGCGGGCCGCTGCGTCTTTTTCGCTTTCGCCGGCCGCGACCCAGACGCTGAGGGCTTGCCCGCGAGCTGCGTTCGCGAGCCGTTGAGCCCACTCGGGCGGCATGGGCGTGTCGGGGAAATCCAAAGCGCCGGAGGCGGCCAGGTCCGCCGCGGCATATACGGCCTGCGCCGCCTGCGCGTCCTTCATGGACTGCGAATCGGGCGCGGGGCCCGTGAACGGGCGAGCGGAGTATGTGGCGGTGCGCGGAGGAGCGGGCATGAAGGCTTGGCCCTTGCGGGCGTCACAAAATAAGTGATCGAGAAGCTCTCGAATCGATTTCTTATTTTACCGCTCGCGCTCGCCCAGGGCAAGGGCCGCGAACTGGCGGCCCAGAACCCGCGCTTCTGCCGCCCAGGCGTCAAAACCCGTGGCAAAGGCCTCCCACGCCGCGTAATTAGGCGTTCGTCCCGTCTCCCAGGCCAACGCGGCCCAGGCGGGCATTCTTTTGAGCGCCAAAAGACGCTCTGATTGTCGCCGATAAGCCATCCACGCCTGAACGAGTTTTGCGGCGGGCGCATGGGCGGCGAGGCTCGGCGCGCCCTGTCGGAGCGCCAGGGCCGCAGCCGCCTGGCTGGCCAAGCGCAACAAAAACAAGGTCTCTGAATGCGTTGCCGGAAGCAAAAGCGGCCGAATCTCAACCGCGCGCCGCGCTCCATGCATAAGTTCATCGGCGGTTTTTTCGTGAACGCCGGCGGATCCTTTGCGAGCCCAGCCCGCATGGATGATTTGGCGCGTGAGGTTAATCCCGCGCCGAATCCGTCCCGAGTCCACGCAAAACGCCGCGAGAAGCCACGCCAACGCCACGGCGTCCGTTTCGGAGCGCAAACCGCCCAAGGTGATTTGCAGGCTGCGCGGGCCTTCGCGCGGCAAAAGGCCCGCCGCGCTCAAAAGCCGAATTTGCTCCGCCAACAGATCGGGGTTGGCGGCGGGGAGAAACGCAAATTCCCAATATCGGTCATTTCCGCGCGGGATTCCGCATTCCACGGTTTTTTTCAGTCGGGGCAAAAGAACTGCCTCGCGCTCAGAGCATGCCAGCGACAACGCGTCCAACTCTTGCGCGCCCAGGGCTTTTATGCCGCGTTTGGCCAACCCAAAACGCTCCCACAATTCGGGAAAATGCGAGCTCCATTGCGTCTCGATCTCCAAGCCCATGGAAACCGCGGGCGGGAGCGCAGCGGCGCGCCCCGTTGAAGGGGTGGCGCGCATGGGCGCGACGCCCGCCGAGCCGGGGGCGCCCAACAATATAGAGTGCGCGGACGGAATGCCGAAAGCCTCGCTCAGCGACCGGCAACTCGCGCGCGCCGCGGCGTCCATGGCGTCCATTTCGGCGGCTTGGGCTGACGTGGCGTCTTCGCGTGGCGTGGCGGCGCGCCCCGCGAGCTCTCCGCAGAGAAGGGGGGGTATCGGCGCTGAAAGGGGGTCGAGGAGCAGATTCATGGCACAAAGATACCTTGAAATCGCGGCGGATCCAAAAAATAAAATGGAGTCGCCCGCCGCGATTGCGAAATGGCGAAAAGAAGAGGAAAATGGCTCCTGTCGCGGCTTGCGAGCGAAGGCCGCGCGACCGCTTCGCTTTTGTCCCCCATTTGCAGTTTTTTCAGACCCCTTCATGCCCGCGCAAAAAAGCCAGCCAAAGAAAACCGACGAAGCCCGCTTCGCGCGCGCAAGCGCCGAGCCGGAGTCCGCCGCGACAGCCCCCGAAAAAAACCCGGAGCTCAATGCGCGCGCGTTGGCCCAGGCGGTGGTGACGGGCTTGTTGTCAGCGGGCGCCGCGCGCTCGGCCCTGGCGCAGGGTTTTGGCGACGCGGCCCTCAACGCCGTGGGCTCTCCTGAGCTGCAGGCGGAAATCGCGGCTTGGCTGGTGGGGCTTTCCACGCAAACGCACAATCGCGCGCGCCTGTTTGAGAGCAAAAATCCACAGTCAAAAATCCCGGAGAGCGTGGGTCTTGTTTGGGCGGCCATCGCGGCCCCCAGCTGGAAGACGGCTGCCGGCGCGCAAGCGTTGCAACGCGCATGCGTTCGGCCTTTCCCAGCGCTTGCGGACTTCATGCGCCGCGAATTGGAGTCTTGGGGCGACAAGGACCGAATGAGGCTCGCGCGCAGACTGCTGGCTTCGTCGTCTTCTTTTTTGGATGTCGAGGCCGTCGGCGAAGGCATGGAGCCGGTCTTGAAAACACTCGCGTCGACTCCCGGCCGGGAGAGGGAGGCCATTGAGCTGCTTTCTCGGCATTGGCGCAGCGCCAGGCGCGGGGCGGGTTGGCAATTCGCGTGGCTCGTTGACGAGGCTTTGGCGTCGCCGCCCGAGGAGCGGCTGCAAATGCTGCGCGTGGGCGTCATGGCGTGGCCCTGGTTTCTGTTGAAAAATCATTATGATCGAGACGCTTTCGCGTGGAGCGAGGCCTTGGCGGATTCGGAAATGGGCAAAAACTGGACGCCCGAGCGGTGGATCGAGGCCGCGAGCGAAGGCGAAAAGGCTCACGATGCTTTTTTTGAAATCAATGAGTGGGATGAGGAAGAGAGTGGCGCATCCGGCTCGATTTTCGCCGATTCGCCGGTGAGCGACTCTGAGGGGAATGACGAAGGCCCGGGAGCCGAGTTCGCGGACTTGGAGCCGAGTGGCTTTTCATCCATTGACGAAGAGCTTTTTGGCCTCGATGACCTTGCGCGCACACGAATGCCGCTGGACAAGAGGCTCCGAACGCAATTGGAGAAAACGGGGACCTTTGAGGAGTTTGATCGCATGCGGGCGCCCAGCGCCTTGTGGCGAGCGGCGAAGGCTGAGCCTGATTTTTGGAACGCCGCTTATTGGCGCGCGCAGCCAGAAGCGCCGACCAAAGAAAGCGCTTTGATCGCAAAGGAGCAGCTTCCGTTCACGCTCGAGAACGCGACGCGTTGGTCGCGTTTTTTGAGCTTGGCCTTGATGAATGGGCGAGGCTGGCCCTTGGAGCAACTTTCGGAATGGAAACCCGAAGGGGAGTCGGCCCAGTTGCCGTTGGATTGTTGGTCGGGAATCGCGCGAAGCGATTGGCGAGGGGCGGGGGCCTTTGTGAAATCCATGGAGCGCGCGGGGCGATCCTGGGGAATGGCGCCGGCCCGCGACGGAGGCGAGGAGGGGCGCGCGGGCGCGATCGCCACATTGCCTTGGGGCTTGATGCCGGATTTGGCTTCGGTGTTGCGCCGAGCCTTGAGCATGGCGGCGGCCGCCGAGCAGCCGTGGGCCGGGTGGGCGCGCGGACCAAAGAAGAAGGATTTGGCCAACGCGCTGCTGCGCGCGGCGAGCGGAGAGGGCGAACACGAAAACGCCAGATTCAAGGATTTTCCAGGCGGCTCGCAAGGGTTGGCGGAGGGAGTCATGGCCCTGGGGCGACGCGGATTCGATTTTGACCGAGCGGCGGACGCCAAAGGACAAAGCTTCGCCTCGTTGTGGGTTTCGGCCGTGGCGAGCCGATTCAAAAACTCGCGGATCAGCGACGCGCATATCCGGGAAGAAATGGAGCACTGGGCAGATTGGGCGCCCAAAGCGATCGAAGCCGCCCAGCTGGAAGCGGTTGTGGCCGCAGAAGGCGCGAATTCAGCCACTGCGGCGAAAAGCTCAAAAGGCAAAGCAAGCGCGGTCGTTTTTCCAGCCCAGAAAATCGCGACCCGAGGGGCTTCGGCGCAAAAAAAGACACGGCGGATCTGATGGACAAAAATTGGAACAATGAAAACTCCGAGCCAAAACGCCGTTTGGGCGGTGCGTTCAATCCGCCCCCAATCCCTTCGGGCGAGTGGCGGAAGGAGTTTGACTGGAAGCGGCGCGGGCGTCTGTGGCTGTTGGACGCCGCGCTCGACAATGACGTTGAGCGCTTGCGCGAGCTTCTTTCCTGGGTGTCTGAGGGGGATGCCCGGGTGTCCTTGGAGCAGTTCAACCAATGGGCGCGGCCCACGCCAGGCGCCCCGTTCATTGATTTTGAGGAGGGCGACACGCCCTTGATTTGCGCGGCGCGCCTGGGGCGCGCCGAAGCCGTCGAGGCGCTGTTGGAGCGGGAGCCTCATGAGCGCGCCGCGCGCGTGAACCGGGGCGGAAAAACCGCTTTCATGGCCGCGGTCGAGCGCGGGCGGGCGAACACCGCGCGGTTGCTCGCTCCCTTTTCGGATTTGCGAGCTCAATGCGCAGGCGGCTTCAACGCGTTGATGTTGGGCGCCAAAAATTACGCGCCGGGCACGGGCGGGGGCGCTCTGTCCGTTGCTGCCAGCGACGACGCCGGCCATGACGTGAACGCAGAAGGGCGTTCGGCATTGATCGTCTTTTGCGAGCGGCTGCGATTTTTGTCGGGTGTTGGCGCGCCAGAAATGGAGGCCGCGAAGGCCTTGCTCACGGTGTCGGACACCGGATTGGCCGTCCAGCGCAGCGGCTGGTCAAAAAACGCGAACGAGGGGGATATCCGCGAATGGAGCGACTCCACGAGCGCTTTGAGCGCCAGCCTCTCGGGGCGCGCCAATCCCGTGGCGCCTTTGGTGTGGGCCGCAAGCCCCTTGGCCTTGAAAGCGGAATGGTTGACGCAGTCGCGCGTGGCGTCGTGGGCGACCTTTGAAGAGCAATTTTCGTGGGAGCCTGACGCGACGCTGCCGGAATTGATGGACCGCGTGGTCGACGCTCGCCGCAAAAACAGCGAGCGCTTGACCATGGGCGAGGTTGTGGAGCGGTTGGCGGAAACGGCGCCGATTGCGCTCGGGCGGTGGCTCGCGGCGGTGGAGGCGCGTGAATTGCAAAAAACGCTGGGATGGAGCCGCGCCCCGAAACAAGAGCTTGAAAAAAAGCAGGTCGCCCCTCTTGAAAACCGCCTGTCGTGGCCCAAAGAAGCAGTTGAGAATAGTCGCGAGCGGAGCGTCAGTGGGAAGCATGAAGGCAACCGCAACGACAGCCTGTCGCTCGACCAAAGCTTGGCCGGCGCAAAAAAATCCCCCCCTCGGCTGTGATCGCGCGATGGGCGTGTCCGACCTTCTTGAAGAGTCGTGCCGGCGCAACAAAAAGAACGGAAAGACTCTTTTTTTCTCGATTGGCCGGCTCTCATCGACGAGAGTGAGCTACAATGGATTTCAATGGTTGGACGAAACGCCGACCGGCACTGAACAATGAACCGCCCTCCTTGAGGGCTTTGGAGAAACGATGCGCTATGATCTGATTGCCCCGGACGCACTGTTGGAGGCCCTTCGCGAAGCCAGCGACGAGCATCATCTGATCGGGGAAGTGATTGGATCCGGCGGCGACGCCGCTGAGAGTTTCAATGCCCGGCTCGCCGGCCCCGCGACGCAAGACGCCACAGGCCCCACCGACGGCGAGCTTAAATCCATCGCGCGCGCCGAAATGGATTTGAGCGAAGTCCATGGCGGCGAGTTGGACGCAACGGAAGACGGCGCGAAAAACAGCGAAAATGAAGTGGCTCGGCCGTCTGGCCTGCAATTCACGTTCGATGGCGTCCAATCGGTCGCGATGCAGGTCGCCCGCCGCCCGGCTTACGTTGAAATGCCTGATGAACAGCGTTACGCCATCATGATCGACGCCGCGATGAGCGCGGTGCGCAAAGCCACGAGCGCGACCCTGGGCGAGCTCGACACGTCCATTCTGCGCGACGCCACGGGCATGCCGCTTGAGGCGGGCGGAATCGCGGCCCAAATGGCCCTCAATGAGTTCCACGAAAGCGCGGAGCACCCGCGCAGCTGGAGCGCGGACGAATTCGCCTCGGAGCTCAATTTGCGCGGCTTCACCGACCAGGTGGCGCGCTCACACGCCAACGCGATGAATGCCATGCTGGATGAAGACGCGGAAACGCCGAACGATTTGACGGCGGCCGTGGAAATCCACATTGACCCGGTGAGCAAGCAGATGGACTCCGCCTCGCTTTATTTGGGCCGTCGCGACGCGCAAAAGATGGCCGTCGCGGACATTCGCTGGATCGAGCTGCGCGGCCGCACGGTGCCCGAGGCGCGCATCAACGTGAGCTACCTGCATTGAGCTGAGGCCATCGTCCGCTTGGCTTGAAGGCGGCGCCTAAAAATCAAGAAACCCCGCTTGGCCGACGCGCCACGCGGGGTTTCTTGTTGAGGAAGAAAAAGAAATGGATAAAAGCGCAAGGGCGCTCTGCCGCGGCAAAGAAAAAACCGCTTTCACAAGCGGTTTTTTCACGGTTCAGCCATGACGTTGAGCGAGAGCCCAATCGCTTGCCAGGCAATCAGATGCCGGGGCCTTTCGGCGCGGCCGGAGCCGCGGCTTCGTCGGTGGCGGATTTCTTGCCTTCGCGGAAAGCCCGGAAACGATCGCCCAACTCGTCGCGCGAGATCGGAGCGATGGTTTCGCCCTTCAAAGCGGCGCCGTAAGCGGCCACCAAAGCTTTCGGCGACGCGACTTTTTCCATCGTCTCGCCCAGGCCCGTTTCCACGGTGAGGCCAGCCGGCCAGACTTCGTCGTCCGGATGGGCCAGGTGCGAGGCCGCGGCCAACGATTGCGTGATCATGTGCTCGACGGTGCGCGAAGGCACCGCGGCTTTCGGCGAGTTCCACACAACGCGCAACATGTCTTTGATAGCCAGGGGGTTGCCCATGCCCATCATCGGCATGCCAATGCCGCGCTCTTCGCGCGACAGCTGGCGACGCGGAGCTTGCGGGGCGGCCGGCGGTTGAATCAATTGCGCCTTGAAGGCATTGCCTTCAAGCTGGATTTCAACCATTTGCGGCTCGGCCTTGATCGGCTCGCGCTTCGGGAATTCCGGCGGATCCAATTTCAGGTCGCTGCCCGAGACGCGGTCCAAAAGAACCGGCATCGCCTTCAATGAGCCCGACAGCGTGGCGAACTGCATGCCCGAGCCGTCGGCCAGCTTGTAGAACTTCACGTCGGCCACGCGATTGTCTTCAATGGCGTTGAACACTTCGCCGTCGGCGAAGGCCTTGGCGAGCGCTTCGTCCTTCACGAAACGCTCCATCGATTTGAGCGTGGCTTCCGGATCCATCGTGTAGCGGATGCGCGCGAAAAGCTCGCCGCCCTCAGCGATCACTTCTTCTTCGGTGACGCCGCCGGCCATTTGTTCACCCGCGAAGCGAGCGTGCTGGCGCGCCGGGTCGAAAAAGTCATTGGCGCTGGGTTTGCGGTTCATATCTGAGGCTCCAAAATAAGCGGGTTTCAAACAACGAATGGCGCGGAATTTCGTTTCCGCATGCCGTTATTGTCGCATAGGGCTTCGCCAAAAGATAGGGGTTGAGAGGGGGACCGTCGGTCAGGGAAATGAAAATTAAGCGTTTGGATAATTGACGCCCTTCGTCGTGGAGAAGAAGCCATTCAAGGATATTCCACAAGAAGGGCGCGCCGGAGCGTCCCCGTCACTTTGAGGTGGGCAAAAGGGCGCTGGCGTGCGACAATGCCATTTTCGCCTCAGGGCTTTTCACGGGCCACGCGCCGACATGACCAATTTGCGACTCGCGCTGAAAATGGATTCGACGCCCGCGGACGACCGCGCCGGGGGCGAGCTCCCGCTTGGGGGGAAAGAGCTCGCGGAGAAAAAGACGGAAAAAGACCAAGGCGAAAAGCGAGAAATGGAGAACAAGGCAGAAACGGCCAGCGCGCTCGCTCGTGAAGCGGGCGCGGAAAAGGCGCGTCAGTTCGCTTGCGCGCGCGATTTTTCCGCGGAGCTTCTGGCGAGCTGGGTCAGCGCGGCCTCGACGAGGCCGGACGCTCCTTGGCTGGCGCAGGGATTTGGCGACGAAATCAGAACGCTGTGGAAAGCGCTTCGGAAGCCTTTTTCGCGCTCAACGGCGGCGACAACGACTCAGACGCTGTTGCGCGTCGACGCCGTCCTTTGGCGTTTGGCGATGGGGGAGCCGCCGGAGGGCGGCTTCGGCGACAAAAACAGCGAGAGCGCCACGTGGGGCGAAAAGGACCAAACGTTGGCGATTTCGGCGCTTGAAGAGCCTGTGGAGGCTCAACAAGCTTTCGCCATTTGGGCGGGGGCGGGGCTATTGAGCGCGCCGTCCCGCACGTTGCTGCTGAGCGAGGGCCAACCCAATGACGCGGCGGAGCGCGAGCGCGGCGTTTGCTTGTGGACGGTCGCGTCGAAAGCGCGGCGCGAGCCGGATGGGAGTCAAGGGCAGGCCCCGGAAGGCGCGGAAAATGGCCAAAACCCTGAGGCGAGTCGGGCGGCGACCTCCATGCGCGCCCTTTTGTTGGCGGAAGAGGCGTCCCGTCGGGCGCGAGAGGGCCGTGGATGGAATCAAGAGATCGCCCAGGAGATTCAAAAAGAATGGGAAGATTTGGCGGCCGAATGGGTTCGGCGCGGCGTGCCGCCGAGCCTTGAGGCGGCGAACGCCTGGCGCGGATTTTGGCTGGGGCGGGAGCGCGAAGAGCAGGCCGCGCCGTGGAGCTCTGACGCGACAAAGCGGTTCCATCTCTCGGCTCGCAGGCAAGAGGCATTTCACTGGCTTGTCCAACGCGCAAGCGACTCGCGGATTGGCGTTGCGCAGCGGCAGGCCGCGCGACCGGCTTTGGATTGGGCGTTGGAAACCGCAATCGCCCGAGGCGAAGCCGCGCGCGCCGCCGAGCGCGAGCGGCAAAAAGAAGAAAAGGCTTCGCGCCGCTCGCGCAAAAGGGATCGTCCGCGCAGGGAGGAGCCTGGCGCGAATTGGCTCGCGCGAGATTTGTCGCCCGGGGCGAGCCTCGACAAATGGATCGATTTTTTCAGAACGCTAGCTCGCTGGGAAAAGGAGTCTCCCGAATGGACGGCTTCGATTGCCACGAAGGCCATGCAAGGGTTTGACGGGCCGACGCAGGCCTGGGCCAATTTTTTGGCCGCGGCTTTGGAGAGCGAAGCGACGGGCGTGGCCGAGGCGATTTGGGCGCGCAAAAGCGCGGTGGGCGAAAATTGCCCAAGCTTGCTTGCGGAGCGCGCGGCGTGGGAGCGCGCGGTGGCCATTCCGTGGATTGAATCGTGCGCGGGAAAAAGCGAGATTGGCGGCGGGAAAAACGAAGCGCGCATTGCGTTTGGCGCGCATTGGCTGATTGAGCATGGGTGTGGCTTCTCGTGCTTGGGGCCTGACTGGGCCTCGCGGTTAAGCCAAGGGGATTCAGGCGTGGGCCTGTCGTTGTGGGGAGCGAAAAAAACAACGACGATCAGCGCTGAACACGGCGGCAGGCTGGGCGCGTTGTGCGAGTCCATTGAGTTGGCCCAGGAAATGAAAATGCGGCGGCGCATGGACGACGCGCCCGAATCGGACGCGGCAAGGCCGCGGGCGGCTCCTCGGCTGTGACGGAGGCGCAAGAGTCAGAATGGGCGTCGCGGCGTTGTATGGTTTTGGTCGCGAAGCATTGTCTTTGAGAAATTAACGACGAAAGGTTCCGCTCCATTGTCGATCGAAAAAAATCGAATAACTCGAATTGATAAAAAAACATATTGATTCGTATTAAATACGTTTTGATACGAATTGAAAAATTAAAAAATTTGAATAAATCCGCAGAAAAAAAAACACGGCAATTCATGCTGGGTCAACAACTCACAATTGTGTCCTTTTTTCTGAAAAAACATTTCGAAAAAGACCTTTGTGTGATTTAATGCCATGAGGTGTTTAAAAGTTTTAAAAAGACAAAAGGCACGCCAGGAAGGGCTGGGCAGCCAAATGAGTCAGCGATTCGGATAATTTGGATGAATAAGGCGCATGATCGGCTCGCTCATCAAGATTGACGGAAGGCGTTGGGCTCTTGCGAGCTTGCTTCAGACGTAGGAATTAGGTAAAAAGCTGACGATTGAAAGAAAAAGAAAAAGGAAACCAGGCAAAAAGGCTGCCGCGGCAGGATTAAAAGTCATTTAAAGCGCCAATATCGGTCGCTTAGACACAAGGGCCACAAGCCACTTGCTCCCGCCGATAGCCTGAACGCAAAAATCATGTCAGAGCGACAAAAAGACCCGCTTGGCGCCTCATCGACGGACACGCCGGAGGCGTTCAGTGAATTCATTGGTTCCTGGGCGCAGGAACAGCAAACCCTGGACGCGCATCGTCCAGGGCGACGGAGAGCGCTCACTCCGGAGCAACGCCAAGAAGAGCTGCTGCTGCAAGCGGGGCATGCCGTGCGCACGGGGCATTTGGATTTTTTGAAATGGGCTTTGTCATCGGCCCCGCAAATTGCCTGTTTGATCGACCCTTACACGGTGTTTGGCCAACACACGCTGCTCGCGCAAGCCTGCATTGACGAAAACCTGGGCATGGTCCGGGCGCTCCTTCCGTTTTCCGATCCCAACGCGCGCGACTCGCGCGGCTACACGCCGTTGATGATCACTTTGCGCGTGAAGCACATGGAGCTCACGCGCGAGATGATGGCCGTCAGCGACACGAGCTTGACGGATGACGCGGATCGAACGGCTCTAGATATCGCGGCCGCCACCGGGCGCGCCGATTGCGTGGAGGCGTTGCTGCCGGTGAGCAACCCGCGCAGAATGTCCGGCAACGCGAAATTGACGCCCTTGCGGCGGGCCACCCTCACCGACGAGGGCGACCCGATTGGCTGCATGAGGTTGTTGCTGCCCGTGAGCGATATTGACCAGCGGCATCCGATTTCGGGCCACACGGCCTTGCACGACGTGGTGTCGCGCACCCAACGGTTGCAAAAAGAGCGCTTGGTGTTGCTGTTGGAGGCCTGCGACGCCCGGATCAAGAACAACGACGGCCTGACGCCCTTGGGGCTCGCCGCGCGATTGGAGCGCTGGGCCTTGGCGGACATCCTCTCTGAGCGCTCGGATCCGCATGAAGTCGAGCAAATCATCCAAACGCATGGCGAGGAGAAATTGCCGGTGACGGCCGCGCGCTTGGCGGCCCAAGCCATTGGGCGAATGAGCCTGAGGACGGCCGCCGAGCCCATGCTCATCAAGCAACCCGCAAGCCCCAGCCACGAGCGCGCCGAGGAATCCGCCTTGCCGAATTCAAAGAAAATGGGGATGGGGCGCGCGCGTTGAGCCGGTGTCGGCGGCGCGCGAATCGAGCGCCAACGCGCCCGCGTGGCTTCGTCGGCTCTGGGCGGTGGGCGGACGGTCGAGAAAACTAAGCCCAAGGGGTGGCCTCAGGCCAAAAAAGGCGCTAAATTGGCCCGCGATTCCCGCGCGGCGTTTTTTCGCGCAGATCAAGGCAAAGCCCTGCGTGAAAATCGGCCCAAACGGGAAGCCGGTCGCGGCAAACCCACAACCCAGGCGTCGCGAACGCCAACAAATGAAGCGAAAAATGGAAAACACGGATGCGGTGGCTCGGCGAGCGGTTCTCTCCCTTATGCCAGTGGCTTTGGTGGACGACAACGCCGAAGAGGTGCTGACGCTGCTAAAGCAGGCGCGGAAATTGTCAATTTCCAAAGTGGCGCTCGCGGGATTCCGCTCGGAAAGCGGCCTGGATTTGCTGCAAATGGCTGTGGCCTTTGACGCCCCGCGTTGCGTGGAGATTTTGATCAAATCGCTGATTTTTCCGATTTTCGAGGCCAAGCCAAAACCAAAGGCGGCGGAGGTCTTGGACACTCTTTTGCGTTTGGGCGCAGATCACAAGGCCGATCGGGCGGTGCGCGTGCTGCTGCGCGAAGGGCAGGCGCTCCAAGACATCGAGCAGCGCACGGTGTGGGCCAAGGCTTTGGGCGCGGTGATGGCGGATTTGATTTTCACGCCCAGCCAGCATTTGCGAATTGAGGCGATCGCCGAAGACCTGCCGCGCGCTTTGGCGGTTTCGATGCTCAACGCCTTGGAGCCCGAGCAACGCGACACGCTGCCCTTGCTCCAAGCTCGCGCGACGAGCGCGGCCTGCGGCGCGCTCGCGAAGGCTGCCGTGAAAAGCGAAGGGCGCTGATCCGGATCAAATGGCCTCGCGGAAAGCTCTGCGCGCGACGCGCGCTTGGCGTCGCTTCGGCGCGGTTCACAATCTCTTTTTGGGATTTGGCGACTTTGTCGGTTGCGGCTCCCCGAGAGCGCCGACCTGCGCGGCCAACTCCTTTCGAAGGGCCTCGGCCCACCAACGCGCCTCGCACCGCGACAGTTGTCCCTCGGCCTCGCCTCGGGCTTCCCAAGCCAATCGCACCCAATATTTCTGCCGTTTTTGTTTTTCGGGATCGCCGAACGAGAAATCCCACACCGCGTTGGCCAAAAGATCCATGCGAGCCCAGTCGCCGCGCTCAGCGGCCCGAGACATGGCGTCTTTTCCATTTTTGTTCACAGCCCAAAAATCCGCGCCGTAATTCAGCGCGAACTCCAACAGGGCCAAATTCGGCGCGCGAGCGAGAAATCCTCCGCCGCTCCCGCTGGCCGAGCTCCAGTCGATTTCACGCGCCCATTTTTCCAATAAACGCGCGTGTCCGCAGCCCATGGCCATGAGGGCCACCGTCGCGTCAGAATCTTCACAGATTCGGGTGTTTGGCCCAAAGCTGGGCATGACCAAGTCCATGATGGCTTCATTGCCGGTTTCAACCGCCAAGATTTTAGGGTGGCGATATGCCATATTGAACTCATCAGCGTCATCTGGGCTGGTGACGGCGCCGTTTTCCAGCGCGGCTTTGATCGCGGGAATGTTTTGGGCTCGAATGGCGTCGAGCAACCGCTCCTGGTTCGCCAATCGCGCAGACTCATCGAGCGCGCGTTCGCTTTCAAGAGACGGCAAGGACGGAATGGGCGCAGGCGTGAGCGTCATGGGCAATCTTCAAAGAAAGGCTATCCTGAATAGCCCAAAGGAAGAACGAAAAGGCAGAAAAAACCGTCCAAGAACCGCCGTTTGGCCGCCTTTTTCATTGCGTGGGCATTGCATGCAATTATACGCGGGCGAGCGACTGCGCGCGAGACCTTTTTGACAGCCAGATCGCCCGGCCTTCTTCTCGGCGGTCTGCGGGTTTGCGTGAAAATCGTCCGGCTCCGCTCCGGCCCTTTGCGCCGGGCTTGGGCGCGGCGTATACTGTGGGCGCGAGAAATCAAAACACATGCGCGCGCGTTGCGCTTAAATCATCCACAGGCTCGAAAAATGGCGCAACGATCGGAGAAGGCCGAACAAATGGTGAACACGCGGAGCGCCGCGGGCGGCCGTGAATACACCGCCATCATTCTGGCGGTGGGCGGCGATGAGATTGAAAAGGTCAAAAGCCTTGTGGGCAATGCCCGCTTGTCTTGGTGCACAGACGAAGAGTTGGGCCGAAAAGAGGGCGTGGCGGACCATTTGATGCGCTCAGCCGCGCGGTTTCTCGCTTGCGACTGCTTGCGCTGGCTCATCCAGTCGAATTTTTACGCATTGGTCCGCGGCAGTGATGCTTCGCGCGCGAGCGAGCTGATGCAAGTGTGCCTGAGCGATGAATTTGAGCCGGCTGCGCGCGTCGTGCAGGATGAGCTCCTCAAAGCACCAAAGCCGCAAGAACGCGAGGCCTGGGAAAAAGCGATGAACGGGCTGGCGGGGGAGTTGCTGCCGCAACTGTCCGAAAAGGGGCGCGTCGAGCGACTCGACTGGATTGCCCGATCGTTGTCGGCGGAGATCGCCGTCCGGTTGGCGAAAAATCCATCGGTCGAGCCCTTTCTGAGCTCGATGCCAGCCCTTAAAGCCATTGCTGAGGCTCATGAGATTCGCGGCGAGATTGCGCAGGCCGCTCAGGGCTCGCCTGTCGCGCGCGCGCCGTCAAAGCGGCTCTGAGGCGCCTCGTGTCTCCAAGCGACCTTTCTTCCGCTCCCTCCACCCTGTCTGCCGATCTTCTCTTGATTGCCCCAACACCATGCGCCCAAGCACAAATATTCAACCTCCTGCAGATCCGACCGGATATTTCGCCGACGGCGACACGGAGAACGACGCGCCAAGCCTGATCACCGAGCTCATGCGTGCGGCCCGCGCGGGGTCGGCGGAGGGGATCGCGCGCGCCTTGAGCGAGGGCGACGATCCGAACAAAAAAGGCCCGTGGGGCAACACCGCCCTGATGATCGCCGTCGACGGAGAAGCGCTGCAAGCCGCCCGATGCGTGAAAACGCTCCTCCAAGTCTCGGACGCCACAATCGCCAACGACAATGGCGAGACGCCGTTGATGGCCGCGGCGGAAAAGGGCTCAAAAATGCTGGTGAAAATGCTGTTGCCCAAGTCCAATCCAACCCAAAAGAACGGTGTTGGAAATTCCGCGCTGTTTTACGCGGCCAACCGGGGCCACACGACGTGCGTGGCCGAGCTGTTGCCTTTCATGCTCGCGGGCGAAAGAGGAGCGAAAGGCGCCACCGCGCTCATGGCGTATGCCGCGAGCGCCGCTGGCCAAAGCCCTTGCTCGACCGCCGCTTTGGAGTGCCTGGACGCCCTGATCGCGGCCTGCGGGGCCCAAAGCGTGGGAGACGGGAAAGCGGATGCCTTGATGATGGCGTGCTCCACAGGAAACGAAGAGTTCGCAAAAAGGCTCATCCCCTTGTCCAATCTTTCGCAAACGACCGCTGCCGGCCACAGCGCCTTGCATTTCGCGGCGTTCTCCGGGCAAGAAAATTGCGCTCGATTGCTGCTGGCGGCTTGCCCCTCGCTGATTGACCAACCGATGAACGCCGTGGACACCACGGCCCTAGAATTCGTTTGGAAGCAGCCTGGGCGCGACGAAGGCCGAAAAATGACGCCCTTTCTGGCCGAGCGATCCTCTGATGAAACGTTGGGGAGATTTTTAGCGCATGCCGCGCGCGACGACTCCCCCGAATGGGCCGCGATCGAGGCGCTCGCGCTTCAGCGCGAAATAGCTCGGGCGACTCCGAACAACGCCTTGGCGGCTCTTCGCCGCGCTCCGATTTCGCTCTGACGCGCGTTCCGACACAGCCGATTCTCGGGCCTCGAAAACAAAAAGCAATTGTTTTCGATCAGCCGCCCACGGGGCTTCCGCCATTCGGATGCAGCACTTGGCCGGACATATAACTAGAGTCCTGCGTCGCCAAAAACACATAGCTGGGAGCGACCTCGTTGGGCTGCCCTGGGCGGCCAAGCGGAGTGCTCTTTCCAAATTTCTCAACCTGCTCATCAGTGAAGGTCGACGGAATCAAAGGCGTCCAAATGGGGCCGGGGGCCACCGCGTTGACCAAAATGCCCTTGTCAGCCAAATGCTGCGCCAATGCGCGCGTGAAAGAGACGATGGCGCCCTTGGTGGCTGAGTAGTCCAACAGCAAAGGGTTTCCCTCATAAGCGGTGACGGAGGCCGTGTTGATGATCCGCGCGCCGGGCTTCAAATGGGGCAAAACGGCCTGCGTCAAATGAAACATTCCGAACACATTGGTGCGAAACGTTTTTTCAAGCTGGGTGCACGAAACATCCGCAAGGCTTTTTTGAGGATGCTGCTCGCCCGCGTTGTTGACCAAAATGTCGATTTTCCCAAAAGCCGAGAGCGTGGACGCCACAAGGGATTGAGCCACCGCCTCGTCGCCAATGTCGCCCGCGAAGGCTTGCGCCTCTCCGCTGATTTGGCGAATCAAGCGCAAGGTCTCCTCGGCGTCCTCTTTTTCGTTCAAGTAAGCCACCACGACCTTTGCCCCCTCCTGAGCGAAAGCCTGCGCCACGGCGCGCCCGATGCCGCTGTCCGCGCCGGTCACGATCGCCACTTTCCCTTTCAATCGGTTGCTGCCGACGTTGCGCGGAGCGGTTTGCGGCGGCGGGTTCATCGGGGCCTGGCGGCCAGGTTGTTGATCTTGATGTTGGTTTTTGGGCATGAAAATAGTTTCGTGAAAAAGTTCGCCGTCAGACATGAATGGCTCCTGTGAATGGATGAAGAGGGCCTCTGGGAAACCCTTGGCCGAAGAGGCCGAAAAAGGAAAAAGACACGCCCGTTTTGGGCGCGGAAAAGGCGGAGGTCGTCCTTCGACGAGGAGAACGCCGAAGAACAAAAAAGCGGTTTGATCATGGCGGCATTTCGGCTGCGCAGGGTTCAAAACAGCGCTCGAAGCGCCCGCTCCCCATAGCGGCGCATGAAGGCCTTCGGGGCCGCCAGTCAATTCAGCACTTTCCGCCGCCATCGATGCCCGACCCGGTGCGCCAGACGCGCTTGCCTTCTTCTGACAACTCCCCGCAACTGTGAGTCTTGTCAGATTCCGTGCCCGGCACAGCCATCTCGCCCCCAGCGGTCTGCTGGGAGAGCTGCTCCGTTTTTTTTCGGTTGGCTCGGCGCTCTTCTTGCGTTCGGCCTGCGTAAGTGGACATGGTGTTGCCTCCTTTGCTTTGTCGCGTTGGCGCGGCCATCGATGTTCAGCGTCCAACGCCTTGATGGCCGCACAGCGGGCGCCGCGAACCCGATTCGCCCTTTCGCCCCTCACCATGGACAAGGAGGCGAAAGCGTTCAAGGCGCGCGCGGTCGCCGGAGCGCGCGGTCCGTCGCGCGTGGGGTTAAAGGAGATCGACGGTGGATCGAGCATCGCCCAAAGGGCGACGCGAGCCGCTGGCGCCGCTTAATTGCGCCCCCTCGATTGAGCGGAGGCTCGGCTGGCCCGCCGCAACGCGATGATTTTGGAACGTGGCCGTTGAAGAGACAAAAAAAGCCTCCAAAAATGGAGGCTGGGATAATTTTTGACGCTTGCTGCCAATCGCCGACCCGATGTTGTTTTGCTGGCTTTGTTGTTCTGTTGGGCCTTTTGGGGCGTTTTTTTCCGCGCTCACCGCTGGCGCGAATTCCGAGCGGCCGCCTTCGCGGGCCTTTTGGGTCGCCGATCAGAAGGTTTCCCAATTGTCGTTGCCTGCGGCTGCGTGATGGGCCGATTTAGCCGAAGCCTTGGCGTTTGTGGAAAATTCGCGAGCGGGACGGCTGGGAGCGGGCTTCGTCGCGCGAGCCGGCGTCGACATGACGCCCCGGACCGCCTGAGAAGAATCGCGATGCGCCGAGGCGACCATCTGGCGATGCCCTTGCGCTTCCGCCGGAAGGCGGAATTGAGAAACCGTTGCGCGAAGCTGCTGCGCCTGGTCATCCAGGGAGCCGGAGGCCGCGGCGGCTTCTTCGACCAAAGCCGCGTTTTGCTGCGTCACGGTGTCCATATGCGAAATGGCCACGTTCACCTGCTCGATGCCCGTGCTTTGCTCTTTGGACGCCGCGCTGATTTCGCCCATGATGTCGGAGACGCGCCGCACCGCGTGCGCCATGCTCTTCATGGTTTCGCCCGCTTTGGCCACCAGTGCCGTGCCGGCGTTGACCTTTTGGGTTGATTCCGTCGTCAGGGCCTTGATGTCCTTGGCGGCCGCGGCGCTTTTTTGCGCAAGCGAGCGCACTTCGCTCGCAACGACTGCGAATCCGCGGCCTTGCTCGCCGGCGCGAGCGGCTTCGACTGCGGCGTTGAGCGCGAGAATGTTGGTTTGGAAGGCGATCGATTCGATCACGCCCAGAATATCGACCACCTTTTTCGACCCGTCAGCGATTTCAGCCATGGTGGCTGAGACGTCCTGGACCACCGTGCCGCCTTCGTTGGCGACAACCAGAGCCTGCGTCGCAAGTTGCGAGGCTTGCATGGCGTTCTCTGCGTTGTGCTTCACGGTCGCGGTCATTTCTTCCATGCTCGACGCCGTCTCCTCCAGGGAAGCCGCTTGCTCTTCGGTGCGACGCGACAAGTCAAGATTGCCCGCCGCGATTTGGTGGCTTGCGGAGGCAATTTGCTCGCCGCTTGCTTGCACGTTTGCGATGGTGGCGACCAATTGCTCTTGCATCGAGCGCAGAGCGACCAAAAGGCGGCCCATTTCGTCCTGCGAGCGCACATCCACCACGGTGGTCAAGTCGCCCGCGGCGATCAACTCAAATTGCGCGATGGCGAGGTTCAACGGGTTGATGATCGCGCGGCGCAAGCTGAACCAGCTGAACCCCGCGGATAAAACACCGATCAAAAACATAGCCGCATAAATCCAAAGCTGTCGATCATAAGCGCGAACGGCTTCAGCATAGCTGGCAGCCCCCTGGGTGTCTTGAAAATGCGTCAGAATTGCGTTGGCGTCGCCCACCGCGCCAGCCAACGCCGACATTTTTGTCATGACCAATTCGTTGGCTCGCGCCTGATCTTTCGCCGCAATGGCGGCAAGCAACGGATCGACGCCTTCTTTGTAAAAAGTCGCTCGCGCTTGCGCCACCTTGTCAGACAGCGCTTTTTCGGCGGCGTCCTGGGGCAGCGCGAGATAATTTTTCCAGCTCGTTTCGCCGGCCTCGAAACGCTCGCGAGCGTGAGACATGTCGGCCGCGTTGGTCGATTCGCCCAAATGCGAGACGACTCGATCCAGCGCTAAACGTCCGCGATGGATGCCGATTTCCGCTTCGCCCAACGCGATGGCCGAGGGGAGCTGATTGGTCGCGCTATCTTTCAAAAAGCCGTTGATGGAACGGAGGCCAAAAATCGCGGACACTGAAATGATCGCCAAAAGAATGCCCAGAAAGAGCATGCTCGCGGCAAGGCGTTGCTGAATGGTGAGTTTTTTGAACATGATATGAGAGAGCCCCGAAAAGTCAGTGAAAAAGAAAAACGGAAAAGAGAAAGACACGAGAAAAGATCATGGCTCAATCCATGGATTGCGGGATTGGGGCAGCTCCCGCCGCATGCGTCGAGCCATTGCCTGAAAATTGCCCGATGCCCAGAGGGTGTCACGTCTGATGAAAGCAAGCAAGGAAAAAGCGCTTAAAAATCAATATCAAAACCCTATGTGGAAAGGCTTTCCGCGGGGCAACGTTTGCGAGCCTTGCCTAGCATGGCGGCACATTTTAAGGCAATCTGTGGAATTCGAAAGGTTGTGCCAAAAAACAACGAATCGAAGGCCGCAAATCGCTTAGGCGAGGGGAACTCAGAGGCCATTGCCGCGCACCGATCGCTTTGGGCAAAACAAAAGAAACCCTATTTTTCCCGCAAACCTCTGATCTTCCAACCGAGAACTGACCGTCCAGACGCCAAAACGCCATATTTGGGCACTGTTTTTTATACAGAACCCCTGCCTGAAAGAAAATAGGCGCTAAAATGAGGCAGCGGAGAACCCCCCAAATATCCAGCGCTCAACGCTCTCCGTTGTTGAGAGAAAACCGAGCGCTCTCGCCCCCCTTTCGGATTCCGCCATGGCCGTTGAGAAAAAACGCGAAACCGCCCGCTCAGCCGCGAAAACGCCGGCAAAAAAATCCTGTGTTGACGGTTCCGTCCGCGCTCCCTCAAAAAATCCAACAAAAACGACCGGCAAGCCTCTTGACAAAAAAGAGCGAAAAACGCCAACAAAAGCGACGCACCCCGTCGGAAAAGAGCCGTCCGGCAACGCCCTCGATTTTTTGAAGCGATTTGGCGGATTGATGATGGCGTCGTGGGGAATTGAAAATTCAGACCGTGATCGGCGCAGTCGCGACATTTGGGAAGAGCGCGCCATGGCGGACCTGCTCACGGCGGGGCGGAAAAGGTTTGTCTCCGCCACGGAGACGCTCGACTGGATGTTCACGGTGTTCCCGGACTGGGGCCGGACGCGCATTGAGCAGGACTTCTCCTCAGGGCCGAGAATGGGGGCTGCTCAGCCTCCTTCCAAGGGAAGCTCCGCCACCCAACGCCAAGCCGGCGCTCCGGCGCAGAGCCTCGGCTGGCGACTGGCTCGCGCGCAGTGGGAAGAACGGCGTTTTAGGAATGCCGAGCCCTCGCCCGGCGAAGAGCTGTATGAAAAGTTTTGGGCATGGCTTGGATCTTCGCCGGAGGCGCGCTCAAAACAAACGATGGTGCGAGAGGGCGGCCCTTCGCGCTCGCTTCTCACGCGAGCGATCCAATCGGGGAGATTCAGGCTCGCGATGATTTTGCTCCAAAAAGCGCCCCCTTTGGAGTGGGACCCGCAATGGCTGCCGGAGGCTTTGGCCGCGGGATTGGAAACGCCGTCCAAGCATGACGAAAAGCTTCCGATTCAAGCGCGAGAAATCGCGCAGTGGACCAATACGCCGGCGCACAAAAAAGCGCTGATCGAATCGCTTCTTGCGCGAGAAAAAAGCATATTTGGCTCCGAGGCCCGCATTCGCAAGGCGCGGGCCGAAAAAGCCGACGATTTCTTGCTGCGGCATTGCCAAGAAGAAATGGCGCTGAGTTCACAGAAAAAGCCCAAAATCATTCAGTGGACAATGAGCGTTTGGGCCGCCAATGGTTGGCTGAAAGCGCAGCCTGTGATCGATTGGATGAAAACCACGGAATTCGAAAGCGAAAGCTCCTCCGACGCTTATGCGCCCGCGATGGAAGTCCTTGCCGAAGGCGTGGGCATCGTGCTCATCGTGAACCAGAAAAGAGAGGTCCCCGACTGGGCGGCCCGAGCGTTTTGGGAGTGGCTTGTGGCGGGCCCTGAGTGGGATGGGACAGCCCGCAGCCGGGCTCCGCGCGACTTGGACGCCCTCCAATGGGCATGCCTGGGGCGAAATCCCGATTTGCTGGCTCTGTTTGCAAAAAGATCGCCGTCCATCGACGTGGATGGCGGATGGATCGCCTGGGAAGAGCTGCAAAAGAAAACCCGCTCCAATCCCTTCAACGTGAGCGGCAGTGAGGGCGGAGCGCACGTCTCGCCGCTGCCTGATGATTTGTTGAGAATGGCGGAGCGCAGCGCGTTGATGGAGGCGGCAGCCGCGGGCCGAGCCGCCGCGAGCGCGGTCGCCGCGACAAACAAGGCCTGCATGGCGAAGAGCCGCGGCCGAGCGGGCGCCGGGGAGTCCGCAGAAAAGATCGCGCCGGCCAAGCGGGGCGCGCGAAGGCTTTAAAGCGCTCGCGGCGCGCGGCGAGAGACAGGCAGGGGGTGTTCAACGGCGACGCGCGAGAGCTCTGTCGAACTTGTCGCGGCCTTGTTCATGGCGTTTGCGCGGCTTTCGCCGCTTGCGCCAAAAGCCGCGTCGCGCAGGGAGCGCGCTTCGATGGCAGAAAGCTTTTGCCCCATCCAATCAAGCGACGGTTGCGGCAGCGGCGTCTTCGAAATCAAAGACGGGTCTCCCAAATCGGCTTCGCATCGCCGAATGGCCGCGATGACGTCTTCGTCAGGCATGGACTCCGACAGCAGTTGCATGCCCGCGGCAAAGCCCGCATGGGCCGCGACAGCGAAGGCATCACGGCCATTGCTGACCGTGGCTGTCCGGTCGCTGAGCGGCAACAGCAAGGCCGCGATGTCGAGTCGTTTCATGCTCATGGCCATGGTCAAGGCCGTTTGCCCGCCCACCAATCCGTGTTCTTTGGCGTCATAATGCGGCAACAGAGCCTCAATGACGCGAAGCTCAGAGACTTGGCGAATCGCGCGAATCAGCAAGGATTGTCCATGCGGATTTTTTGAGGAAAGAACCGAGCGCGCGTCCTGGGGGGGCCGCGGCGTCTCGTGAGGAGAAATCGACGTCAAAAGAATCACGGCCGCCACGTTTCCCACGCGAACAGCCCACTCCAAAGCGGTGTCTCCCGCGCGGTCCTTGATCGCCGGGTTGGAAAAGGGCAGAAGAACCTCGACGATTTCGCGCCGACCGGTTTGAATGGCCATCATCAGCGCGGTTTCTCCTTTCGGCTGCGACAAGGCGTTCGCGTCGCAAACCGGCGCCAACAATTGCGCGCAACGGACGTGCCCCGGCCTGCGTTCGCGCGCCAAAAGCATCAATGCGGTGTAGCCCTGCCCATCATTGCCGGTCCTTAGAAGCGGGTCGCTGTGAGGCAGCAAAATGGAGACGCACTCTGGCGAGCCCACGCTTGCGGCCAGCAGCAACGGGGTTTGTTTGTGCTCATTGACGCAGGCCGCGAGTTTTTCATGCCCCGTGAAATGACGAGCCAAAGCCGCCGGCTCGTCATGCAGGACGGCTTCAAAGATTTTCGCGATGCGCTCAGAAGTCGGCATTTTGGGCGGGGCCATGGTGGGTTGACTCGTGATGTGAGGAGGCCCGGGAGCCGAAATGGGATGCAAGCCGCTGCGAGCTCAAAGCCTCGCCGCGCGCCTTTTGGGCGTCAAAAACGCGGGTTCGCGCGATTCGGGCTCGGTTTGGAATGGGGTTTCGGGCAGCGACGCCACCGCGGTTTTGCCCTTTTTGGCTCCGCGCCGGACCGCGGCTTCAATCGCCAGGCCTTCAAAGTGGCTCATGGCGTGAGCTCTGCGCTCCAAGGGAAAGGCGCCGTCAATCGCCGCCGAAAGATTGTCAGGCAGAGGAACCCTTTTTTCGTCAAATGCAGGGCGCGCGATGGTCGTGGAAGAGGGTTTGATTTCTTGGGGCCGCCCCGCAACGGAAACGCGGTTGGCCAGAACGTTTGCCACGCTTTCCGCCAAAGATGAAAAAACGCCTTGCGTGTAAATGACGCCCCAAACCCGGCAATCCGGATGAGGCAGCAATCCCATGCCTCGCCGCTCGCGACGGGCCAAGCCCCAAGAGCCGTCGCCGCGCCGCGCAAAAATAACGCCGTGTGAATGAAGCCAATCAAAAAAAACTTTCGCCTCCATGCTATCGACTCCATGCGCTTGAAGGGAAATCGCAGAAGACGTGGCCTCCTTGGCTGGAAAAGAGGACGAGAGTCCCATTTTCAACGCAGCCGTCGTCATCCGGCGCGCGCCGTCTGTGGAGTGAATGCGGATTCGGTCCGCGGAAGACAAGCCGTCAATGGTGAATGACGGTTTTTTGCGAGGCAAAAATTCTATCGCGATGACGTCCTTAAGGCTCAGCGGCTGCATGTCGTCGCGCAAAACCCGCGGATACAGCGCCTCTTCCGCCCAGACAAGCTCTGCGCGGTCCAGCGCGGACCTTGCGAAAATGCGAGAGAGCCGGCGGCGAATCAAGCGCTGAAAATGGCGAAGGGGCATGGGGCGCAGAAAAGTGTTTCAGGAGCCTTGAGTTTAACATGCGCGGCGCCGCGAATCCAGCGCGGATGGCGGCGAAAGAAAAAGCGGCAGAAAAATGAAAAGACGCAAGGGCGGACAGCGGCGCCGCGCACCATGCTCGGGCTTTGCGTTGTCGGTCAAAATCAACTAAAATGCAATAAGAGCCGCATTGTTAAGCAACCGATCCAAAAACAGAGAAACTTGATGCCCTTTTCCATCCCCAAAGTTGCGCGAACCCGATTGAACACCAATGCCCGCGACCGTGGTCCAGGCGGGGCTTTGGTCGCGAAAACTTGCGTCGAGTTGTTCGCGTTGGGCCGCGTGGCGGCCGCGGCGGCGGTGTTTGAAGGCTTCGTGCGCGAAGATTCTGACGTGGAGCGCTGGGAGCGCGCTTGCGTGGCGCTCGAATTCATCGAGGCGCTTCAAGATGGGGGTGGCCGGCGAATGATGGAGGAAGGCCAAGCCGATGTCGCTCGCGAGTGGCTGGCTGATCAATTTGAGAACGTGGCGGCTGAAATAGAGGCTCGGTGGAAGCGCGTGGCGCAAGGCGACTTGACCGCCGGCGAATGGTCGTGGCTGGACACTCGCGCAGACCTCGCCCTTTCCGAAGCCGTGGGGGCCGCCGCGGGCTCGTATGGGGTCTGGACGGCGGGAGCGTTGATCAAATGGGCGGACAGCCATCCCAATCGGCTTTCTTTCATTGGGGAAGCGGTCCAAGGCGCGCTCATCTCGGACAGTCGCCAAGGGCTCGCCGAAGACGCCGGCGTGTTTTTGATTCATCCGCAACGCGAGTTGTGGAAAATGCAGGAGCAAGTGAACGTCTTGCGCGAAAACGCGGACATTCTGGCTCGGCGCTCGCCCGGCGCCATGGCCGCGATGGTCGCCGAAGTCGTCGAACGGCTGAATGATGGCTCTCTGCCGTTGTCGATCGCGGTGTCGGCGGGGCAAATCGCGCTGAGCGCGTGGGCAAGCCAGCAGGTTGACAGCCGGCACGAGAGCACCCACATCAGTGAATGGAAAGACAAAAACGATCGTTTCGCTCCGCAGTTTTTTGAAAAAATGGACGCGCTGATTCAGGCTTGCTCTCCGAATGCCTTTTGGGCGGACGACCATTGGCGCGCGCCGGACGAAAGCCAGGAGAGCAAAAAGCACTCGTTTTCTTTTGGCGACAACCGGATTTCGCCGGATGCATCTGAGAATTCGAGCGGCGGCGCCCAGGCTCGCAGCGCCACCCATTGGGACACATTGCGCTTCGCGTGCTGGAATGTGCAATTGGGGCCGGAAAAGGAGGACGCCCCCGCATGGACGCGCTGGTTTATCCGGTTGCGCGAAGAGACAAACCAGGCGCATGCTCAACGCGCCGCTGGCGTCCCAGCCGACGGCGCGGCGCAAGGCCCGGTGTTGTCGCCGTCCGATTTCGCGCTCTCAAAATCGGATTTGGCGAATTTGTTGGCGAAGTCAAAAACGGCTCAATTCGCGATCATCCAAGCGATGCGAAACGACGCGTTGCCGACGGACTTTGCCTCGTGGGGCATTTCTTTGGGCCAATGGCACAAAATGTGCCTGGGCGGCGCGCAAAAATGGATCAAAGACAAAAAAAGCCTGGAGTCCTGGGACACGGCCTTCACCGCGGTCTGCGAGAAGGTGAATTTCGCGCCGTCTGGCGCCGCATGGATTGGCTTGGCCCATATGGCGGAGGAGCTCGGAACCCCGTCGGGCATGCTGAGCAAAGAAAGTCAAATGGAAAAGCAGCGGATCAAAGAGTCCAACGGCGCATATTACGACGCAGACGCCTCGATGGTCATTCAAAGCGCGATGGGTGCCGTGCTCGCGAGTTCACCCGACAACCCGCTGTCCATGGTTCTTTTGGCTTTCCAGGAAATGGCTCGCAGAAAAACGTCGGTGCACGCGCCAGGAGCGGAGTCTGACACGCTCGACGTGGTGTGGGAGGAGGGCAAGAAAAAGTTCGAAAAAATAATCACTCGAAATAGCGCTCGAACCGCGACGATTGAAGCAATAGACAGAGCCCTCGAAGCGCTGGTGTTGAGCCGAATCGCGGACCTTTCGCGCGAAAGCGCGCTCGGCGTTTTGGGCGCCCAATCGGTGTCGGAAGCGACAAGGCGCGCGCCGCGGCTGTGACGCCGGTGAGCGCGCAAGGAGCCATCAAATGATTCCCGTCGTGATCCATTACAGTCGTGGCTACGTGGTCGAAGGGTCTCGCATTCGCACCCATTTCGAGCATTTCGGATGGATTTGCGCGCTGCCGGAGAGCGCGCGTGCGGGGCACGATGTTTTGCTGCGGCATGCGCAAAAAACGGCGTGCCAAATGGTCGGCGCGGCGCTCGACGCGATGCGCCAAGACACGCTCGCCAACGCCGTTTTTAGAATGAAGAAAAGCGAAATCGTCGCTCAGGCCCAATCGACGCCTTCTGGCCGTGTTTTCTTGGTGGTCGCCTTGCCCTTGATCGCGCCGTCCTCAGAGGGACCGGAGGAGGACGAAAAAAACACCGCAGGCCTGCCTGAAAAGGTGGGAAAAGCCCTGACGGCTGTTTTTGGGGGCGCGGTCGTCCGCCTGGTTGGCTTGAATGACGAACCCGGCGCGCCCGAATTGGGCCACGACTGGCGAGTTTGCTTGCTCAGCCGTGGGCGTTCCGCAGGGTCAAAGCCCGAAAATCCAAGCACGGAAGGGCCGTTGCCGGCGGCTCTGGCTTATTTTGAGTCATTGGAAATTGGGCGTGCGATTTCAGGAAACGGAAAAGCCTGTGTTGAAACCTCGGTTTTCGAAAAAAATGAGAATGGCGAAGGCGCTGGCGGCGAGGCCGGAAAAAGCGCGGGGAAAGCTCCCCAAAAGCGCGCCGCTCGATCGCTTTAGCCGGCCTGTCAGCATCCCATAACCGAGGCCAAACAGCCGCTCGCAAGTTTTTTTCATCCAGAAGACATCTTCCAAATCGCACATGAGACCATTGCCATTGGCGCAACCCGTCAACCATCACAAAACAGCGTTGATCAAGGCCATCGAGGAAAGCGAAGAGCCGAGCTATGTGTCGTCTCTTTTGGCGCGCTATTTGAACAGCGAGGCGGAGCGCGCTCGCCAAAGAGCGGAGGCTGGCGACACGACGGTGGCGCAACCGCTGGATGGGGCGATTTTGGCGACAATGGCTTCGATCAATCGTTGGGGGCAATTTGTGGAGTTTTTGCCGCATTGCGCGGTTTTTGAAGTGGAGGTCTCCGGGAACGATTTGCTCACAATTGTCGCGGGTATGGGAGGACATCGGTTTGAAACGGTCGTCGAAGAGATGACCCGGCGAGATGGTGGGCGAACAAAATCCGCCTGCGACAATTGCGCGCGAGAATTGATCAGCCTTTTTAATTCTCCCTATTGGAGTGGCCCAGAAAACATCAAGGGCCGCGCGGATGTGATCCAAAGAGCGCTTTCGTCGCTGGATTTTGCGGCGGGACGGGATTTGTTGAGCCTTCCAGAGATCACTCTGTCCGCGCAATTCGCTCGCTTGCACAATTTTAAAATGCCCGCGGCCTTCGCGGGCGTGGAAGCGGCGGAGATCAAAAGGGCGATCGAAGCGGATCGAAAAGCTAAAATGCTGCCCGATTTGAAAAACCCTAGCCGCAGGCTCTGAATCGAGGAGGGGCAATAAAAAAGGACAAGCGGCAAGACAGAGGGGAAATCTGCTTTTTGCGAATTGGGGCAAAAAAAACCGAGCAGCTCAAACAATCGATTCACGCGGAGCGAGGGCGTCGCCTCCGCAAGCCCTGGCCTGCGCCACCACCCAATGATTTATAGCATATAGAGCGCTGGCCAATCTCGCTTGTGCAAGCAGGAGCAGGCAAGTAAAATGAATGGATCTCCACGCCACAGTCAAGGCCGTGCCAGATTCGACAATTCGCGAATCAAAAAGCCTCAAAATGCAAACGCCAACAGTCGCGGAAATCGAAAACCTGAATTTAACTTTGGAAATAAACGTGCCCTACGAAACAATGCCCCTTGAACGCGCGTCCGAACTGTTGAAAATCGCTCAAATTTGCAGCGCTTCCTGCTGGGCATTGATAAAAGAAGGCGCAGAAGAAACCGCAAAAGCCGTTGCGCAAGCCGCGTTCCAAAGCTTGGGGGCGCATGAAAGAGAGCCCATGGCCGCCAATTTGCTGGCTCGAATGGGCATCGAAATTTCTGGATCTTCCGATCGCGCGGCAATCAGGACAAGTTCTATTTTGAGCAAGGCGCTCAAAGAATGGGGCTCGCCCTTCATCGAAGGCGCAGTGTCTCTGTGGGTCAAGGAGGGCCTGGCGCTTGCGGGAGAACCGCAAAAAAGCGATGCGAGATCACTGCTCGCAAACAATCTAGACAACGGACTTTCTCGCCATTGGATTTGGGAGGATGCGTTCGCGCAAGAAGTGAAAAAAGCGCCAAAAGAGGCCGGATGGGGTTGGATTTTCGGCGAGAATTTGAAGGCCACTGCCGAGAAAAGAGTTCCCTGTGTTTGGCGCTGGGGCGCTTTCGGGGGAGAGTTATGGGCTCATCTTGCTTGGCACGATGAAGTTAGAGGCGCCAAGGCATTGTCTTTTTTGATCTTGCGCGGGAACGCCAATCAAGGCGAAGTTCTCGCCAGCGCGCAAATTTTTTTGAATGCCCAGCGGATACACGCTGCATCCAACGCGAATGGCGAGGAGGAACAAGCCAATGCACAAGAGAAATGGGCGCGGCTCACTGTTCTTCTGGCCGCGTTCAGCGAAAGAATTTGGCGTGTATCCGGATTGGATGAAACCGCATTAAGGGAACGGGATCAAAAATGGGGCGACGAGCGCGCCGTGTTGAAATCAACGGCCTTTGCGCCAGGCGAAAAAAGCCCTCTCGCGATCGCTGTGCGATCGGAAAGAAGCCGAGCGGCGTTCAGCGAAGGCCTCGCCGCGCTCTGGCCCTCGGCAAATATCGATTTCGTCAATCGGCGCGCCGAAGCCTTTTTGCTCGCAATGGGAGAGAATGTGGCCGCTCCTGTTTTGACGGATTGGCTATTGGAAATGTCAGCGGGAAAATATGGCATTCATTGGCAAAAGGGGGCAAAAGCCGTGATTCCGTTGTTCGTTGGAGAACGCGTGCGTGACATCGAATTCATGAGCCAGCCAGGGCTCGCCGAGGCCATTTTTTCGTTAAGCGACGACTTGAGTTTCGCTCAAAGCGTGACGGGGTTTGAGCGCCTCATCAGCCAATCCGCCATCAAAGAGCTGCTGCGCGCTCTTCAAGACATGAGCCCTCTGGCGAAAACGCAGAACGGGAGCCTCCAAACTCAAGAAGACTTCGCGGCAACCAGTATTCACGATGCCCAGATACAAAAAAGAGGCCTGGATATATGGAAAAGAATATTCAACGCGCCAGTGGCTTCACTGCCTTCGCATCTCCCCATCAAAAACGGCGCGCGAGCCCAAGAGCGCTATGACAACGAGGCGCACGCATTAATGGGATTTGCGCAAACGCTGTCTCGGATGGACAGTCCATCGCTTGATCCGTTTTTTGTTGAGGGCTTTGAGTGGCTTATGCGACGCGGATGGGAGCCGATGGCCGAGGGCCATGAAATGGGCGCTAAAAACAGCTTCGTTCATGCCGCCCGAGACGCCGTGTCAGACACTTCGGCGCCCACGGGCACGCCCGGCCGAAAAGAAAAGATGCTCGCATGGCTGGAAAAAATAGAATTGGAGGAAATCTCAAAAATAAACTCCGGGGCATCGGGCAAATCCAATGAGATCGCAAACATGGATAGCGCAAAAGCGAGAGGCGCGCCTCGGTTATAAAATAACGGAAAAGGCCGCCAACGCGTTTTTCTAAAAAGGCCGCCGACTTGCTTGCCGCTCCAAAATCAAGCCGGCGATTCGTTGTCAGGCGTTGCTACATGTGTTTTGCCGGCAGAAATGTTTTTAAAAATTTTGCTTGACAGAGTGATTGCCCGCCCGCTACATTGGCGTCTCTGCACCAAAAGACGCCTCGCGCACCACTGATCTGACAAAAAGTTTTTTGCAAAAAAAGCTTGACGGAAGAAAAAGAGCGATGCTAAGATGGTTGCACTGGACGGGAAAGAGTTCTCGCCAAAACCAAACACACGGAGCTTCAAATGAACCGCATCGCCAACAACGCAGTGATCACCGCAGGACGCGCCAACGGCGCGGCCAATGCGGCTGCGTGTGCGAATGTTGCAGCAATCGGCGGGAACAATGGCATTGCCGCCATTGCGAACGGCGGAGTTGCACGCCTGGGTTCGGAGATTGAGATCGGCTGAGAGAAAAAGCCAATCGAATCAACGAGAACCCGGGCCAAAACCCGGGTTTTTTGTTTTTGTTGCATGAGTTTTGAAAAGTTTTTGGGGATGTGGCCGATGGGTAATGGCGCTTGAGTGGCACTCAAGCTTCTGAGAGTTCGAGTCTCTCCGTCTCCACCAAAAAAGGTCAGCGCAACCGTGAAGAGCGCAAAAGAAAAACAGGGAAGGTAGGGCAAATTTGGGCCGTAGCATCGAGGGGAGCAGAATCGTTCGCAACGATTCCACGGCCGGTTCAACTCCGGCACGGTCCACCATCAAATTGCAATTTTTTGGGCTGCAGATTCGTGGCGATCACGAACCTTTGCAAGGTTCAGGAGCGGGGTTCGACTCCCCGGCGGTCCACCAGTTTAAAAGGCTTGCACGGCCGTGGAAAGTGCAAAAGAATTTTCAAAGCGGGGGTGGTCCAAAGGTTGGTCATTTGCTTGCCAAGCAAATCCATGCGAGTTCGAGTCTCGTCCCCCGCTCCATTTTTGGATTGCCGTTTTGCGGGTGTAGTTCAATGGCAGAATGAGAGCCTTCCAAGCTCAGGACACGAGTTCAATCCTCGTCACCCGCTCCATTTTTTTTGATGTTCACGGTTCCTTAGCTCAACAGGCTAGAGCGCAGTCTTGATAAGGCTGAGGTTGTTGATTCGATTTCAACAGGAACCACCATTTTTTGAAAGTTTGCTCCCCTCCTCGGTAGCTCAGCTGGTAGAGCGAGGGACTGTTAATCCTTAGGTCGTTGGTTCAAGTCCAACTCGAGGAGGGGAGCGAATTTTTGATGTCATTTGGTTCCTTAGCTCAACAGGTTAGAGCGCAGTCTTGATAAGGCTGAGGTTGTTGATTCGATTTCAACAGGAACCACCATTTTGTGAATTTTCTCCCCTCATCGGTAGCTCAGTTGGTAGAGCGAGGGACTGTTAATCCTTAGGTCGCTGGTTCAAGTCCAGCTCGATGAGGGGAGCAAATTTTTAAACGGGCCCAGGAAATCAAAAGTTTTCTATGCGGAAAAAAAATGTTGAATTTTTGCCTTGATTTGAATCAAAACAGAAAAAAAGCCGTCTGGTAGATCTTGTGGTAACCTGAAACAACGACGGCCACCAACATCCAAAAATCATGAAAATTTTGTCAACAATCGACAAAAACGGAAAACCTCAGCTGCGCATACTTTACGAAGAGAGGGCGCGCGTTCGTTCTTTTCCCGCGGAAAAAGTGAATTGCAGTATTTGTGATGAAATGTTTGTTCGGGAAATTAAAGGAGAAGGGATTTCTCCGAATTTGTATTGCAGCGTTGCGTGCGGTCGAGAAAGTATTCGCAGAAAAACAAGTCAAAAAGTTTTTGTGAAATGTTCTTTTTGCGGAACTGAGGTGCTGAAAAGGTCTTCAAAATTGAAGGGTTTTAACTATTGCAACAGATCGTGCCAAGGCAAGGCACGACGACTGGATGGCGGTTTCAAAGAAGCAATGCCCGCGCACTACGGTTCTGGGGCGAAAGCTTATCGCAAAAAAGCAATGGGCGCCCTTGGTTATGAGTGTGCAGATTGTGGCCTTCGTTTTAAGCCGTTGCTGGTTGTCCATCATTTGGATGGGGACAGAAACAACAACAACCTTGCAAATTTAAAGGTGCTTTGTGTTCAAGATCATGCTCTTCGGCACATGGTCCAAGATGAAAGCTCCGGAGAATGGTCGGGGTTCTTTGCGACACAAACGCCGGATGAAAAACTTGAGAAATTGCGACATAAAGCATTGGTAAATGTCATTGAAGAAATTGAAAAAAATGTTTTTGTGAAGCCAGAGAAAAAAAACCGGCAAACACTGCCTGCGGAAATTACAAAAAAGGCTTTAAAAGCGGGAGTTTGTGCGTATTGTGAAAAAGAAATTGCAATTTCGACTCCTGGACGACAAAAAAAGTATTGCAATTTGCAGTGTTCGGCTGCCGGACGCAGAAATCAGGTGTGTGTGAAATGTGATTGTTGCGGAATTAGTTTTGAGCGGCGACGAGGAAGTCTCGCGGGAAACAAGTTCTATTTTTGCAAGCCAGAATGCAAAAATTTGGCGCAAAAAATGGAATTCGGTTTTTCTGAAATGTGGCCTTCCACCTACAAAAACGGTGAGAGAGCGCGTTATCGAAAAACAGCACTGGATGTTCATGGGAGAGCGTGTGTTGATTGTGGGATTTCTTTTGAACCTCTATTGAGGGCGCATCACATTGATGGAAACAGGAAAAACAATGCGGGGGCGAATTTGGAGGTGTTGTGTGCCCAGCATCACGCTCTCAGACATTTGAAAAAAGTGGATGGAGAATGGTTATATGCCGGAGCTTCTTTGACACCTCGCGATCAATTGCGCGATCTTTTGCTGGAAATTGGAAAGGATTTAGAAAGCGCTCGCTTTCCCAAAGTTCGGTAGCGCGTCCGAAAACAATGGCAGATTTTTTTGAGTGGAAAATGAGAATCGCTTTGATTGCAAGGTCGCAAAGGACGAGACTGAGATTCATAAGATTTGTTGCCGCATTTTTCGAGTTGGATGGCACTGTTAACCAACGCGGGAACAAGCAAGATCCTGCAAAAGAAAAATGCCAAAAATCTTGCTTTGAGCGCCTAAAAATGGCACCTCGCGCATGTTGAAGCTGAGAGCCCTGGCCAGGCAACGTGAATGAAAAGACCCCTAGGGGTAAAAAGGAGAAACAAAATGGCCATCGCAACCCAAGAGATACTTGATGCCGTCGGCAACTTGACGGTGTGGGAACTCAAAGAGTTGGTTGAGAAAATGGAGAAGAAGTTCGGGGTGAACGCCCAGCCGGTCGCAAATCCGATCTCCAAAATTCAATCGATGGAAGAAAAGACGGAGTTTGATGTTCGCTTGGTTCAGGTCGGCGAAAACAGGCTGGCGGTGATCCGCGGCCTGCGCGAATTGCTGGGCTTGGGTCTCAAGGAGACGAGAGACTTGGTGGAGAGCGCTCCGGCTGCATTGAAATCTGGAATCTCCAAGGCAGAGGCAGAAAGCCTGAAGGGCAAGATGGAAGCCCTGGGCGCCGTTGCCGAAGTCGTGTGACGACAAAAGTCGTGCATGGCACAAGGCGAGCTGGCAAAAGCCGGTTCGATGATTCACGAAGTAGGATATCCGGGGTGAGAAACTCGCCCTGGTTGTCCAATCCTCTGGTCAGGTGGCAGAGAGGAAATGCGAGGGACTGCAAATCCCTTTTTCGTCGGTTCGAATCCGACCCTGACCTCCAATGCAACGGCAACCAGACATTGAAAAAAAATGACAAAAACGTTGAAAATTCAAGCAAAGCAGCTTGACTAAAAGGTTGGAATAAGAGAAAAGTAGGCCCTTAGAGAATCATTGCCAAGGGCGTTGAAAGAATTAATTTTGGCGAAATAGCAAAGCGGTTATGCCTTGGACTGCAAATCCAATTAGACCGGTTCGACTCCGGTTTTCGCCTCCATATCTCCATACACAAGGCCTCGCAGCTCATTGCGAGGCATTTTTGTTTATGCGCAAAACGCAATAATGAAAAAACGCTGCGAACCCAATGCTTTTCGCAACCTTTACCATGGATTGCGACACATCATTGATCCGATGGAGTTTTCAAGCAATCAACCGGCTTCAGGTAGCTCGTGGTGAGCTCTTGAAGACGAGCCATCGCAGCCTCTGCATCCGCTTTGGAGGATTGTTCTTCCGTCGTTCCAACGACCATTTTCAGCGCCATAATGTCTTTGACTGCGAAAAAGGTAGAAACGGCTTGGCAAGATTGGCCTTCGCCGCCGTCGATCACGATCAGGCGCGTCGGGTTGGGCCCGACGTTTCCTGAAATAATGCCTGCGCCGCCGGCGAGGACCCCCACAAAAAGGCGATGCGTTGCATCATCCGAATCATCACTGTTGGCCTTTTTGTCTTTGTCCAGGACATATTGAATGTGGAGCGCCTTGCTGGTCGCGAAGCACTTGGCTTCCCACCGCATGCCATGGATGAAGTCGACGGCGCGTTGGCATGCCATTTGTGAATCGGTCGTGGCTCTTCCAGAGTCTGCTGCGTCGAGCTTATACGACTGATCGTCAAGAAGCGCCGCTATGGCCGCGGATCTTGACGATGCGTCGGCCGAGTTCGATGCCTGCCCCGTGTAGCGCCCCTGTTCATCGTAATTCTCATAAATCGAGAACGGTCGTCCTGCCAAAGGCGTCGCATTTTGAGTTGAAACAAGCGGGGGCGACTGCGCGGGTTGATTGAGCGCCGAAGTTTGCGCCAAAATAGGCGCCGAAAACGCGCTTGCCAAGGCGAAAGCAAAAACGCTGCGACTAACGCGAGAAAAGGAGGGCATTGAAAAAATCGAACGCATGGCGGGCCTCGGGGAGAATGGCGCAAAACAATATGTTTAGGGCAACAAGCGCACCATTTTTTCTCTTGTGTGGCTTAAAAGCAACAAAAAAAGAAATGGATAAGCCGAACTTTTATGCATTTTCGCTCGTGTTTTCTCGCAAAAGAGGTCACTTAGCAAGGGCGGAGATAGCCTATTTGAACAATGAAAACGCAGAACAATAGGGTGAAAAGCAGACCGTTCAGCAGGAAACGTTGCCGAGCATAACGGGCGGGAGCGGTTCGACAACGAGGCGCCGCATGTTTTGGCTCTGCGCGCTCGTTTCAAAACTCAAAGAAAAAGTGTTTGCGACACGCTTGGGGATTCAAGATTATTTCATTTTCGCCCACGGCGGCATTTTCATAGGGGACTTTTTCAGGCAGGGAACCTCTTCGCGAGCTTGCGTCATCGAGTCGCGCAGCGCGCTGATTTGCCCCTTTTCCTTGAAGTGGCCCAACCCCAAGGGATGCGTCTGATCGGCCATTTCACCAATGGAATGCGCATAGCTCATTGCTGAAAGCGCCGCAGTCGCCATGCAAAAGCGATTGTTTGTTTCGCCAACGACAATGGTGCGCACAGCGGGTTTGTCAGAGCCTTGGAGGGCGAAGCCAGATGCCAACACAGCGTCTGCGTGAAAACGCTCGAGCTCTTCATAGGACAAGGCAAATGAGCGAGGAATCAATGCTGTTCGGATGTGCAGCGCGGCGTGGGTGGCAAAACATTGAGCGCCGGGAAATCGCATGCGCTCCATCATGTTGACCACGGTGGCGCATGCGGCGATGGCCGCCTCGCTGGGCCTTTGCCCATTGGCGGCGTCTGACCGCGACACGCCGTCGGCGAAGCCAGAGACATCGTCCAACGGAATAAGAACGAATGTCGATCGCGGCTCTCGCAATGGGATGGCTCGTCGCGGAAGAGCCTCGCGCTCACTCGCGATTTCCATTTTGCGCTCTTCATTGACGCCAATGCTTGATTGGGTGGACTGAATCGCCCTGGGTGAAACTGGTTCTGTTTGTTGAGCCGCATGAGCGGCCTCAATCATGGACGCGGCTGGCGCAGGCGGTTTGCTGGACACGCAACCGCAGGCCGAAAAAGAGCACGCGGTGGCCAATGCCCACGAAGAAAAGAGTCGGACGCGCGCCTGATGCGTTGAGCGCGATTGGGAAAAAGGGGACAGGCGAGAAAGCAAGGTCATGGAAATTCCAAAAAAAACGAAATTGAGACGCGTGAGCGGCACAATCGTCGATCTCGCGGCTCGCGTCAATGGGCTGATGGTTGATCAGCTCGGGTTCGGCTGCCGGCGGAGCGAGAAACGCAAATTGATTTGCGCGCTGAGAAGACGCCGCTTAACAAGAATGCCAAAAATGCGCATAATGCGCATATCTGACCAATTAACCCACTTATTGAGTCATATATGACAAAAAAAGTGCGGATGACGGCGAGGAGGGAAAGAAAAATAGGGAGAGCCCCAAGACTTCGGCAAAGCGTCGCCTCCATGAAAAAAACGATACGAAAAACCAATGTTTAAAGATTGCTTTTTGGCGCGACAAATTTTGCCGATGGCCGCAACAGCAGAAAAAAATCGGAAATGTTTGGACAAAACATTCGCAAAATGTTCATTTAATGAAAAGTTAAAAACCGTTGGTCGGTGAATATTGGGTGAAAGAAAGCAATAAAGACATTTTTCACAAAGATTCATGTCCGTAAAGAAACGTTTTTTTGGGATGAGCGGTGCTTTTTAATGGCTGATCGGCATCCGCTTGTCATCCAAAAATACATGAAAAGTCATCCTCGACAACATCGCTTCGCCGTCCAGGAGGACAAGCATTTTCCTCCTCTTGCGTCGTCGCAACGACAAGGCAAAATGGCTCAACAATAAGTCGCCCCAAGGTCAGACGAGTTCGAAAAAGACGCAGGCAACAGGCGATAAAAAATAGATGGGATGTCCGAATTGAGCAACGCAAGTCGATCTGCCGTCCAGAGCATTCCCCCCACAGCTCAATCCAATCAAGAAAAAAAGCTTTTTTAAAGCAAGCTGCAAGAAAGCGCAAAAAACGACGCGCAAAAAATGAACAACAGCGTGGCGTCCAAAAAAAACAGCGTCACGACGCACGCCGGCGAGCGCCGCCCGCCGCAATCGGCGCAACCCGGACGCGAGACGCCAACCGCGAAATAGGCAGGATCGGAGGCCATAAAACATTAGGCGCAGCAAGCAAAAGCACAAATGAAGACGCACAATCGCAAAGCCGGCCAGGGCAAAGCACGATGGATTGACCGATTTTTCGCGCCCAAAAGTTCCGGTTCGGGACCGCTGGATTGCGCCGAAAATCGCACAATGCCAACCCCCGGGTCGCGGCGACCCCAGAAGTCGCCGAAAAGAATGCTCACGCGCGAACGCGTGGATTGGGTGCCATCATGAAGATCAATCGCTTGTTGTGTCGTCTCGCCACGGCCGTGGGGCTTTTTTCGTTGAGCGTGGGCCTGGCGCAAGCGAACGTCACGAACGCTTGCGTCGCGAACAACATCAACGTCTCACAAGGATCGGTGTTCTCGACGTTTGGGGGCGGCCAAATCACCGCGTCGCAAACGGGAAACGCATACAGCTGCAACCCGACTTTCTACAATAGCCCTGAGTTGAATGTCGGCGCGGGCGGTTATTCGGGGCCCACCGCCAGCGGTGGGTGCAAAAACGCGTCAACGGGAAACGTGTTGGCGGTGAGTTCGCAAAATGCCTCGACCATCAACATTCCGACGTTCCAAGCGTCGACCGCGACCTACAATTACGCTTATTCAGGCTCCGCGCACAATGTGGCGGCGGGCGGCTCGTCCGCCAACCAAATTGTTTTGCTGCCGCTGACCTTCACGTGGGGCGGCCGAAGCATAACGGTTCCCGCATACGGCGCGACGGGCACGATTCCATCAGCCAGTTATTCGGACTGGGGCGCAATTTCGGCCACGGACGGGGCCGCGATCATCATTCAGTCGAACGCGACGGACGTGCACATCACCTCGTTGACGCTGTCCAACTGCGGATCTTCAGGCGTCACTTTCATGGCGGGGAATTATTACATCAATTCACTGAGTTTGGGGGCTGGATGCAGCCTTTCAACGAGCGGCGGGACGGTGAATCTATATGTGAACAACGCGTTCACGCTGGGGGCTGGAAGTTGTTTGAATTGGTCCACGGCATGCGGGGCTGCGGTCACGCCGTCGGCGGTCAATTCGCAGGCGCCCAGCAATTTGCGCATTTGGGCGAACAACGCGCTCACGATCAATGGGGCGGTGCAGGGGGCGGGGGCCCTGTATGCGGCGGCCGGAACGGTGAACTTCAACCAATCAGGAGCCGCCGCATGGGTGGGCGAGGTGGCCGCGCCCAATGTCAACTTCGCGAACGCGGGCGGCGTCTTCGCCTACGCCAACACGGGCGCGTTCACGGGCGCGGCGTCAGTGCGCAAAGGGGTCTATTCCCTGACGCAGCCTGCGGTTCCGACCAGCGCAAAAACGGGCGATCTTGTCTATTTCGCCGAGCAGCAAGACGTGAACAGCGCAGGGCAATCCGCGTTTGGCGGCCA
>Ga0209888_1000104_pt1 | contig 57840 bp, 49 predicted proteins | sample OrgsoiDNA_201059_FD_185807 | JGI IMG/M metagenome (GOLD analysis project Ga0209888, IMG submission 185807) | Permafrost soil microbial communities from the Arctic, to analyse light accelerated degradation of dissolved organic matter (DOM) -... | ecosystem: Environmental > Terrestrial > Soil >...
CTTTCTTGTGTTGTTTATGGCGGAGGAGGAGAGATTCGAACTCTCGAATGGTTTCCCATCGCCGGTTTTCAAGACCGGTGCCTTCAGCCGCTCGGCCACCCCTCCGCAACGAAGCGAACTATAAACATAGCCGATCCTCTTGTAAAGCCTGATTCTATCCGATTGCCTGAAAAACAGGCATTCGGTTATCAAACGGTGATTTAAGCATCATTACGGCGATTTTGACGTCAGGAAACCCTGCCCGGCCACGCCTGGCGAGGTAAAGAAGGGTAAAACGTCTTTGATAACGCAAGGCAACTACTTACACTCCAGTCTGACTCTATTTTCACCGACTCCAATTCTATTTTAAGAGTGAGAATTTAATTATGGATCGTATTGTTGCCTCTTCGTCTTCACGTGCAGGCTCACTGCTCAGCACACACCGGGTGCTGCGTAATACTTATTTTCTGCTCGCACTGACGCTGGGTGTTTCTGCGATGACCGCGACTGCCAGTACGTTGCTGCGTCTGCCCTCTCCGGGCATGCTGATCACGCTGGTCGGCTTTTATGGTCTGATGTTCCTGACCTACCGTACCGCCGATCGCCCGGTGGGTATCCTCGCGGCCTTCGCGCTGACCGGCTTTATGGGTTACACCTTAGGCCCGATGCTCAGTTCACTGCTGTCTGTCGGCGCCGGTGACATTATTATGCTGGCGCTTGGCGGTACCGCGCTGGTGTTCTTCTGCTGTTCCGCCTACGTGCTGACAACGCGCAAAGACATGTCGTTCCTGTCAGGCATGATGATGGCCGGTTTTGTGGTGCTGCTGGTCGCGGTTATCGCGAATCTTTTCCTGCAAATCCCGGCGCTGTCGCTGGCGATCAGCTGCCTGTTTATTCTGTTCTCGGCAGGCGCGATTTTGTGGGAGACCAGTAATATTATTCACGGTGGTGAAACCAACTATATCCGTGCCACGGTCAGCCTGTATGTCTCGCTGTATAACGTATTCGTCAGCCTGCTGAGTATTTTAGGGCTGTCACGCAGCAACTAACTCTCCAGGAAGATGTGTCAGAGCCTCGCGAATGCGGGGCTTTTTATTTTGTGCTGAACCTCTTTTTGGTAGACTGTGGGCTGAGTTTTTTACCGCTTTGAGGTTTTATGCTGGAGTTTGCAGGTCGTGAAATTGAGACCGATGCGCAGGGTTATCTGAAAAACAGCGCTGACTGGGACGAAGCCCTGGCCCCGCTGCTGGCCGAACAGGAAGCCATCACCCTGACAGACGCACACTGGGAAGTGATCCACTTTGTGCGCGGATTCTATCTGAAATTCAATACGTCGCCCGCCATCCGTATGCTGGTGAAAGCTATGGGCCAAAAGTATGGCGAAGAAAAAGGCAACAGCCGGTATTTGTTCCGACTGTTCCCACAAGGTCCGGCCAAACAGGCGACTAAGATTGCCGGGCTGCCAAAGCCGGTGAAATGCCTGTAAGCCAACGACTGAAAATCAGTGGCGGATTTTAAATTCGCTAAACTCGCCCGGTGCAACAGGTTCGCTGAGTACACGGTCTACGGTGGCGTGTTTAGGCCCACCCAGTTTCAGCCATTCAAGTAATTGCTCGACGTTTTCCTGCTCGCCGCAGACCACCACTTCGACACTGCCGTCATCCAGATTTTTGGCATAACCGGTCAGACCCAGTGCAGTGGCCTGATGCTGTGTCGCGAAACGAAATCCGACACCTTGTACCCGGCCGTAGACATAGGCGGCTATACTGATTTTTGCCATAATATTCTCTCCGTTAGCGGTATGGTTCGTTGCAATTTCGACTGCTTGCCCGGACAATGACGCTCTTTTTTTGTCTCCGAACTGACAGAACCTAACTCTATGACTGCTCGTTTATTTCTGGCCAAAGGCCGCGAAAAATCCCTCCTGCGCCGCCATCCGTGGGTGTTTTCCGGCGCGGTTACCCGTGTCGAAGGCAAAGCTAATTCTGGCGACACTATTGATATTGTAGACAATCAGGGGAAATGGCTGGCCCGCGGTGCCTATTCCCCCTCTTCGCAAATCCGTGCCCGCATCTGGACATTCCGCCAGGATGAAGACATTGATATCGAGTTTTTCGTCCGCCGCTTGCAGCAAGCGCAGAGCTGGCGTGACTGGATTGCCAGGCGCGATAGCCTCGACAGCTACCGCCTGATTGCTGGTGAATCCGACGGCCTGCCGGGGATCACCATCGACCGCTTCCAGAACTTCCTGGTGCTGCAATTGCTCTCTGCCGGTGCGGAATATCAGCGCGCACCTCTGCTGGCCGCGCTGCAAAAATGTTACCCGGAATGCGCAATCTGGGACCGTTCTGACGTCGCCGTGCGCAAGAAAGAGGGCCTGGAATTGACTCAGGGCCACATATTCGGCGAAGAGCCCCCAGCCCTGTTGCCGATTCAGGAACATGGCATGAGTCTGCTGGTCGATATTAAGGAAGGCCATAAAACCGGCTTCTACCTTGACCAGCGTGACAGTCGTCTGGCCGCGCGTAAATATGCCGAAGGCCGTAAAGTTCTGAACTGTTTCTCTTACACCGGTGCTTTCGCGGTATCTGCGCTGATGGGCGGTTGTGAGAAAGTGATCAACGTCGATACTTCACAAGGCGCACTGGATATCGCCCGTCAGAACGTCGAGCTGAATAATCTGGACCTGTCTAAAGTGGAATTTGTCCGCGAAGACGTGTTCCAGCTGCTACGCAAATACCGTGCGGAAGGCGAACAGTTCGACATGATCGTGATGGACCCGCCGAAGTTTGTCGAAAACAAAAATCAGCTGGCCAGCGCCTGTCGTGGTTACAAAGATATCAACATGCTGGCATTACAGTTATTGCGTCCAGGCGGAATTTTACTGAGTTTCTCCTGTTCCGGCCTGCTGCCAACCGATTTATTCCAGAAGATCCTGGCCGATGCCGCACTGGATGCTCATCGTGAAATCCAGTTTGTGGAGCAGTTCCGTCAGGCAGCTGATCATCCGGTGATCGGTTCTTATCCAGAAGGTCTTTACCTGAAAGGTTTTGCCTGCGTAGTCATGTCCTGATGTTATCGATCTGTGCTTTATCCTGGCTCAGATCACCCATCCTCAGGGCATAACGGGGTCAAAACTTGAAATCGAGCGTCCTGCCTCCATATTAGAAGGTAGAATGTAATTTCAAGAGGTGACTATGATTGCCAGCAAATTCGGTATAGGCCAGCAGGTCCGCCACAGACTGTTAGGGTATTTAGGGGTAGTGATTGACGTTGATGCGGAATATTCACTGGATAAACCGGATGCCGACGACGTTGAAGCCGACGACGCCATGCGCACGGCGCCGTGGTATCACGTGGTAATGGAAGATGATAAAGGCCAGCCAGTGCACACTTATCTGGCAGAGATCCAAATCGATCACGAAGCCGCACGCTCACATCCTGAGCAAACTTCGCTGGACGATTTGGCAGAGTCTATTCGTAATCAGTTACTGGCTCCACGCCTGCGAAACTAAACCTGAAAAGGCGCATGTCTTTGATGAAAAACCGGTCTTCTCAGACCGGTTTTTTTGTGCCCGATAAGCGCATCACCGGGTTATTTTTCCAGACCTAATCGCGGGATCTCAATTTTCGGGCAGCGATCCATAACCACTTTCAGCCCAACCTGCGTTGCCAATTCCTCTGCCTGAAGGTTGATCACCCCGAGCTGAAGCCATAACACTTTTGCTCCAATATCCACGGCTTCCTGTGCTACGCCAAAAGCCGCTTCGGCATTGCGAAAGACATCAACCATGTCCACCGGATGGGGGATCTCAGCCAGCGTCGCATAGGCTTTTTGCCCCAGCAGGGTTGTACCGGCTAATTTCGGGCTCACTGGCGTTACCTGATATCCCTGAGAGAGCAAATACTTCATCACCCCAAAACTCGGGCGGGAAGGATTATCACTAGCCCCAACTAAAGCGATGGTTTTAACGTCGTTAAGGATGGTGCTGATATCATCATCGTGCATTGCAAAAACCTCATTAAAGGGCGTAAGCAAAGTGTAACGCAGCCTTTTAGGTTTGGCAGCCTTTCGTCTCACACGGCCGGACGCAGAATTTTAGAAATAGTGTTTCAAGAAGTAAACATAAATACATTCTGCAAAACTTTGACACACTATCTGTATTGCTCAATAATAGAAGTTGTCGGTAGCAGTTAAGGGGTGAGAAATGAAAGTCAGAATGATGACCGCTTTATTGTCGGTTTGCCTGCTGGCACCCGCATGTGCGACCAGCCTGAAACTTTCACCCGATCTGGATCTACTGGTTATTGACGGAAAAAAAATGTCTGGTGCGATCCTCAAAGGAGCAGACAGTCTTGAGGTGGATGCGGGACAGCACCAAATTTTGTTTCAGGTGAGTAAAAATCTGCACCCCGCCATGATGGCCCCGTTGACCTACCACTCCCCCGCCATGATCGTCACATTTAGCGCCAAAGGTTTACGCTCTGTCTCGTTTGAACTACCTGCGCTGGATAATGAAATGGACGCCGCATTCTTCAGTAAAAATCTTAACTACCGCGTGGTTGATGAAAACGGCCAGGATGTTGCCACACGACGCGATGTGCTGAGATCAGTGGCCTACAGTAATTCTGTCGACGTGGTGAAAATGATGATCCACTACAATCAATCGGGTCTCAAAGCATCCGTGCCTGATTTTGCTGTTCTGGCACAACAAGGAGGGGCCACAGCGAACGTTACCCCGCTCTCGGCTTTGATGCCTGCCAGCCAACACCATGGGCAGTCATTACCTCCTTTCTGGTCGCAGCTTACCGCATCCCCTCACTTTGGCCGTTTTTTCTCCTGGTTCACCCTTCCACACGCCTGACATCACACAAATTTCCCCACCGGCGTCACGGATTGCACTTTCATCCCATAATTATTGCGCTGGCGCTATGCAGTGAAACGCAGTTTCAGTACTCTGGATGCAACCATACTTTGCATTTTTGATTCTGCGTTTAAGGGAAAATTGATGGAATTTACCACCCGCACCATTGCCAAGAAAAAACATATCGCGCTGGTCGCACATGACCATTGCAAAAATATGCTGATGAAATGGGTCGATAAGAATGTGGCCGAACTGGCACTGCACACACTTTACGCCACCGGTACCACAGGTAATTTGGTGCAACGCAATACCGGTATTGAGGTAAAAAGCATGTTGAGCGGCCCGATGGGCGGCGATCAACAGGTGGGCGCAATGATTGCGGAAGGGAAAATCGACATGCTGATTTTCTTATGGGATCCGCTGAACGCGGTGCCCCATGACCCGGACGTGAAAGCCCTGTTACGTCTTGCGACCGTGTGGAATATTCCGGTGGCCACCAATTTGGCCACGGCAGACTTCCTGATCGCCTCGCCGCTATTTAAGTCGGAAGTGGAAATTTCTATCCCTGACTACCAGCGCTATTTGTGGTCACGCCTGAAAGATTAACCCATCCTTTTGCCCGTCAATGTCTGTTCCAGGACGTTTGGCGGGCATCCTCATTAACCTGTCAGGGTTTACGCTGAACGGGTACGCCCAAATCTTCCAGCTGTTCGACAAACACCGACGGTTGGGATTTATTCTGCAATAGCCAGACATTGTGTTTTGCACGGGTCATGGCGACGTAGAGCAGACGCCGCTCTTCGGCATCGGCGAAATTCTCCGGCTCCGGCAATAAGACCTCTTCCAGCAACGACTCGCGCGCTGCCGCAGGGAAACCATCATTACCTTCGTGCAGCCCAGCAATAATCACGTATTCCGCCTGCTGACCTTTACTGGCATGAATGGTCATAAATTCGATATTCAGCTTCGGCCAGCGGGTGGCCGCTTTCTGTAAAACCTCAGGGCGCAGGTGATGATAACGGGCCAGGATCAGGATCCGCTCGTCAGGTTTAGCGAAACCACTGAGCTTATCCAACAGGGCATCGAGCTGGTCATCTGGCAGGATCACTACATTTTTCTTATTTCCCTTCGTCAAACTATTGAGCGGTTTTTTCAGCTGGTAAGGGTTTTGCAACACGAACTTATTGGCAATGTCGCCAATGCGATCGTTGAAGCGATACGTGGTATCGAGTGCGCACTGCGCGCTATCACCGAAATTCGCCGCAAATGCCGTGGTCAGTGACAGTTCCGCCCCACTGAAGCGGTAGATCGCCTGCCAGTCATCACCGACCGCAAATAGGTTGGTGTGGCTATTTTGCTCGCGAAGGGCAGCTAACAGACGTGCGCGTTGCGGAGAAATGTCCTGAAATTCGTCGACCAGAATATGTTTCCAGGGGCTGACAAAGCGCCCTTTCTCCAGAATATTCACGGCCTGATGGATAAGGCCGGAAAAATCAACCGCATCTTCCCCCTTTAGCGCCGACTTCCAGGCTTTCAGTAAAGGCGCCATTAACCGGATGCGTTTCTGGAAAAGGTCCCGCACGTCTTCAGATGCCTGTGCAACCATTTCAGCCTGACTACCGCCGTGCATGCGCATCAGCCCGAGCCAGCGTTCAAGGCGGCTACCCAGGCGCTCCGCCAGCGCTTTATTTTTCCAGTAATCCCCTTCGGGAACGTCCCACTCCAACTCGTCGGTCATCCATTGACGCCAACCGCTGGCCTGCACTTTTTTCTCGGCACACTGCTGCTGCCAGGTTTTGATCAATAAACTGCGCCGTGCTTTACTGTCCGTTTCCAGTTTGCTGATTTTTGGCGTTTTTTTGCTGCCTTCCTGAATGATGTGCAGCGCCAGCGCATGGAAGGTTTTAGCCTTGATGTCATGGGTGTTGAGCCGCTCTTTGATGCGGGCATTCATTTCATCCGCCGCCTGTCGGCCAAATGCCAGCAGCAAAATCTGTTCAGGATGCGCGTCCTGACGATGCAGCAACCACCCTGCGCGGGCCACCAGCACGGAAGTTTTACCACTGCCCGCACCGGCTAATACCAGAACAGCATCTTCCCCATTAACCACGGCACGACATTGACTGTTGTTGAGCGGAGAGGTTTCGATGTTGTCGAAGAAATCACGGTGTTGTTCGATAACCCGCCCGGTCCAGGCAGCATTGCGCTTATCGACGCTCTGCGCCCCCTGACGTAGCCATTTCAGGCAGAGTTCGTAATCGTCGCGACAATTATTAAATTCACCGAGGCGCTCAACGGGAACCGGCACCGCAGAAAAAGCGTCGGCGATATTCTGCTGAACAACAGACAGCTCACTTTTTTTGAACCATTTGTCCTGTTGTTCGATACGCGCAATATTTTCAGCCTGCTGATGCAAGACACCGGCGCTGACCTCACTCATCTCCTCACTCCAGCGTTGCCAGACCTTAAGAAGATGCTGATAAAACAGCTGAGTTTCCTGCCATTCGGTCCCATGAAGCCTGACGACTTTTTCTTCCGGTAGCTCAAATTCCAGCTCCCCCCAGACGATTCCCCGCTTGCAGCGGATATGAATAAGCTGGTTGAAAGGGATCAGGTAGTGATGTTTATCGCCGCTGACTTCGACGCCTGCATTGAGCAGCCGCACCCGGTTATAAGGATGTTGTGCCAGATGTTTCCCGAATGAAGTCGATTTCAGTTCCATATCATCACGCCATTTTCTCGCTGTAAGAGCCACTTATTGATAGCTGATTATTAATTAAGGATTTATTGGCAGTTTACCTGCAACAAGCGCTGGCACTCTACCCCCAAAATCAGGGTAGAATAAAAAGGGTAGAATTTCCGTTAACGTTGCGGGGGTAACCCCCTCTTCTGACTTGAGCCGAGTGATAACATGCGTGCTATTTTAAATATTCTGAATTTCGTTTTGGGTGGTGTATTTACCACGCTGGCGTGGCTTCTGGCCACTCTCATCAGCATCTTGCTGATCTTCACTCTGCCACTGACCCGCTCCTGCTGGGAAATCACGCGGCTTTCGCTGGTGCCTTTTGGCAACGAAGCCATGCACGTTAATGAATTGTACCCGGAAAAGCGCAATGCCGTATTGTCCGGTGGCGGGACTTTGCTGAATATTTTCTGGTTTATCTTCTTCGGCTGGTGGTTGTGCCTGTCTCATATCGCGGCGGGCATTGTGCAGTGTTGCACCATTATTGGCATTCCAGTCGGTATCGCTAATTTCAAAATTGCCGTGATTGCCCTTTGGCCTGTCGGCCAGCGTGTGGTTTCCGTTGAACTGGCAAAACAGGTGCGTGAAGCCAATGCAAGTCGCACTCTCGCCAATGGCCGGATCCGTTAACTATCGTCTGGCCTCTTCAGCCATGATATCAGCCCTTTTTAACACGTGGAGTTCGTCGTGCTCTCTTTTGCTCCGGGTTTGAGGCGTTATGCCTACAACAGCAATGTTCTTTATAACATCCGTATTTTTATTGCGCTTACCGGGGCGGCGGCGGTTCCTTGGTGGCTTCATCTGCCGACACTCACCATTCCTTTAACACTGGGCGTGGTCGCTGCTGCATTGGCCGACCTGGATGACCGGCTGGCCGGAAGGCTGAGGAATTTGCTAATCACGCTGGTTTGTTTTTTTATTGCGTCGGCATCCATTGAACTGCTATTCCCTTACCCATGGTTCTTTGCATTAGGGCTGATGGTCTCTACCTGTGGTTTCATATTGCTCGGGGCACTGGGCCAGCGTTATGCCACCATTGCTTTCGGTGCATTACTGATCGCCATTTACACCATGCTCGGTACCAGCATGTACCACATCTGGTACCAGCAGCCGGTACTGCTGCTGTGCGGTGCCATCTGGTACAACCTGCTCACACTCGCAGGACATATTCTCTATCCCATTCGCCCGTTACAGGACCTGATCTCACGTTGCTATCAGCAATTGGCACATTACCTTGAAGCTAAGGCGGCGTTGTTCGATCCTGACCAGGAAGGGGAAGATAATAAACAGCTGGTGGAGCTGGCAATGGCTAACGGCCAGTTGGTGGCCACGCTGAACCAAACCAAGAATACGTTACAAACCCGCCTGAAAGGTGACCGTGGCCAAAAAGGAACGCGCAGAACACTACACTACTATTTTGTGGTGCAGGACATCCACGAACGGGCCAGTTCGTCGCATGTTCAATACAAAAAACTCAGCGAACAATTTCATCACAGCGATATTCTTTTCCGCTTCCAGCGCCTGATGAGTATGCAAGCCCGTGCCTGCACCCAGCTTTCGCAATCTATTCTTTACCGGCAGAAATATTCCCACAATACCCAATTTGAGCGGGCTTTTTCACGTCTCGATGAAGCCCTGTTGCGCCTGGATGCACAGGCACAACACAGGGAAATGCTTCAGGCGCTACGCCATTTGCTGCGCAACCTGCGCGCGATTGACGCCCAGTTAGCCAGTATTGAGTCGGAACAAACATTACCTGAGAACCAGGACGGTAAAAGTCCGTTTGCTGAAAACAGGCTCACCGGGCTCGACGATATCTGGTTACGCATATCGCGCCACCTGACACCAAAATCAGCACTGTTCCGCCATGCCATCCGTATGGCAATCGTACTGGTAGTGGGTTATGGCTTTATTCAGGTCAGTGGACTGAATCACGGCTATTGGATTTTGCTCACCAGCCTGTTCGTCTGTCAGCCAAACTACAATGCTACACGCCGCCGTCTGGCATTGAGGATTATCGGCACGCTGGCAGGGATTGCATTGGGGATCCCGATTTTGTATTTCGTGCCTTCTATTGAAGGCCAGATGATACTCATCGTCATCACTGGTGTGCTGTTTTTTGCATTCAGAAATGTGCAATACGCGCATGCCACCATGTTCATCACACTGCTGGTGCTGCTGTGCTTTAACTTGCTGGGTGAAGGGTTCGAGATCGCGATCCCACGGATTATCGACACATTAATCGGTTGTGGTATTGCCTGGGCGGCGGTGACGTTTATCTGGCCAGACTGGAAGTTCCGACAATTGCCGATGGTGGTAGATAAGACCTTTACTGCTAATTGTCGTTATCTGGACGCCATCTTGGTTCAGTACCATCAGGGCAAAGACAACGGTCTGGACTACCGGCTAGCAAGGCGCGATGCGCATAACTGTGATGCAGAACTTGCGTCAGTTGTCTCAAATATGACGTCTGAAAAAAATAACGACCCGGAAACGCTTGAAGCAGCATTCCGACTATTGTGCCTGAACCACACCATGCTGAGCTATATCTCGGCGCTGGGGGCACATCGTGAGAAGCTACATGATGAGGAAACCTTACGTCTACTTGATGACGCGGCGTGCTGCGTTGATGGTGCTCTCCATCACGAACCCTCTGAATCGGCCCGTATTCAAAAGGCATTGGAACAGTTGATGGTGCGCATTCAACTGCGCACCACCGAGTCTGACAGTAAGGAACAGTTGGTGTTACAACAAATAGGTCTGCTGGTTGCTCATCTTCCTGAGCTGACCGATCTTAACAGCAAAATTTTGCCCGTTATTGACGCATAAAATACCCGCCAACAAGACTGAATTTTCGCTGACGTGGAGTTAGCATGCAGGCAGTGGCATCACTGCCTGATGCGAAATATACCACTGAGTCAGCAAGATACGGGCATCATGAGGCAGCGCAGCCTCATGAAACCCCTGGATGGCCCCTTCCAGTGCCATCAAAACATTCAGCCCCACATTTTGCTTGACCGAACACAGTTTCAAATAAGTTGTGCATGCGCCGTGCGCCCTTAATTCTGAAGATGTTGATATCCCCACCTGCCAAAGCAAACGTTCAAGACTCAGGCTGATATTGGGTAGATCCTTCAGCCTTGCATCACCATTTTTTTTGGTCTTGATGTCATGAAGCATACCCTCGAGTGAACTCTTCGCCAGAGACAAAAGCCGCTCAGGTTCCGCCCAAAGTCTCTCACCCACCTTAAAGTAACGTAAGGAGATGGCGATGCCTCTTTTACGGTAAATCAGGGATTCCATGCCCATTAAACAAAATTGTTTTTCATTCTCTGGGGTCGCTCGCAGGTATAACTCCCCCTCGGAGACGAGCGCAAACATGATGCCATTCGCAGACAGGCTATAACCGCCAAACTGCGATCTGGAATGTATGTTTCCTAAAGAAGCGAAAAGTAGTTTAGATTCAGAAATCCTTTTTTTTGATTGATTAATCATTGCGATATCCTTTCATGTGTGGATGTAGACGTGCCCTTTCTAGTTACCCGGACAACTAAAAGCAAAATACTCAAAGTCCTTCGAAGCTCCAAACACAAAATGCGTTTACATGAATTTGCCTTCAAAATATGCGAGATTTCTTGGAAAAAATTGGGTTGATCTTTGTCCAACCAACGAGTACTGTACATACATACAGTAACCCACTGGCGAGGCACATTATGCGAACTCAACATCTGGCAAATCATCGTTTCAGTCATCAGGCGCTTTCTACAAAGTCTCAATGCATCACTCCACCGGCATCGACAAATAATGGTCTGATCACTGAGTTCGTCTATAGCGAGAGCCAGCCAGCCCTTTCACAGTTACTTTTACCGGTATTGCAACATCTCGGACTTCAATCGCGTTGGTTGTTATGGCTTACGCCACAACAAAAACTCAGCCGCCATTGGATATCCCAATCAGGCCTTCCTGCTGGAAAAATTGTACAGGTGAGCCAAATTAATGCGATGTCGACCGTAGATGCTATGGAAAAAGCTTTGCAGACGGGAAACTACAGCGTAGTACTTGGATGGTTGCCAGATCTGACGGATTCAGAGCGTGAAAGATTGCGGTTAGCAGCAGTTCAGGGAGGGGCCTACGGATTCATAATGAGGCCTACAAATGATGCAATCTCAGGTCATGGACAGCAACCAATCGCAAAAATTCAGTCCTCCGTATACCATTAGTTCAAATTAGGAATATTCTGATGAAAATAAGCGGTTATTTAGTGATTTATGCTAAAAAGTGCGTTTTTGTCGGTAAAAATGGTCTTAGAAGGTGCAACCAACCCTACAGTTTCGTCAACATATAGCCAAACATGTTAAGAAATGTGTACGTTTTTGCCTTTTTTCCGCCCCTCTTTCCATATCAAGCTTGTAAGTTTCTCGCCACGTTGTAGACTTTACAACGCCAAGGTTGCTCTATAATGCCAACGTAAAGTGGCAAAGTTCTTAACGGAAGCAATAACTTTGGCTCAAGGATTTTAACCAAGGGCTTAAAATGCTTAAAGCTCAATTGGCCCATTTGGATGATAACGAGGCGCAAAAATGAAAAAGACAGCTATCACATTAGCACTGGCACTGGCAGGTTTCGCAACCGTAGCGCAAGCTGCCCCTAAAGATAACACCTGGTACACCGGTGGTAAATTGGGTTGGTCCCAATACCATGACACTGGTTTCGCAAATGCTTACGAAGGTATCGGCAATGGCCCTACCCACGATAGCCAACTGGGTGCAGGTGCGTTTGTAGGTTACCAAGCAAACCAATACCTGGGCTTTGAAATGGGATATGACTGGCTTGGCCGTATGCCTTACAAAGGCGACACGAACAACGGTGCTTTCAAAGCACAGGGCGTTCAGCTGGCTGCTAAACTGAGCTACCCACTGACTGACGAACTGGACATCTACACTCGTCTGGGTGGTATGGTTTGGCGTGCAGACTCCAAAGGTAACTTTGGTGCAACCCCTACTACTGCAGCAAGCCGTGTCAGCGACCACGACACTGGCGTTTCTCCACTGGCAGCCGTTGGTTTGGAATACGCTGTAACCAAAAACTGGGCTACTCGTCTGGATTACCAGTGGGTTAACAATATTGGTGATGCTGCGACCGTTGGTGCACGTCCTGATAACGCAATGCTGTCTGTAGGTGTTTCTTACCGTTTCGGTCAAGATGAAGCAGCTGCACCAGTTGTTGCTCCAGCAGCAGCTCCAGCTCCAGTTGTTCAGACCAAAAAGTTCACTCTGAAATCTGACGTTCTGTTCACCTTCGGCAAATCTAGCCTGAAACCAGAAGGCCAACAGGCTCTGGATCAGCTGTATACCCAACTGAGCTCTATGGATCCTAAAGACGGTTCTGTTGTCGTTCTGGGTTACACCGATGCAGTAGGTTCTGAACAGTCTAACCAGAAACTGTCTGAGCAACGCGCTCAAACCGTGGTTGATTACTTAGTTTCTAAAGGCATCCCGTCAGATAAAATCTCTGCACGTGGTATGGGCGAAACTAACTCTATCACTGGTAACACCTGTGGCTACAAAACTGGCCGTGCTAACAAGGCTCAGATCGCTTGCCTGGCACCAGATCGTCGCGTAGAAATCGAAGTTAAAGGTATCAAAGACGTTGTGACTCAGCCTCAGGCATAAGTCATTCCACTTTAATACTGTTTAACCACAGATATTAAAAACCCCGCTTCGGCGGGGTTTTTTTATGTTTGAAAGGGGGAATAGACAATCCCGGTCGGCGCACTTCCCTGAAAGGGACTACTCTTTATTACCGAGGATTTGTTGCAGGTCTTCTTTGAGGGAGGACATTTGAGTAGCGTACTTCTCTTTGCGTTCCGCATCTTCCAACAATTGAATAATTGTATCAGAGAGCGTTGCACTGCGACGTTGAGCTAATCCAGCCAGCCGCTGCCAGACTAAAAATTCGAGGTCGATCGATTTCTTGCGCGTATGCTGATGTTCAGCGTTGAAATGACGTTTACGCCGTGCACGAATTGTCTGCTTCAGTCTGTTCTCTAAAGCCACGTTCATGTTATTGGCGATCCAGTCGAGGACTCTGACCGGCTCGTTCTCTAATTTTAAAAGTTCATCAACTGCGTCCTGAGCGGCACTGTTTTCTAAATGGCGGGTAATACGTTCACCTTCACGGTGCTTCTTTACCAGATATTTCCATTTCCAACCGCTCTCAAGATTTTCCAATTGCTGATATTTCATTGTGAGCTCTTCTGTGACCCCGTAACTTTAATAAGCATAACAGCTTTATTTCATTTTTCACTGCAAATAAAACATGTCGTTCTGCTCAATTTTTGCACGGACGAACCCCCACTGCAGTGATGAGGGTCTTAACCGTGACACTCTCTGTATGCAGCAGTGTTAATTCTTGTATAATCGCCCTTTCCCTTTTTAAAGATCACAGCTAACACATTGACCAATAACCGACTTGATTGGCAGCTATTACTGCCTGATACCGCGCCTTACGAGGCAATTTTCGCAACGGCTGCTGAGTTGGCCCCAGTTGATTTTGCTGATATACAGCCAAGACTGGAAAATGGTTTAACGCTGTTCTGCCATCCGCTTTCGCGTCCACGCTTTATGACTATTAAAGCGCTGGAAAGCCGTGAGTATTTGTCACGAATCACAGATGTCGTTAAACATATTCTGCCCGATCAGCAAGAAGTGCTTGGCTCCCGCTATATTATTAATGGCAGCCAAATCACACTTGAGCCCGCGCAGTCGGTTGATGACACCTTTGCGGCAAAACTCTCCTGTCATTTTCAGGAATGGATTGAGTCAGAACAACTGTTTGGCTGTGTCCGCCTGTATAAAGATCAAATTCAACTTGAGCCAGGGCTTATCCATCAGGTGAATGGCGGCGTGCTGGTGCTTTCCGTACGCTCTCTTTTAGCACAACCGCTGATGTGGCTACGTCTCAAACAGATGATCACGCAGGGCTGGTATCGCTGGGCCTCGCCTGATGAGACACGCCCACTCCCCGTTTCCATTCCGCCTATGCCTTTGGATATCCGTCTGATACTCGTTGGTGATCGTATTTCACTTGGCGAATTCAACGATATGGAATCGGAATTGCTGGAATCTGCCGTTTATGGTGAGTTTGAAGCCGACCTGCCGCTGACAGAACCCAGTGATATGACGACCTGGTGTGGCTACATCAATACACTGGCTGATGAGCTGGAGATCCCTCGTCTGGCAGCAGATACCTGGCCGGCCATGCTGCGACTTGCCGTGAGATACAGCACTGATCAGGGTAGTTTAACGCTTTGTCCGGCATGGCTAAGCGCTCAACTTACCGAGGCGGCGTTGTACAACGAAGAGGAACAGCTCAGTCTGAAAGCCTTTGAAGCTGCGATCAACGCCCGTTCCTGGCGCGAAAGCTATTTACAAGAACGTATGCAAGATGAGATTGAACTCGGGCAGATCCGCATTGAAACCGACGGTGAGGTCATTGGTCAGATTAATGGCTTGTCGGTACTGGAATATCCGGGACATCCACGCGCCTTTGGTGAACCTTCCCGTATAAGCTGTGTCGTACACACCGGCGACGGCGAATTCACCGACGTCGAGCGTAAAGCAGAATTGGGCGGTAATCTGCATGCGAAAGGCATGATGATTATGCAGGCGTTCCTGATCTCTGAGCTGGAACTTGACCAGCCTCTGCCGTTCTCCGCATCGATTGTTTTCGAGCAATCTTACGGCGAAGTCGATGGCGACAGCGCCTCACTGGCAGAACTTTGTGCGTTGATAAGCGCACTGTCATTGCAGCCGATCAGCCAGCAAATTGCAGTGACCGGCTCTGTTGACCAGTTTGGTAATGTACAACCCATTGGTGGCGTAAATGAGAAAATCGAAGGCTTCTTCGAAGTTTGTCAGCGCCGCGGTTTGACCGGTAAACAAGGGGTTATTCTGCCCACCAGCAACGTGCGTAACCTGTGCCTACATCCGCAGGTGTTGGATGCCGTTCGCGAAGGCCAGTTCCATTTATGGGCAGTTGATAATGCAGCAGAAGCGCTGCCTATCCTGACCGGATTAATTTACTCATATGAAGAGCAGGCTGAAGAAGTGCGCCCAAGCTTGCTGAGTTTGATTCAGGAACGTATCGCGCTGGCCCTGCCGCAGGATCGCCGCCGTTATCCCTGGCCTCTTCGCTGGTTGAACTGATTCAACTACAGCTGATCGGAGTTGTCCGGCTTACACCTGTTAGCTAAACTCCGTCCTTCAACAAAATAAGGCTTACATAGAACATGGTAGATAAACGCGATTCCTATACGAAAGAAGACCTAGAAGCCTCTGGCCGTAGTGAGCTTTTCGGTGCTGGCGGCCCGCCATTGCCATCTGGCAACATGCTGATGATGGATCGCATCGTTAAGATGCAAGAAGACGGCGGCACCCATGGCAAAGGTTATGTGGAAGCCGAACTGGATATCAATCCTGATTTATGGTTCTTTGGCTGTCATTTCATCGGTGACCCGGTGATGCCTGGCTGTCTGGGCCTTGATGCAATGTGGCAATTGGTTGGCTTTTATCTGGGCTGGCTCGGTGGCGAAGGCAAAGGCCGCGCACTGGGTGTCGGTGAAGTTAAATTCACCGGTCAGGTATTGCCGACTGCAAAAGTGGTGACTTACCGACTGAACTTTAAACGCGTGATCAACCGTAAACTGATCATGGGCGTAGCTGATGGTGAAGTACTGGTTGATGGTCAGGTTATTTATACCGCCAGCGATCTTAAAGTGGGTCTTTTCAAAGACGCCGCCGCCTTCTGACAAACAGCTATACCCTGAAAAAAAAAACGAATATGGCAACATATTCGTTTTTTTATGTCTGTCATATCGTGGATGAGAGCACCAGAAACAAAAACCTCCGCCCGTAGCGGAGGTTGTTCCTTTTTCTGACAGAGCTCCGCTTAAGCGGTAACTGCCCTGTCCTCCATGGCTTGTCGCCAACCCCCGAGCCAATGCGATCGGGCATCTAATGATTGATAGGGGCAAATTTCTTTCGAGCGCCCGCCTATTCCGGCTTGGTAACCACGTGATAATGCCCGTTCCAGGCGATCGCGTTTTTGTCTCTTCATGCCTTGTTTCCCTCATTTATTCAGGTTCAGGTGGAAAGAAAACAGTGGCCCGCATCTGCGTCCACACTTAACAAATAGCTGCTATAGCCGAAGAGGTCAATGCGCAAATTTCACGCCAGTGTCATATTTGTGAGGTATTTTATCTGATTGTGCGCGAGCTAATCGCGCCATAAAAATCTCATCTGGCTGATCACCAATAAAAAATCCCGCACACTGAGCGTTCAGCATCCGGGATTTTATCTGTTTAGCTTAAATAAAATTAAGCTTAAAAAATGTTCATCTTATCTGACTGGCGATCTGGCTCGCTTCTTGCTGCCAACCCGCGGCAAGCGTGCGTACTAACGCATCATAGCCATCTTCTTGCTGTTTCAATGTCAGGTTGAAACTCCGCTGAATAGTCTGCCCATTGTGGGTTAATACCCAACTTCCGCTTATCAGTGCAGACCCATCATAGCGACCATGGAAGCCCGTCACATTGACGTTAAGCACATCCTGTTCAGCACTGCCGGCGGGCTGCGCAGAGACAATGCGTCCCGGCAGTTCACGCCCCAGATAAGTCACTAGCGACTGCTGGAGCTGTTGGTCCAGAGGACTGGCCCACAGGTTATTTTGTGTCAGCACGTACTGGACGTCATTGGTCTGAAACACCAGACCGTTACCTGCCAGATAATCCGCGACGCTAACATGTTCAACCCACAACTGCCGTTGCTGCCCTTGCGGCATCATGCTGCTGCCGCTGGTTGTTGCTGGGGTGCTGCTCAGTACTGGCAGTTGGTAATAGGTTTTATGGTCACTGCTGCTACAGGCAGTCAGAAATAATGCTAAGACGACAGGTATCCATTTCATCATTATTTGGCCTTCTTCGGCTGAGGATCATCTTGCCCTGGGGCGGCGAAAATCAGTGCGTTGCTTTTCTGATTCAGTGTTTTCAGAACCGGTTGCAGTTCACGCAGGGTTTTATCCAGACTCTGCATATCACCGACCAGATTGCTGTATGCCGGTGAACCAGGCTGGAAGCCTTTGAGGCTGCGGTTAAGCTGGATAAGCGTTTGTTGCATATCCTGCGGCAGCGTTTTCATCTCTTTACTGCTCACAATGGCATTCAGTGAATCGATAGTTCTCTGCGTCGACTTCATGGTTTTTTGACTTTCAGCCAGCGTACTGGTCGCTTCACGTATCATCGGTTCGATCGGCAGATTGTTAATCTTATCCAGCGTAGTCATCAGTTTCTGCTGGATCTGCGCAAAACCACCGCTCACTGTTGGTAGCAGTTTGTGTCCTGCAACTTCCAGCGGACCTTTCCACGGTTTCTCATTTGGATAGAAATCGAGATCGATAAACATCGAACCCGTTAGCAGGTTGGCTGATTTCATCGAAGCCCGCAGACCATGGGCGATACCATCGCGAATGTGATCTTCAATATTGAAGCTGCTACCCAATAATTGATCGAAACGATCCGGTTCGATGCGGATAAGAACCGGTATCCGGTAGTCATCCGTAATTTGCTGTTTCATGACGTTCAGCGGATACGGTACTTCCGCCACCGTTCCCAGACGGATACCACGGAACTCCACCGGAGCGCCTGGTTGCAGGCCACGCACAGAATCGGAGAAGAACATCACGTAATCCATATGACGGGTATACAGAGATTCCTGAATACTTTTTTGGTCGTCAAACAGCTGATAATTATCGCCGTTCTTAGCTTCCAGCCCCTGCGTCCAGCCATTAGGAATATCAAAACTGACGCCACCGCTGAAGAGCGTCGTCAGTGAACCCATTTCGACACGCATACCTGCGGCAGACATATCAAAGTTCACACCGCTGTCTTTCCAGAAGCGTACGTTGTCTGTGACCAGCGTGTCGTAAGGAGCGCGAATGAATAGCTGGTATTTGATGTTACGGGCTTTCGGGTCGAAATGGCTGGTCTCAACACTACCGACCTGGAAGCCACGGAACAGTACCGGATCGCCAGGACTAAGCTGCCCAGAGCGTTCACTTTCCAGCACCACGCGGATCCCTTTCGCATCAGGGGACGCCAGAGGTGGTGAGTCATCAAGTTTGTATTCCGCTTTCTCGCTACCTCTATTACCGGGCTGCAATTGGATATAGGCGCCGGACAGTAGTGTCCCTAAACCCGACACCCCTTCGCGTCCGATTTGCGGTTTCACCACCCAGAAAACTGAATCGTCGCGGAGCATTTTTTCCATGCCAGTGTTCAGACGCGCTTTGATGATAACCTGTTGTAAGTCATCACTCAGGGTCACACTTTCCACTTTACCGACATCGACGTTACGGCTCTTGATGGCGGTTTTCCCACCCTCAATACCTTCGGCAGTCGTGGTGATTAATGTCACTTCCGGGCCCTGATGGCTGTAATGGTAAAACAGGATCCAGGCCCCGATAAGGGCAGTTACGATAGGAATGATCCAGACAGGCGACCAGCGTTTAATTTTTTCGATCTTTGCGGTGCCACCGTTACTGTGGGGCATATTATTTTCCGCCATCTTGTTGCTCCTTCATAGGCTGTACCACGGCCCGATCCCAAATCAGCCTTGGATCGAAAATCATTGCGGCGAACATAGTAAGAATAACGACTCCAGCAAAAAGCAGTGCACCGATGTCTGGATAAATACTCATTAGCTGCCCCATTCTGACCAGTGCAGAAAGCACTGCGATAACGAATACGTCAATCATCGACCAACGCCCGACAAACTCGACCACCTCATAAATGACATGCAATCTCTCACGGTCGATGGGTTTGTTGCTGTTGGCATCCCAACACAGCCAACCGATGGCAATCATTTTTAATGTTGGCACCAAAATACTGGCGATCAGAATCACCATGGCAACGGGATATGACCCTTCGCTCCATAGTAGAATAACACCGGCCATAATCGTCGACGGCATTGGCGTACCCAACACCTGCGTGATCATAATAGGTAATAAATTAGCGGGGATATAAAGCAGTATCGACGTCACCAGTAATGCCATGGTCCATTGCACACTGTTTTTACGCCGTGCGTAACCTTTCATTTCGCAGCGGCTGCAGACCAGCTGATCCACCGGCAAAATAGCCATACAGCAATGGCATGAACGTAGCCCCTGACTCAGACCACTCTCACCGATTCGTAGCGACTGGGTCGGACGTGGCGCAGGTTCAACCTGCTGCCATAACCCGTAGCGGTCAGTACACTGAAAGGCCCGTAATTGCAGCAAGCAGAAAAGCACATAAGGAAGGAAACTGGTACCCACCCCCACATCGCCATATGCCATCAGTTTGACAAAACTCACCAGCACACCGGCAAGGAAGATCTCCACCATGCACCAGGCTTTCAAACGGAACAGCGTGCGCGCAATACTCACTTTCCAGTGGGCTGAAAGCCGGGTCTTCATGCACAGAACGATGATTGACAGCATGCAGACAGCAGGTAGCAGCTGCACCACGATCATAAACAGAGAGGCCATGCTGGCATAGTTTTCAGAGACCAGCACTTGCGGAATTTGGATCAGCGTCACTTCACTGCCAAGACCGGCGACTTTCATGTTAACGAAGGGAAAAAGATTGGCAAGCAACAGCATAAACAGGGCGCTTGCAGCATAGCCGATAGGACGCCTGCGGGGCTCTTTCCAGCGCGATGTCAGCGTGGTGTGACAACGGGGACATTTCGCTTTTTGCCCGATGGCAACAGCAGGGATCTCCACCAATAAGTCGCATTGGGGACACAAAATGTGCGGGTCATGGACATGAGAACACACTGTCAACTCCTCAACGGCGGAAGATACTAATACCTGCGCGGACAAATAAATCCGTTATTCGCCTGCGCAGGGAGGGACAGGTTTAGCCGTTTTTCTGCGCTTCCAGCGCTTCCCAACGTTCAAAGGCCTGTTCTAACTCTTGTTCGACGGCCGCCAACGAGTTTAATACCTGCTGGGTTTCATCATGCGGACGGGTGAAAAAATCCGCATCATTCATTTGTTGCTGCAATCCGGCAATCCGCCCTTCCAGCTCACTGATTTGCTGGGGCAAAAGCTCCAGCTCACGTTGCTGATTATAGCTGAGCTTATTGGCAGTGCGTTTGGCAGGTTCTGCTTTCTGCTGTGTCGACGCTTTGTTTTCTGTCGCTGCAACCTGGCGGATTGGCTTCTGGTGGCGACGTTGATGTTGCGCATCATGGTAACCCCCCACATAGCTGTTGATCACGCCGTTGCCTTCATAAATCCAGCATTCGGTTGCCGAGTTATCAACAAATTCACGGTCATGACTAACCAGCATCACGGTGCCCTGATAGGTGTCGATCATCTCCTCCAGCAGCTCCAGCGTTTCCACATCCAGGTCATTGGTCGGTTCATCAAGAATCAACAGGTTGCTTGGGCGCAGGAACAATTTTGCCAGCAGCAGACGGTTACGCTCGCCGCCTGACAGCGCTTTTACCGGCGTCATGGCGCGTTTAGGGTGGAACAGGAAGTCCTGCAGGTAACCCAGCACGTGGCGTGAGCGACCGTTTACCATCACTTCCTGTTTACCTTCTGCCAGGTTGTCCATCACGGTACGTTCCGGGTCAAGCTCAGCGCGGTGCTGGTCGAAGTACGCCACTTCCAGCTTGGTGCCGCAGTGAACGCGGCCGCTATCGGCTTGAATCTGACTTAACATCAGTTTAAGTAACGTCGTTTTACCACAGCCGTTCGGGCCAACCAGTGCAATTTTATCACCGCGCATCACTTGAGCAGAGAAGTTGCTCACCAGCTGTTTACCGGCAATCGCGTAGCTGACATCTTCCATTTCGAAGACAATCTTGCCGGAACTCGAGGCTTCAACGACCTGCATCTTGGCGGTGCCCATCACTTCACGGCGATCAGAACGCTCTTTACGCAGGGCTTTCAGGGCGCGCACGCGGCCTTCGTTACGGGTACGACGGGCTTTGATACCCTGACGGATCCACACTTCTTCCTGTGCCAGCTTTTTATCAAACTCGGCATTTTGCAACTCTTCTACACGCAGGGCTTCTTCTTTCGCCAGCAGGTAAGCTTCGTAGTTGCCCGGATAGGAAACCAGTTTGCCGCGATCAAGATCGACAATGCGGGTCGCCATATTGCGGATAAACGAACGGTCATGGGAAATGAAGATAATGCTGCCCTGGAATTCTTTCAGGAACTCTTCCAGCCAGCTGATACTTTCGATATCTAAGTGGTTGGTCGGTTCGTCGAGCAGTAATACTTTCGGAGAACTGACCAGCGCACGACCCAGCGCGGCTTTACGCAACCAGCCACCGGACAGCGAAGTCAGTTCAGCATCGGCATCCAGACCCAGTTGCAGCAACACTTCACTAATGCGGCTATCGAGCTGCCATAAGCCCTGGTGGTCAAGAATTTCCATTACCTGAGAGAGTTTGTTCAGGTTTTTCTCGCTCGGGTCGGTCTCTACCAGATGCGAAATAGCGTGATACGCCTTCAGATGTTCCGCCTGCTCAGACACGCCTTCAGACACGAAGTCAAACACGGTACCGGCGACATTACGTGGCGGATCCTGTTGCAGGCGCGCCACGATCAAATCTTGCTCGTAAACAATACGACCGTCATCCAGCGGGACTTCGCGGTTGATGATTTTCATCAGCGTCGATTTACCGGCGCCGTTACGGCCTACCAGACAGACGCGTTCGTTCGGTTCGATGTGTAATTCGGTGTTATCCAACAAAGGCGAGTCACTGAATGACAGCCAGGCACCTGACATACTGATTAACGACATAAACTTTACTTTTCCTCGCCGGCGTGAGAAAGCAACCAGCAGTTATGAATTTGACGATTACGGGCGAAATCCTGCGACAGGGTTTGGCTGGTGATCTCTTTTGCGCTCAGACCGAGCTGACTCAGCCCCTCGAGATCCATCTGGAAACCGCGCTTATTATTGGAGAACATGATGGTACCGTTGCGACGTAAAATACGCTTCAGGTCTTTCATTAATGACAGATGATCGCGCTGAACGTCGAAACTTTCGGCCATACGTTTAGAGTTGGAGAAGGTCGGCGGATCGATAAAGATCACATCGAACTGTTCGTCGCACATGCCTAAATAGGAGAGACAATCTGCCTGGATCAGGCGGTGTTGACGCCCTGTCAGGTCGTTGACCCGCAGGTTTTTCTCCGCCCACTCAAGATAAGTACGAGACATATCCACCGTGGTGGTACTGCGGGCGCCACCGAGTCCTGCATGAACGCTGGCGGTACCGGTATAGGCAAACAGGTTAAGGAAGTCTTTACCCTTGCTCATTTCGCCGAGCATCTGGCGGGCAATACGGTGATCGAGGAACAGGCCAGTATCCAGATAATCGGTCAGGTTAACCCACAGCTTAGCGTTGAACTCTTCCACCAGCTGGAATTCACCTTTTTGCGCCAATTTCTCGTACTGATTTGCGCCTTTCTGACGTTCACGGGTTTTCAACACTAACTGGCTGGAAGAGATATCCAGCACGGAGAGCGTAGCATTGATCACATCGAACAAACGCTGACGGGCTTTCTGTGCATCGACAGTTTTTGGCGGCGCGTACTCCTGCACCACCACTTTGCTGCCGTAGCGGTCAACGGCAACGTTGTAATCCGGCAGATCGGCGTCATACAGGCGATAACATTCAATCCCTTGCTGTTTGGCCCATTTTTCCAACTTTTTGACGTTTTTACGCAGACGGTTGGCGTAATCCTCTGCCATTTGCGTGCCTGCTGCGCCGGTCGGGTTTTCGGCCAACAGGTAGTTTTTCTGCACACATTCCAGCGGACCGTTTTTAGCCTTAAATTGGCGATCGGCGCGCAACTGTACGCAGCTCAGCAGTTCAGGCGAAGCGCTGAACAGAGAGAGCTGCCAGCCGCCAAACTGGGTTTTCATAATGCGGCCCAGTTGGTTATGCAGGGCAATCAAGGCCGGCTCGCTTTCCAGACGCTCACCGTACGGTGGGTTACTGATCACCGTACCGGTCGGGCCTTCTGGCAGCGGATTCACCAGTTTGCCGACTTCGCCCGCTTCGAGGGTGATAAGTTCAGCGACACCGGCACGACGGGCGTTAGCACGGGCCATTTCAATCACGCGACGATCAATATCAGAACCGAAGAAGCGCGAGGTGGTCTCCTGCAAGGCACGACGGGTACGCACCTGCGCCTCGGTCGTGAGTTCACGCCATAAATCCGCGTCAAACTTATTCCAGCCGGTAAAACCCCAATGTGGGCGATGCAGACCCGGTGCGCGATCGGCCGCGATCATGGCGGCTTCAATCAGCAAGGTGCCAGAACCACACATGGGATCGACCATCGGCGTGCCGGCTTTCCAGCCAGAACGCATGACGATGGCGGCAGCCAGGCTCTCTTTCAACGGTGCCTGACCGGCCAGGTCACGGTAGCCACGCTGATGCAAACCTTCGCCGCTCAAATCGAGCGCCACGCTGGCAGTGTCACGTTGCAGGAACACATTGACGCGGATGTCCGGCTGCTGTTTCGCCACGTTAGGACGTTCATCCATTTTACGGGTGAAACTGTCAACGATGGCGTCCTTAACTTTCAAGGCACCGTACTGGCTATTACGGATCTCATCATTCAGACCACTAAAGTGCACCGCGAAGGTTTTATCGACGCTGAAAATTTCCGGCCAGTCGATCGCCATCACGCCCATATAGAGGTCTAAATCACTGTGGACTTTAAATTCATTCAGAGGCAGCAGAATGCGCGAAGCCAGACGGCTCCACAGCAAACTTTGATACATCAGGCGATCGTCACCTTCAAAATGCACCCCTCCCTGCACAACTTTACAGGCTTGCGCACCCAGCGTTTCCAGTTCGCTTTTTAAAAGTTCTTCCAGTCCACGCGCCGTGCTGGCAAACAAAGAGTTCATATCGACATATCACCAAAAAGAAAATAGTTGCGCATTATAGCTAATCCGGCCCGCTTGTCATAAAGTCTCTGGCCATCAGAAAAAATAGAGCAAGGAGGCACGTTTCCGTGGCCACCCTTTCACGATTATTTGTTCACCCTGTAAAGTCGATGCGTGGACTGCAATTGTCTCACGCACAGGTGACAGCCAGCGGTCTGGCGTTTGATCGCCTCTTCATGCTGACAGACCCACAGGGAATGTTTATCACCGCCCGCCAATATCCGCAGTTGGTCCAGTTTACGCCCGCTTTGCTTCCCGATGGCCTGTTAATCAACAGTCCCGATGGCGAAACCATCAGTATGCGTTTTCGTGATTTTAGCCAACCAGGTGCAACCACGGAAGTTTGGGGCAATCAGTTTACCTCACTCATCGCACCAGATGCGGTAAATCAGTGGCTCAGCCGCTATTTAAACCGCGACGTGCAATTGCGCTGGGTGGGCGAAGAACCGACACGCCGCGTGAAAAAGCACGCTGATGTCCCGCTCTCCTTCGCCGACGGCTTCCCTTACCTGTTAATGAATGAAGCCTCGATGCGCGATTTGCAAAACCGTTGCCCCAGCAGCGTGAAGCTTGAACAGTTCCGGCCGAATCTGGTGGTCAGTGGCGTGGAAGCCTACGCCGAAGATAGCTGGCAGACCATCCGCGTTGGCGACGTCATTTTTGACCTGGTGAAACCTTGCAGTCGTTGCGTGCTGACCACCGTCAGTACCGAACGTGGACGCAAGCATCCACGCGGTGAGCCGCTGAAAACCCTGCAAGGTTATCGCACCGCCGACAACGGCGATGTGGATTTCGGCCAGAACATGATTGCCCGTAACACCGGGATGATCCGCGCAGGTGACAGCATTCAGGTGCTGGCGACCAAACCCCCGCGCCCTTACTCTCCCGGCGTGGTGGTTGAAAGCATTGTGGCACCCAGGAATGAGGTCAAAAGTGTCAGCATTCATTATCAGGGCACGGCGTTCACCGGAAATAATCAGCAGATTTTACTCGAACAGTTGGAAATGCAGGGTTTACGTATCCCTTATTCCTGCCGGGCGGGAATTTGCGGTGCATGCAAGCTGACGCTGGAGGCAGGCGAAGTGTCACCGCTGAAAGCCAGTGCCATTGGTAAAGACGGGACAATATTGTCGTGTAGCTGTATTCCAGGAACGGATATCGTTCTGCGTTAGATGCAAAGTGACGAAGTCAGGCGGGGAACTTAGACCGCCTGATCGTAGAAATGGGTTTTCGCTGCACGAACCGGTGCTGGCATCAAGCGGTCATGCATGATCTTAATCGCATCACCGAGCACCATCCCCCGGCCAGCCAGTGTTAGCCGGTCCTGGGCCAGTAAACAGAGGCTGGCGCTATCACCGGACTCCACCACCAACAACGTGGCCTGTTCACCGCTTTCCATCACCTGGACCTGCGCAATCTGGCCATTATCGGGCTGGAATGGTCGGGACTGTTGAGTAAAGTGCCAGCTTTTAGGCATCAACGGCTTGAGGAAACGGAAAGCCACCAGCGCATTCAACACTAATTCAGCCCGTTGCTCATTACCTAATTTGACGTTTTTACACTGCTCTTCATAATCAAAATAGAGTGCGGCATCATCGACGCAAAATGAGGCATCGCTGAAGGCGTCGGGAGTTAACATTTTTGCAGGAAAACGGGAACGGAAAATCATGCCATTGGCGAGATCCAGCATTAGCCGGTCATGTTCGGCATCAAAATACCAACGCCAATTATCATCTGGTTTGATTTTCATTTCGTTATCCTGTTTGCTCCGAACCCACAATCTGATGACTGACTATTAAAAGCACCGAGCTTACATTAGGCTTTTTAGTAGTGAATCAACATCAGACAAATCTTGAGCTGCTGCTGCCGATATATAAGGCAGTGGACAAAATATAGACGAGCCGGGTTAATAAATAAACCCCCGGCTGTCATTAGGCGTGAAAAATATTAGATATGAGTGACAATATCCTTAATCAAACGCGGTCCGTGATAGATAAAGCCGGAATAGATTTGAATTAACGAGGCACCGGCTGCCATTTTTTCCCGTGCGGCGGTTAATGAATCTATCCCCCCAACACCAATAATAGGCAACTGGCCTTTAAGTTCATCAGAGAGCATACGGATGATTTCCGTACTGCGCAGTTGAACGGGACGTCCACTTAACCCGCCGGTCTGCTCACAATAATTAAGCCCCTGGATCAGTTTACGATCCAAGGTGGTATTGGTGGCAATCACGCCATCCATATTATGGCGAACTAAACTGTCGGCTATTTGGATCAATTCTTCATGAGAAAGATCCGGCGCGATCTTCACCGCAACAGGAACATATTTTTGATGCTGCTGCTGCAATTCGAGCTGCTTATTTTTGATCGCTGCCAGCAAATCATCCAGCGCCTCACCGTACTGCAAAGAACGTAATCCCGGTGTATTTGGCGAGGAAATATTGACGGCGATATAACCGGCATAAGGATAGATTTTATCCATGCAGGTCAGATAATCATCTTTGCCGTTCTCGACTGGCGTGTCTTTATTCTTGCCGATATTAATGCCGAGAATTCCGCCAAAGTGTGAACGCTTCACATTGTTGACCAGATTATCTACACCACGGTTATTGAAACCCATGCGGTTAATCAGACCTTGTGCTTCAACAATACGGAACAAGCGCGGCTTATCATTACCGTCCTGCGCACGCGGCGTCACTGTACCGACTTCCACAAAACCAAAACCCATCGCACCGAAGGCATCAATGCAATCACCGTCTTTATCCAGACCGGCGGCAAGACCTAATGGGTTTTTAAATGACAGCCCCATACAACTGACCGGTTTGGTCGGCACGGACTGGCGGATGAGAAATTCAAACGGCGAACCAGAAATACGGCTCAGTTGGCGGAAAGTAAGTTCGTGCGCGCGCTCAGGGTCGAGCTGAAACAGTGCTTTCCTGACAAGAGGATAAAACATGAAGACTCCTGGATTCCCGGTGGCTAGACGGGGCGACATTATCGACTAAGCGCCGCATAAAGGGAAACGATTCACGGCTAAAAACTGACTTCTGCGCAATCGATACCCTTTTATTCACTTCCACTTTACCTTTTCATTACTTTTAAGCCATAAATTCCCGGCTATAGCCGCTTTTTCACTATTCATTTCTAAAATTTAGATTTCCAGTCCCCTGCCCACGCCTGTTAGCTTTAAATCACTTCGTTAAACAAAATGATGAATCTAGAACTTTAAGTTATAAGGAATGGTGTGATGATACGCGTTATCTCTTTGGCAGGCAGTCCACGGCAACCCTCTCGATCTTCAGCATTACTGGCGTTGAGCCATCGCTGGCTGACGTCACGTGGCGTAGAAGTGATCTCTTATGGCCTGCAGGATTTCTCAGCAGAAGATTTACTGTTCGCTAATTTCGCCAGTCCTCAGTTGAAAAAATTGACCGCGCAACTTGCCGAAGCCGATGGGTTGATCGTCGCCACACCGGTTTATAAGGCGTCATTTTCCGGGGCGCTGAAAACCCTGCTGGATCTTTTACCCGAACGTGCGCTGGACCATAAAGTGGTACTGCCTCTGGCAACCGCTGGGTCGATTGGCCACATGCTGGCAGTGGACTACGCGCTAAAACCCGTACTGGCTTCTTTGAAAGCACAGGAGGTTTTGCAGGGCGTATTTGCCGATGACAGTCTGATCAGCGATTACCAGACCTTTCCGGCCACGCTGGAACCCGCGCTGAGCGAACGACTGGAAGAGTCTCTGGAGAATTTCTATCTGGCGCTGAGCCGCCGCCGTCCGCTTCCCCGCCCTGCCACCCAAACCGCCGTGACCCTGCGGGTCTGACAGGCCAGAAGAGGAATAGAATGATGAGGTTACCGCTCTCTCTGTTACGCCACCTGCCGTTAATGGCCGGGCTACTGGTCACGCTTTCGTTCAGCACGCAAGCAGCCACTTCGCAGGAAAAAGCCCCGGCGGAATTTCACATCGCTTATCAAAAAGGCTCTGTCGGACTGGTGCTGGCGAAGTCCCATCAATTGCTGGAAAAACGCTTTCCTGATACCAAAATCAGCTGGGTAGAATTCCCTGCCGGCCCGCAAATTCTGGAAGCACTGAACGTCGGCAGTATTGATCTCGGCGGCACGGGTGATCTTCCCCCACTGTTTGCGCAGGCTGCCGGGGCCGACCTGCTCTATGTTGGCTCTGAACCGCCGAAGCCGAAAGCCGAAGTGATTCTGGTTGATAACGACAGCCCAATCAAAACCGTTGCCGATCTTAAAGGTCATAAAGTGGCGTTTCAGAAAGGCTCCAGCTCACACAATCTGTTATTACGCGCCCTGCAACAGGCCGGTCTGAAGTTCACCGATATCAAACCGATTTACCTGACACCGGCTGACGCACGCGCTGCCTTCCAGCAGCATGACGTTGATGCCTGGGCGATTTGGGATCCCTACTACTCCGCCGCGAAACTGCAAGGCAATGTGCGCGTATTGATTGATGGCAGCACGCTGAATCAGACCGGTTCGTTCTATCTGGCACCGAAGACATATACCGAGGCCAACCCGCAGTTCATTCATCAGGTTCTGGCTGTGCTGACTGAAGCCAATGCGCTGGTCAAAACCGACCGGGTGCAAAGTATCCAGCTGCTTGCCAAAGCCATGGGCCTGCCGGAAGACGTGATTGCCAGCTACCTGGATCATCTACCCGATTCCCCTATTACGCCGGTAGACGAACGTACGGAAAAAGCCCAGCAGGCGACAGCGGACCTGTTTTATCAGAATCATATTTTACCCAAACCGGTCGATATTAAAGACCGCATCTGGCATGACCGCGCTGCGCAATAGTCAGCACCGATCTCTCTATAACAACGGCCGCCGCTGATAGAAGCGGCGGCATCGACGACAGAGGAGTTATCACATGAGTCTGAACGTTTTCTGGTTTCTGCCCACTCACGGCGATGGACGTTATCTCGGTACCGACAAAGATGCCCGCACCGTTGATCTCAGCTATTTGCAACAAATCGCCCAAGCGGCGGACCGTCTTGGTTTTGGTGGCGTGCTGCTGCCGACTGGCCGCTCCTGCGAAGACTCCTGGCTGGTAGCCGCATCGCTGATTTCCGTCACTCAGCGTCTGAAGTTTTTGGTGGCGCTACGGCCGGGGATTATCTCCCCGACGCTGGCGGCGCGTCAGGCTGCGACGCTGGACCGGCTTTCCGGCGGTCGCGCTCTGTTTAATCTGGTGACCGGCGGTGATCCTGCCGAACTGGCGGCCGAAGGATTGCACCTCAATCATAAAGAGCGTTATGAGGCCTCGGCGGAGTTTACCCGTATCTGGCGGCAAGTGCTGGAAGGCGAAACCGTCGATTATGAAGGCAAACATATACAAGTGAAAGGCGCCAGCCTGATGCACCCGCCAGTACAACAGCCGCGCCCGCCGCTCTATTTTGGCGGATCTTCGGACGAAGCACAGGACCTTGCCGCTGAACAGGTCGAACTCTATCTGACCTGGGGCGAGCCGCCACATTTGGTGAAAGAAAAAATTGAGCAGGTCCGCGCTAAAGCGGCAGCCCACGGGCGCAGCGTGCGCTTTGGCATTCGTCTACACGTGATAGTGCGTGAAACGAATGAAGAAGCCTGGCTGGCCGCGAACCGACTGATTGCCAATCTGGATGATGCAACCATTCAAAAAGCGCAGGCGGCATTTGCCAGAACCGACTCGGTTGGCCAGCATCGCATGGCTGCCCTGCACGGCGGTAACCGCGACAAACTGGAAATCAGCCCAAATCTGTGGGCGGGTGTGGGCCTGGTGCGCAGCGGCGCAGGCACCGCACTGGTCGGCGATGGGCCAACCGTGGCGGCCCGCATGCAGGAATATGCCGATTTGGGGATCGATACCTTTATCTTTTCAGGTTATCCACACCTCGAAGAAGCCTACCGCGTCAGCGAATTGCTGTTCCCGCATCTGGATCTGGCGACAGCCGATCAGGACACTACGGTGAAACGCGCCATTGAAGCGCGCGGTGAACTGGTGGCACATGATTTCGCACCTCAGCGCACTGCCGCTCAACACTGAGGAGTCCAACATGCATGCATCGCAACGCTGGCTGGATCGTGTATTGCCTTGGATTGTACCGTTCGCTCTGATTGGTGGCTGGCAGCTGGCGGTAGAAGCCGGGTGGCTGTCGAACCGAATTCTTCCCGCGCCGAGCGCTGTGGTGGAGGCGTTCTGGACGCTGGCGAAAAGCGGTGACCTGTGGCAAAACCTGAAAATCAGTACGTTCCGTGCACTGGTCGGTTTCGCCATCGGTGGCAGTCTGGGCCTGCTGCTGGGCTTTATTACCGGTCTGTCACGCTGGGGCGAACGTCTGCTCGACAGCTCGTTACAGATGCTGCGCAACATTCCCCATCTGGCGCTGATCCCGTTGGTGATTTTATGGTTTGGCATTGATGAATCCGCCAAAATTTTCCTGGTGGCCCTCGGCACATTGTTCCCAATTTACCTCAACACCTATCACGGCATTCGTAATATCGACCGCGGCCTGCTGGAAATGGCGCGCAGCTACGGGTTGTCAGGATTACCGCTGTTTGTACAAGTGGTTTTACCGGGTGCCCTGCCCTCAATCATGGTCGGCGTGCGCTTCGCGCTCGGATTTATGTGGCTGACGCTGATCGTTGCAGAAACCATTTCGGCTAACTCCGGTATCGGTTATCTGGCAATGAACGCCCGTGAATTCTTGCAAACCGATGTGGTCGTGGTCGCTATTGTGCTGTACGCCATTCTCGGCAAACTGGCCGACCTGCTGGCCCGCGCGCTGGAGAGCGTCTGGCTACGCTGGCACCCGGCTTATCAGCAGAAACAAGGAGACGCCGCATGAGCAACACGGCTCGTATTCCACAAGGCACGCCGGTTACGCTGACAGGTATCAGCAAGAAATATGGCAACCGCACGGTGTTAAATGACATTAATCTGCGCATTTCTCCCGGACAGTTTGTGGCGGTGGTCGGCCGCAGCGGTTGTGGCAAAAGTACCTTGTTGCGCCTGCTGGCCGGGCTGGAAAGTACCACGCACGGGGAAATGCGCAGCGGCAGCGCACCGCTCAGTCAGGTGCGGGATGACACGCGGCTGATGTTTCAGGATGACCGCCTGCTGCCATGGAAAAAGGTCATTGATAATGTCGGTCTCGGCCTGAAAGGTCAGTGGCGCGGGGCAGCGCAGGCAGCCCTGGAAGAGGTCGGGCTGGCCGACCGTGCCAACGACTGGCCTTCGGCGTTATCCGGTGGGCAAAAACAGCGTGTCGCCCTGGCCCGTGCACTGATCCACCGCCCCCGCCTGCTCTTACTGGATGAACCTCTGGGTGCGCTCGACGCGTTGACGCGCATCGAGATGCAGGGATTGATCGAACGTTTATGGCAGCAGCATGATTTTACCGTGTTGCTGGTCACCCATGATGTCAGCGAAGCTGTCACTGTCGCCGACCGGGTGATTTTGATTGAACAAGGTCAGATTGGCCTGGATTTGCAGATTGATTTGCCACGACCACGGCGCAAAGGATCTGCCCGCCTGGCGGAGCTGGAAGCCGAAGTCCTGGAGCGTGTTCTGACACCGCAACCGTCCCAAACGGGGACGCAGGAAGCCAAACGCGCACAGAGTTAGTCATAAAGAACCATCAAGCCATGACGTAAAAAGGGCGATGTTTCCATCGCCCTTTGGTTATTAATTATAACGCTGCTTATTAAGCGTCCAACGCCTTACTGATCTTCTCGAACAGATCCCCTGACAGATTCTCCAGTCCTTTCAACTGCTCAAGCGCACTGCGCATCAACGCCTGACGGTTGGCGTCATAACGTTTCAGACGGATCAACGGCTCAATCATTCGTGCTGCTACCTGCGGGTTACGGGTATTCAGATCGGTGAGCATTTCCACCAGGAACTGATAACCGCTGCCATCGGCGGCGTGGAATGCAGACGGGTTGGTCGAGGCAAAGGCGCCGATCAGTGATCGTACGCGGTTCGGGTTGCTCATGGTGAATGAACGGTGAGTCAGTAATGAACGGACTTTTTGCAATACATCCGCCGACGGGCTGGAGGCCTGCAAAATGAACCATTTATCCATCACTAAACCGTCCTGATGCCAGCGCTCATCATAAGCCGCCATCAGCGCTTCACGGCACGGTAACTGGGCCGCAACGGCCGCAGACATCGCCGCCAGCGAGTCGGTCATGTTGTCCGCCTGCTCAAACTGGGCACGCACAATCTTGTCAGCCTGAGTCACATCACCAAACGCCAGATAACGCAGGCAGGTATTACGCAGTGCGCGCTTACCGATGTCCGCATGCACTACGCGGTACGCCGGCAGGCGATTTGCGTTGTACACCGCGAGGAACTCGTCAGCCATTTCGGTTGCCAGGCAACGGGTGATCGCCGCGTGCACCGCGCTGATCGCTTCCGGGTCGATAATATCGAACAGTTCCGCGATTTCGTTTTCAGACGGCAAGGTCAGGATCTGCGCGGCCAGGGCCGGATCAATCGTGTCATCCAGCAATACTGCGCGGAAAGCATCAGCCACGTGCAGCGGCAGTGACAGCGGCTGTTTCTGCTGATGACGCGCCACATTGAGTTTGATGTAAATTGCCAGCAGACTTTGCGCCGAATCCCAGCGAGAGAAGTCATTGCGTGCATGCTTCATCAGGAAAGTGAGCTGATGATCGCCATATTTATAGTCCAACTTCACGGGTGCGGAGAATTCACGCAGCAAAGACGGCACCGGCTGATATTGCACATCTTCAAAGATGAAGGTCTGCTCAGCTTCGGTCACGTTCAGCACGTTGCTGACGATGCTGCCGTTTTGCTTGAGTGGGATCACATTGCCTTGCGGATCATACAGTTCGATATCCAGCGGAATATGCAACGGCAGCTTTTCAGCCTGGTCGGCCGTCGGTGGCGTTTTCTGGCTGACGGTTAATGTGTACTGCTGTTTTTCCACGTCATAGTCATCACGTACGGTCAAAATTGGCGTGCCTGACTGGCTGTACCAGCGACGGAACAGAGACAGGTCAACATTCGACGCATCTTCCATCGCCTGCACGAAGTCATCACAAGTGGCTGCGCTGCCATCATGACGTTCGAAATAGAGCTGAATACCGGCCTGGAACTTCTCTTCGCCCAGCAGGGTATGCAGCATGCGGATCACTTCTGAACCCTTTTCATACACCGTCAGGGTGTAGAAGTTGTTCATTTCGATCACTTTTTCAGGACGGATCGGGTGCGCCATCGGGCTTGCGTCTTCGGCGAACTGTGCGGAACGCATGATGCGCACGTTATCAATGCGGTTTACCGAACGTGAGCCGAGGTCAGAACTGAACTCCTGATCGCGGAATACCGTCAGTCCCTCTTTCAGGCTGAGCTGGAACCAGTCGCGGCAAGTCACGCGGTTACCGGTCCAGTTATGGAAATATTCGTGGCCAATCACGGCTTCAATGCCCAGATAATCTTTATCCGTCGCCGTCTCCGCTTTTGCCAGCACATATTTAGAGTTAAAGACGTTCAGGCCTTTGTTTTCCATCGCGCCCATGTTGAAGAAATCAACGGCAACGATCATGAAGATATCGAGGTCATATTCCAGATTGAAACGGGTTTCGTCCCACTTCATCGACTGCTTCAGCGACGCCATTGCCCAGTCGGCGCGATCCAGATTGCCGCGGTCAACAAACAGCTCCAGCGCCACATCGCGACCTGAGCGGGTTTTGAAGGAATCACGCAGCACATCAAAATCACCGGCCACCAGCGCAAACAGGTAGCAAGGTTTAGGGAACGGATCCTGCCACTTAATCCAATGTTTGCCGCCTTCCAGCTCGCCTGAATCAATACGGTTGCCGTTGGAGAGCAAGTAGGGATAACGCGCTTTGTCGGCCACAATGCGGGTCGAGAAACGTGCCAGAACGTCCGGGCGGTCCAGATAATAGGTAATGTGCTGGAAACCCTCGGCTTCACACTGGGTACACAACGCTTCACCAGAGAGATAAAGCCCTTCCAGCGCGCTGTTTTTGGCCGGGTGGATTTCGTTGACGATGTGGAGTTCAAAGGCTTCCGGCAGGCGGTCAATGACCAGCGTTTTATCCGTCACCTGATAACTCGGCCAATCCTGGCCGTTGACTTTCAGGCTGATTAGCGTCAAGTCTTCGCCGTTAAGCACCAGCGAAGCGCCTTCTGCGCCCTGGCGTTTAATCTGGCTGACAGCGGTAACCACGGTAGTTTGCGCATCGAGTTCAAAATTGAGGTCGATATCGGTAATGGTATAGTCCGGGGCACGGTAATCGTGACGGAACTTGGCTTGTGGCAGTTGAGTCATAAAAAACCTTTTAACGTTTTCGTTAGTGACGACGTCTGTTGCTCATCGTGGCTGGTCTGAGCACTCCGGCAGGAGAAACCTCAGCGACTTATAAAGCTTTCCTGAACTTTACCACAGGCACTTTAAATTCCCAGATTGTTGCAGGTTTGTGAGTCTGTTAGACCACGTTTTGTTCAAAACGGAAACCCCAGCGACTGTGCAAACCAATTGTTAACAAAAAGATGCCATTTTGAAGACCAAAGCACGTTTAAGCCTCGACCCCTCTCGGACAATTATGATGTGATGAGGGTTCTTTCGCAGGATATTACGGTATACTTCACAGACTTTGCTGTTTTATCCAGAATGCTTTTTTATCTGGAATGGTTGGGTTTATGCGAACGGCCTCAATACGCTATGTCGAGGTTTTTGCCAGCCAGCCCTTTCTGACGAGGATGCTGTAAACGCGCTATGACTTCATACGCTTCCCCGATTTTGACTTCGCTGTTAGATACCGACGCTTATAAGCTGCATATGCAGCAAGCCGTCTTCCATCGCTATCATAATATTAGCGTCGTGGCAGAATTCCGCTGCCGTGGTGACGAGCTGCTGGGCGAGTACGCCAGCGAAATACGCCAGCAAATCGAGATGATGAGCCAGTTGGCTCTGACTGATGATGAGTTCACTTATCTCTCTGGATTGCCGTTTTTCAGCGCCGATTACCTCAATTGGCTGAAGACTTTCCGCTATAACCCTCAACAGGTTGTCGTATCTGACAGCGACGGTCATTTGCACGTGCGCATTTCAGGCCCATGGCGTGAAGTGATCATGTGGGAAGTACCGCTGCTGGCCGTGATCAGCGAGGTTGTACACCGTCACCGTTCTGCGCAGGTGACCACACAAATGGCGGTCGATCAACTGCGCAAGAATCTTGCACGTTTCAAACAGGAAACGTCTGACATCGATATCTCCCGCTTCCGCCTGATGGACTTCGGCACACGCCGCCGTTTCTCCGGTGAAGTTCAGCACGCGATTGTCAGTACACTGAAAGCGGAATTCCCGTATCTGGTCGGCACCAGCAATTATGATGTCGCCCGCAAATTACAGCTGTCACCTGTCGGAACCCAGGCGCATGAATGGTTTCAGGCTCATCAGCAAATCAGCCCGGTTCTGGCCAATAGTCAACGCGCTGCGCTCCAGGCATGGTTGGATGAATATCCCGACCAACTGGGTATCGCGCTGACCGACTGCATAACGATGGATGCTTTCCTGCGCGATTTTGGCCCGACGTTTGCCAACGCCTACGACGGATTGCGCCATGATTCGGGGGATCCAGTTGAATGGGGCGAAAAAGCTATCGCGCACTATCAAAAACTCGGCATTGACCCGATGAGCAAAACCTTAGTGTTCTCAGATAATCTGGATTTAGACAAAGCCTTGAGTCTTTATCGCCATTTCCACACCCGGGTGAATCTGGTGTTTGGGATCGGTACGCGCCTGACCTGTAATATCCCTGGGGTCAATCCGCTGAATATCGTGATAAAACTGGTTCAATGTAATGGCAAACCGGTAGCGAAATTGTCTGACAGCCCGGGGAAAACTATTTGTCAGGATAAAGCCTTCGTGAAAGCCTTACGTAAAGCCTTTGACCTGCCGCTGGTCAAGAAAGCCTCCTGACCCTTACGCCTGTGTTTATTCTAAATGCAGGCGGTTTACCTCCCCCTTCCTGCCATCATCTTATCCAGATGACTTTTCCCACTCACTTTTTCCTCCTTTATATAAATATTATTTAGATCTGCGCATTTCCGGTCAGTCACACGATAAATAGGGAGATCTATTGCTCTGCACAGACGAATGTTGTCCGGGCAAGGTGATTTCTGCTTGTGTCCTGAGAAAGGCTAAGTAACATAGCAAAATCCCTTTTTATAGGGGTCCGTTAGTTCTCAACTATCATCTGAACATATAAGAAAGAGAGAAATTTATGAGCGTTGTGCCTGTAGTCGACGTACTGCAAGGCCGTGCTGCGGTTGACAGTGAAGTCACCGTACGCGGTTGGGTGCGTACCCGGAGAGATTCTAAAGCTGGTATCTCCTTCCTCGCCGTTTATGACGGCTCCTGCTTTAATCCGTTACAGGCCGTTGTGAATAATTCTCTTCCTAATTATCAGGATGAGGTTCTGCGCCTGACCACCGGTTGTTCAATTGAAGTGACCGGCACCGTTGTCGCCTCACCGGGTGAAGGCCAGAGTTTTGAGCTGCAAGCCACGGCCATTAACGTGGTTGGCTGGGTGGATGACCCGGACACTTACCCGATGGCGGCGAAACGTCACTCCATCGAATATCTGCGCGAAGTGGCGCACCTGCGCCCGCGTACCAATCTGATTGGCGCAGTTGCCCGTGTGCGTAACACCCTGTCGCAGGCGATTCATCGTTTCTATCATGAAAACGGCTACTTCTGGGTGTCGACACCGCTGATTACCGCCTCTGATACCGAAGGCGCTGGCGAAATGTTCCGCGTCTCTACCCTTGATTTCCAGAACCTGCCGCGCACCGATAAAGGCGAAGTCGATTTCAGCGAAGACTTTTTCGGTAAAGAAGCCTTCCTTACCGTTTCTGGTCAGCTGAACGGCGAAACCTATGCCTGCGCACTCTCCAAGGTGTACACCTTCGGTCCGACCTTCCGTGCCGAAAACTCCAACACCAGCCGCCATCTGGCAGAGTTCTGGATGGTTGAACCGGAAGTGGCATTTGCCACCCTTGATGATATCGCCGCACTGGCTGAAAGCATGTTGAAATATGTTTTCCAGGCCGTTCTGGATGAAAGGGCAGACGATATGGCCTTTTTCGCAGAACGCGTAGACAAAGATGCTGTTTCTCGCCTGGAGCGTTTTGTAACATCAGATTTCGCTCAGGTCGATTATACCGATGCAGTAGAAATACTGATGAATTGCGGCCAGACATTCGAAAATCCTGTGTCATGGGGTGTCGATCTTTCTTCTGAGCATGAACGCTACCTGGCAGAACAGCATTTTAAAGCGCCAGTAGTGGTCAAAAATTATCCGAAAGATATCAAAGCATTCTACATGCGAATGAATGACGACGGAAAAACAGTTGCAGCTATGGATGTGCTGGCCCCTGGTATTGGGGAGATCATCGGCGGTTCACAGCGTGAAGAACGATTGGATGTTCTTGATGCGCGCCTTGAAGAAATGGGCCTGAATAAAGAAGATTATTGGTGGTATCGCGATCTTCGTCGCTACGGCACCGTGCCCCACTCAGGTTTCGGCTTGGGCTTTGAACGTTTGGTCGCTTATGTGACCGGTGTGCAAAATGTGCGTGACGTGATCCCGTTCCCACGCACACCACGTAATGCAACCTTCTAATTAACTAAAATATTTTCCGAATAACATTTTAGTTACAAAACTAAGGTCAGCTCAGCTGGCCTTAGTCATTTTTAAAGGTAGATCCCTGTCACAAAGTTCCGTATAAATTACATTTTGTAATACATTCTTTCTCGCTGAAACAAGTTTAGGGGTTTGGTAGCATTTTCGATGTAGATTAAGCAGTCCTCGGATGGAACACTGCCTTCAGACACAGGAGACACCAAACTCTCAACAATAGTTCCCTAAAGAATTATTGACGGCAGTGGCAGGTGTCCAAATAAAACCAATGAGGGTAATAATAATGATGAAGCGCAATATTCTTGCAATCGTAATTCCAGCTCTGTTGGCTGCTGGTGCAGCAAACGCAGCTGAAATTTATAACAAAGACGGCAACAAACTGGACCTGTACGGTAAAGTTGACGCACGCCACACATTCTCTGATAACACCGGCGATGACGGTGACCAGACTTACGTTCGTTTCGGCTTTAAAGGCGAAACAAAAATTAATGACCAACTGACCGGTTACGGCCAGTGGGAATACAACGTTCAGGCTAACCACGCTGAATCAGCAGGCACTGAAGGCAATAAAACTCGTCTGGGCTTCGCGGGTCTGAAATTTGGCGACTGGGGTTCATTCGACTACGGTCGTAACTACGGCGTGATCTACGACGTAATGTCTTATACTGACCAATTGCCAATATTCGGCGATGACACCATGTACCAAACCAACGACAACTTCATGGTTGGTCGTTCAAACGGTCTGGCAACTTACCGTAACAGCAACTTCTTTGGTCTGGTTGATGGCCTGAGCTTCGCTCTCCAGTACCAAGGCAAAAACGAGAACGACCGTAATACAGAAATCGGCGGTAGCGTTCCAAACAGCTCAATCATCACCCAGAACGGTGACGGTGTTGGTACCTCTGTTGCTTATGCTCTCGGTAACTCAGGTGTTAGCCTGACTGGTGCTTACGCTAACTCTAACCGTACTGTTGACCAGAAAACTCAGGCTAACAGCGCTAACGGTAACAAAGCTGAACAATACGCATTTGGCGCGAAATATGACGCGAACAATCTGTACCTGGCAACCTTCTACGGTGAATCTCGTAACACTACAGCTTACGGTGGTGACAACCAAGTTGCTAACAAAACTCAGAACTTCGAAGTGGTTGCTCAGTACCAGTTCGATTTCGGTCTGCGCCCATCCATCGCTTACCTGCAGTCTAAAGGCAAGGACCTGAATGGCGTAACTAACAGCAGCACTGGCGCTACCTACGGCGGCGGCGATGCTGACCTGGTTAAATATATCGAAGTGGGTACCTACTACTACTTCAACAAAAACATGTCCACCTATGTTGACTACAAAATCAACCTGCTGGACGACAACGATTACACCAAAGCTGCCGGTGCAAGCACTGACAACGTTGTTGGTGTTGGCTTGCAATACCAGTTCTAATTTCGCTTAACCGATGCGCTTACGGGTGCATCCTGAGTGATTTGAAAGGCAGGGCTTCGGCTCTGCCTTTTGCTTTTACACACTTCCCCACCCTTTTCAATTATCACAATTATTAATCTCAAAGCCCGCTTCACAACTCCGCTTTCTTTTTGCCGCAAACGGTTGGCAAACGGACTTTCAGGCGGTAACCTGATGCCCTCTTTCTGCTAAATATCAGGCCATGGAAGTCTCCTCTATGTTTGAAAAAATCACTGCTGCACCTGCTGATCCTATTCTCGGTCTTACCGATCTTTTCCGTGCTGACGCTCGCCAGGATAAAATCAATCTTGGGATTGGTGTTTATAAAGATGAAACGGGGAAAACACCGGTTCTGACCAGCGTGAAGAAAGCTGAGCAATTTTTGCTGGAAAACGAAACGACCAAGACTTATTTGAGTATCGACGGACTGCCTGATTTTGCGCGTTGTACTCAGGAACTGCTGTTTGGTAAAGACAGTGCCATCATCGCAGATAAACGTGCGCGCACCGCACAGACGCCAGGTGGTACAGGCGGCCTGCGTATCGCCGCAGACTTTATCGCAACACAGACCAGCGCCAAGCGCATCTGGGTAAGCAATCCAAGCTGGCCTAACCACAAAGGGGTGTTCAACGCCTCGGGTCTGGAAGTGGTGGAATATAATTACTACGACGCAACTAACCACGCACTGGACTTCGATGGCATGGTAAAAAGCCTGAATGAAGCTCAGGCCGGCGACGTGGTGTTGTTCCACGGTTGTTGCCATAACCCAACCGGTATCGACCCGACAACAGAACAGTGGGCGCAACTGGCTGAACTTTCTGTCGCTAAAGGTTGGCTGCCACTGTTTGACTTTGCTTATCAGGGCTTTGCCAAAGGGTTGGAAGAAGATGCACAGGGCCTGCGCATTTTTGCGGCTAAACATGCTGAATTGCTGGTCGCCAGCTCTTACTCGAAAAACTTCGGCCTGTATAACGAGCGCGTGGGTGCCTGTACTCTGGTCGCCGCTGATGCTGAAACCGCTGACCGTTCGTTCAGCCAGGTAAAATCTGTTATCCGCGCAAACTACTCTAACCCGCCGTCACACGGCGCTGCGGTTGTTGCCACTATATTAGGTAACGAAGCGCTGCGTGCTATCTGGGAGCAGGAATTGAGCGACATGCGTCAACGTATTCACCGTATGCGCCAGTTGTTTGTGACCACGTTGCAGGAAAAAGGGGCTCAGCAGGACTTTAGCTTTATTATTAACCAAAACGGCATGTTCTCGTTTAGCGGGCTGACCAAAGATCAAGTTATGCGTCTGCGTGACGAGTTCGGCGTGTACGCGGTTAACTCCGGCCGTATTAACGTTGCCGGTATCACCCTCGATAACATGGCACCACTGTGCGAAGCCATCGTCGCTGTTTTGTGATCAAATAAAGCTGCAAAAAAAAACCAGTCAAGCCACTGACTGGTTTTCTTATTTATAGCATTCTGTATTTTATTGAAACGAGTTACCAGACCGGCAGTTCATCCTGCAAAAACGGGTTGGTTTTACGTTCATGGCCAAAATCTGACATCGGCCCATGACCGGGAATGAACGTCATATCATCACCCAGCGGTAACAGCTTGGTTTTGATTGATTTGATCAACGCCTGGTGATTACCCCGAGGGAAATCACTGCGCCCGACGCCACCACGGAAAATAACGTCACCAGAAACGGCTAAACGGCTTTTATCATTGATAAATACAATGTGTCCCGGCGTATGACCTGGGCAATGTAGAACGGTAAGACGCTCTTCGCCGACGCTTACCTCATCGCCCTCTTCCAGCCAGGTGTTCGGCGTCAGTGGCGCGCAATAGTCTAAGCCAAACATCTGGCTCTGCGTCGGCAGTGATTCCAGCAAGAACAGATCTTCTTTCTGCGGCCCGACAATGGGGGCGTTAAAGTGCCTGGCAATATCCGCTGCAGCCCCCACATGATCAAGGTGACCATGCGTTAGCAAGATCTGGCTGACAGTCACACCCAGGGCGGCAACTTCCGCAATGATTTTTCCAGCCTCACCACCCGGGTCAACAATCGCTGCCTGAAGGGTTTTACTGCACCAGATAACAGAACAATTTTGGCTGAATGCCGTGACAGGAATAAGATGGTATTTCATAAGGCTCCACAACAGCTTATCCCGCAAAGGATAGACCGCAAATTACGCATATCACCAGGTTCTTGCCGGACCCGTGTCGATGTGCACAAAGTTACTTCGTGGATAATATCCTACACCACCCATCTTCATTTTTAACGCAGCTTTGCGGATATAGCTCAACTCAATGCCTTCGATGTGAAAATCCATCGCCTGGCCTTTGGTATGATAGCTGTCTTTTGCTACCCCGCTGCCTGGTCTGCGCATGCTGTTGTTGGTTGCGACCGTACGGTAACCGGAGATCAGTTGAATCGGTTTATTGGTTGCAAGCATGATTTGCAGACGGTAAAGATGATCGAAGAGAGCCGGATCAATACTCTTCACCTTTTCTGCCCGATAGTCCCTGAACAGATGATTCAATCTGGCCAACTCATCCTTGTTGTAACGCTTTCCATCGAAAAATTCTGTTTTGAGGCTTTCGCCGGTATTCAAGTTATTAACCACTAAAATACGCGGACGAGGTGTGGAAAGAGTGGCGAAAGCACGTCCTGGAAGGAGCGCAATACCCATAGCGGCACTGCCGAGTGCCAGCCATTTACGGCGATGTTTGTCAATTTGATCCATGAACTGTCTACTACCCGGTAAGAGAGTCAAAAATAGGCACAAAAAGAGTACCGCTTCGAACCTTAACTGCCTTATTTCAGTGAGTCAACCCATCCATAAAGCAAAACGGGGAGGCTATCACAGCCATCCCCGTTATCAGGCCAAATACTCTGACCGCTATCATTTTAGTTTTACTGCATTTATTGCAGCAAAAGTTCAGCCTTTGACAAAATTTGTGCACCGGATCGCACCGGAGAGTCATAATTGTAAATGTCTGTGCGGAACTGAGGTTTACCATCCTCAGCAACCCATGCCGTCAAATAAAACAGTTTAACCGGTATATGATGACGAATTGGCACAAAGGTCGTATTCCCGGCCTGCAGGGTTGAGGAGATACGGGTGTCATTCCAGCCGGCATCTTGCAACAGCATATTCGCCAGTTCAGACGCCTTATTAACGCGCACGCAACCTGAACTCAGGGCGCGGATATCTTTCTGGAACAAGCCGTGATTCGGCGTGTCATGCAGATAGATAGCATCCGAGCTTGGCATGTTGAATTTATAGCGGCCAAGGGAGTTTGTCGCGCCCGGTGCCTGACGGATACGGTATGGGAAGTGGTTTGGCGTCACGACGCTCCAGTCAATCATTGACGGGTCCACCACCTCAGCATCGTTGTTCCAGCCAGCCAGAACCGTATAGCCGTGCTTCTGGAAATAACCGGTGTCGCGCATCGCTTTGGGCACAATATCTTCCCGAACCAGCGTGGTCGGCACGTTCCACGGTGGGTTCACGACCACGTTGTTTAGCGCACTGCTCATCAGCGGGGTTTTACGGCTTGGACGGCCGACAATCACTCTTGACGACAGCACTTCACTGCCATTGAGATAATAGGTCAGTTGGTAGTTGGGAATATTCACCATAATGCCGGTATTGATGTTACCCGGCAGAATACGCAGGCGTTGGATATTCAATGCAAACAGCGTAGCACGCAGGCGTGGAGAGGCATTCAACCATTCGCGTGTACGTAAACCGATAACACCATCCGGCTCAAGTCCCTGCCATTTCTGGAAGCGTTTAACCGCCTCTACCAGCTCCGGCGAGTACACATTATCAGCCACGGAAACCGGAACTGCGGCAGCTGAATGTCCAGTACTTTCGACTGTAGGTAAGACGTCAGTAACCGACGTCGCCGCAGGGCTGACAACCGGAGATAGCGGCGCGGATTTATCTGCTGATTCATCAACGGACAAATCATCGTTGGCGGCCGCGCCCGGGCCATCTTTAGCAATAGTTTCATCGGTAGGCTGTGGCGATTTCGCCTCGGCCGGTAAAGCGGTCATCATGCCACTACGGTTGAGGATTTCACGCAACGCAGGGATATCATCACTGAGTTGCCCAGGCCGCAGGCTGGCTAAGTGAGTAACCTGAGGCCATGGGCGGTTGTCCGCCAGCATGGCTTTTAACGCGGAGTGCATTTTGGAATATAAAGGATGCTGAGGCATCAGCGTCTTCATATACCCCGCGGTCGTTCCCTTGCGTAGTGCCAGCTGCCATTGGTTTATCACCGTCAGGGGCGGCGTAGTCATTTTGTAGGGTTTACCGCTATAGAGCCAGTTGTCGCCGTTGGCTTCAACCCCGCTGACAAACTGCAAATACCCCAGCATCGCATCCGATAAAACGATATCACGCGACATCCCCGTCACTTGCGGATCAGTTAACCATTTAACCCATTGCGTAAACTGTGGTTGCACACCAGAAATAGCCAGTTCGGCGAGTTGCTGCTGAAATTGCTGAACAGCGTCCCGGTTCTGCCACATGGGTTGCATGTGATTCGCGGCATACAACGTCGCAAGGGATGAAATATAAAGAGGTTTAACACTTGCCGGTAGCTCAGCCTGCAACTGGCTGAGGCTCTGCACACTCGAAAGCGTTGCGGAACGAACGGGCAACGTTGGTACCGCTGCAAATACAGCCCCCACAGGAGCCAGTCCCATGGCGAAAAGACAGCTGGCTACCAGAAATCTGAGAGACCCTTGACTCGTAAACAACATCCCTTGCCTCCCGTTAACATGCCCAAATTAAAATAGCTGAATTCAAGCAAACAACTCGTAGTGTAAGTATAAAAGAGAATTCTATTTTTGCGCGGGATCTCAACACAATAGCGCCCCCCGCGTGCTAAGAAGACTCTATGCTAGCAGCGGCGTTAAATAAAGCACTGTCAGTGGGATTATCATCTCATTCAACATGAGTGATGTTTATTTGCACAAAAAATAAACCTCGTCCAACAGCAATGTTCTTTATGCAACAGAATTTCATTTATCCTTATGCGCTATTCCCGCAAGAATCTCGCCTTCATGGCGGAACGGGTGTTTTGATGAACTGATGGAAAGTGAGAGTGCGGCTGAATAAAAATTAGGGTAATTAACAGGGTATGAACTGAATAGTGGGACAAGGAGAAAACAATGGTCGTCAGATTGGCATCACCGCAAGAAGCGGAAAAACTTTGGATAATTAGAAACAAAGCCATACGACACGGCTGCAAAGATTCCTATGGCGAAGAGACCCTCCAGGCATGGACGCAAGATAAAATGCCTGAAGGCTTCCGCAATACCATCGCTGAAAATCCATTTTTTGTTATTGATGATCCTGCAGGGGAATATCCCGTTGCCACTGGCTTTCTTGACCTAAAAAACCAGAGTGTTGAAGCTATATTTACCCTTCCCGAATTTACGGGTCAGGGAATGGCAAGAGCAATACTCGATGCTATAAAAAATGAAGCCCGGCTGCGGGGGCTAAAAAAATTAGTTTTATCTTCAACGCCCAACGCTTTTGAATTCTATAAAAAGAATGGCTTTATCCTGTTAAAGGAAAGTATTCACCATTCACCTATGGCTAATGCTGATTTACGCTGTATGGAAATGAGTTGCGACCTCTAGACATGACCTTCCTCCCCCCACGCAGACAGTGTGATGTAAGACTCTGCATTACCTGATATATATTTCATGAGCATGAAAAAGCCCCGCATGCGGGGCTTTTCAGTTTCAACGTGTTACAGCTGCGGTTTTCGACTCAGGAACTGCCCGCCTCAGTATTGACGATCGCGGGCTGCTCGGCGGCAAAACCGCGTAAACCCACCACATGGACATGTTCATGATTATTGAATACTTTACGCACCAGTTTATAGGTGGTGCCTTTCTCTGGGCTGATGTTTTCAGGGGCAGCGATAATCAACTGCATCTCCAGTCGATCACAGAGTTCGAACAGCGTGGCGATAGATTTGGCATCCAGTCGCGCTGCTTCATCAAGGAACAGTAAACGGCAAGGCGAGATATCTTTACCGCGCATACGGCTCGACTCTTCCTCCCAGCTCTGCACCACCATCACCAGAATCGACATACCGGTCCCGATAGCTTCACCAGTAGAAAGTGCACCGCTCTCTGCACGCAACCAGCCGTCAGATCCACGGTTAACTTCCACTTCCATCTCCAGATAGTTGCGGTAGTCGAGCAGCTCTTCACCGATGGTTTGCGGCGTACGCTGGCCCATATCGATTTGTGGATTCAGACGCTGATAAAGTTTAGCCAGCGCTTCCGAGAAGGTCAGACGGTTGCTGCTGAACAGATCCTGATGTTGTTCTTGCTGCTCAGACAGTACATCGAGTAACCCGGCATGTGCTTCACGCACATTAACGTTAAGCCGTACACTCTTCACCTGACCAAAGGCCACGGCCTGCAGGCCTTGGTTCAGTTGGCGAATACGGTTCTGCTCGCGCTGAATGGTTTTGCGAATAATGTTCGCTACGCTTTTTGAGCTTAGCGCCAGTTGCTGTTCGCGTGCGGTCAGTTCTTCGGTCAGACGGCCCAGTTCGATCTCCATCTGCTCAATGGCTTCAACCGGGTCATCGGTCCGAATAATATCCTGGCGGATACGTTCGCGCAGATGCTGATAAACGGCAATGTAGAACTGGATTTTACGTTCAGGACGCTTCGGATCCTCAGAAAGTCGCAGCACGTCACGCAGATGTTCGTTATCTGCCACCGCCAGACGCAAGGCACCGAGTGATTTATCCGACATCGAGCGCAACTCATCGCCGTCCATGTAGGCCAGCTCGCGGCGGTGTAGACGGCGCTCAACACCGTTATCTTTCACCAGACGCATCACGGCACACCAGCCCGCTTTTGCCGTCACTACCTGTTCGCGGCTCTGATGGTAATCACGTTCTAGTTTGCGTAATTTCTTCTGCAAGTTGTCCATTTCGGCTTCGCAGAAAGTGATCTGTTTTTCCAGCTGGTTGCAACGCGAACGGTTGGTGCTCAACGCTGCATGCAGTTCGTCACGGCGCAATTTAGCGCGCGCTTCCGCATTGGCATCGGCCTGAACACCGATGTCCTGCAACTCCTGCCCCAACTCTTTGAGCATGTCACGCTTGGCATCAAACGAGCTTTTAAGTGACGCTAGCACCTGGCTGTACTGGGTGAACTGGGCCTGATGCTGGCGCAACAGGTCACGGGCACGAGTACGTTCCGCTTCAGCATGTTCGAGACGCTGGCGCAGTTTGTCATTCAAATCTGAGTTTTCAGTCAGCATGCCGGCAGAATCGGTATAACCGAAATGCGCACGGCGCTGAACCACTTCGGTCAGCGAGAAGGCCTGCTGTTTGGCCAGACGCTGAGCGTGCTGCGCCTGAGCATAATCTTCTTTTAACTGTTCATGCTGTTCCGGGTCGCTTTGTAATACAGATACCAGCGGCTCCAGCTTGGTCAGCGAAGCACTGTGCTGCTGGATAAAGCGGGCAGAGTCCTGCGCCTCTTCCAGCTCTTCACGCAATTCCTCAACACGATCAATCAGCGTCTCATCACACAGCAGACCAACGCGCGGTTGCAGCTTATTGAGCATCGTGAAGGCGTCTTTTGCCTGTTCGTACTGTTGGCGCTGCTGCTGATTTGCACCTTCATGTGCATTAAGCGCACGTTCCAGCTCACCACGGCGGGCACTCAGGCTACGGATATCAGCCTCTGGATCGGCATCAAACGCGACGGCCAGGTGGCTGCCGATAAAACGGCTGAAGGCCTGATGCACTCGCTGAATTTTCTGCACATCAAACGACAGGTTGGCATAACGCTCGGAAAGTGTTTCACGCTCTTTATTGAGCGTCTCGAGTCGGTTATCACGCGCCGCACGGCCAAACAGCGGCACCTGAGGGAAATGGGAATAACGCCACTGACGCTCACCACTTTTCACCAGGACTGCGCCAGGTAACTCTTCGACGGCAAATACGCTGTCATCAAAGGACTGCGGATCCCCTTCAATCAGATATAAATCTTCAGGGCAATCATCCAGGCCATCGAGCTGATCGCGAATGCGTGATAAGTCAGGCACGACGATGGCATGGCGTGACGGACCGTACAACGCGGAGAAGTACGGCGCATCGTCAATGGTCACGTCATCATAAATTTCTGACAGAAGCACGCCACCAAAGCGTTCCGCCAGGGCAATCATGCGAGAATCTTCAGCACCGCTTGGCTGGCTAAGTCGGGTTATCTGCCCTTCAATACGGCGTTTTTTTGCCGCGACTTCATCACGTTCAACCGTGGTTTCGCGCTCGCTTTCCAGCAGTTGCTGCATATGCTCAGTCACCTGCTGGCTGCTTTCCAGCGGTTCTTTGCTTTGCTCGCTCAACTGGCTGAGGGCTTCCTGTGCGGCCAGCCAGACAGGAGCACGAGCCGTCAGTTCACGAATGCGCGACTGAACTTGTTCGAGTTCCTGACGCATTTCCATACGGCGTTCGCCAGCCTGGGAAACGACCAAAGACAACTCTTCAATCTGTACGTCGAGTTCGCGTTGCAGTTCATCAAGATCTTCAGGATGTACGTCTTGCCCGGTGCGCTTGCAGAACTCCTGCAACTGACGCTCAGCATCCTGCTGCTCGCGCAGACGTCCTTCCAACTCGGTAAGGCGCATACGCAGTGGCTCAACACGTTCGGCCTGATGCTGCTGGGCAGACCAGTCACGCAACAGTTCTCGGGCGGTTTGCCAGGCTTCACTGCGGCTGACTTCACCAGCGATTTTCACCACCAGTTGATAAGCATTTTCGAACTGGCTGTGCGCGGCATCGGCCACGCTCATTTTCTGTTCCAACATCAGCAAGATGTCTGTCGTTTCTTGCTCTTTGCTCTGGAAGGTTTCCAGCCACTCTTCGCTGTTTTGAATTGTCAGATCGGGGATCTGGCACAGTTCGCGGGCACGTTCGATAGCATGCAGCGCCTGCTGATACTGAATGGCACGAGTTTGCTGTACATCCAGCGCCTGCTGATAATCGGCCAGCTGGCTTTTGAGTTCATCGACTTCGAGTTCAGCGGCTTCCGCGCGCGCTTCATGCTCAGTGTGCAGTTCACCGGCTTCGGCCACCACTTCATTTTGTTCTTCGAGGCGATAGGTCAGCTCTTCGAGATCGCCTTCGTAGCGCTCGATTTTTTCCTGCTGACGCATCGCGGTCTGCACCAGACTCAGGTGATCACTGGCCGCCTGATAGTCAGTTTCCAAATCGCTTTGTGAACCGCTCTGCTCGGCCAGTTCACGTGCCATTTCAACATGGCGATACTGCTCACTGGAAAGCTGTTTGCGGCTACTCAGTAAGTCATTTCGCAAAACCAGGGCGCCGTCGAGATGAATACGACGATCGTTAGCATGACGCATGTAGTCCGCAGCAACGTACGAAGTGGCTTCTGAAATCAGATGCTTAAACAGATCACGGTCAGACTGGGTAACGCGAATGGCTTCCAGCGTCATGCGGTTTTCGCGCAATGCGGCTTCCATATCCTGGAAGGCTTTACGCACGCCGCTGTTTTCCGGCAACAAGTAGTCACGCAGAGAGCGGGTAATGGCACTGGAGATACCGCCATACAGCGAGGCTTCAATCAGACGGTAAAATTTGCTGCGATCCGAGGCCGTGCGCAGGCGGCGCGGGATAACACCCAGGTCGAACATCAGCGAGTGGTAGTCAGTAATGGAGTTGAACTGCTTGAACTGTACCCCTTCCATCGCTTCGACGTTGTCTTTCAGTTCCTGCAAAGAGAGCACGCGCGCCTGACGTTCACCCACGGTTTCCGTGAGGATTTCGGTCGGTTGAATCGACGTTGGCAAGCCCTGAATGGTGAAGGGTTTGATGTCCACTTTGCGGTCACGCCCGGCAACCTGTTGCAGGCGCACGCCGACGATCACCCGCTGATGGCGAGAGTTAACCACGTCCAGCGTCGAATAACAGACGCCCGCACGCAATTTACCGTGCAGGCCTTTGTCGCGTGAACCCGAGGTGGCGCCTGCTTCCGTGGTGTTACGGAAATGCAGCAAGGTCAAATCGGGGATGAGCGCCGTGACGAACGCTGCCATGGTGGTGGATTTACCGGCACCGTTACCGCCGGAAAGCGTAGTCACCAACGCATCAAGGTCAAATGTCCGGGCAAAAAAACCGTTCCAGTTAACCAGCGTCAGTGAGCGAAATTTACCGCGTTCAATCATTCCTGTTCATCCTCTGCGCTCTCATTTCCATGCTCTGCCTGCGGTTCACCGTCATCATTTTCATCATTGAGCGACAGGGCATTTTCAATCGGCATCGCTTCACCGTCGCGGATCATCCGCAACTGTGCTTCGCGGGCATCATCACCGCTGCGCACGTCAGCGCCGAAACGAAACACCGCTTCGGTGATACGGAATTTGGTGCTGTCAGCGCCCATAAACCACACCATGCCCAGACGGCGCAGGCGATTGAGTGAGGTTCTGACCTTATCCTGCAGTTTCTGACGGTCCAGATCCGAACCGGTGGAACGCTGGTTGACGTATTTCATCAACTTGGATTCGTCCGCCAGACTTAACAGCTCGTCGTATAACTCCTGCTGGGTAAAAATACCCTCATGTGCCAGCCGCTCAGGGCTGAGGTACAGATAGCAGAGAATTTTGCCGACCATCATATCCAGTTCGGAAAGCACCGAGCGCGGAATAAGGGTGGTTGAACGCGGGCGCAGGTAAAAGAATCCTTCCGGCGCACGGATCAGTTCAACGCTGTAACGATGGTAAAACAGCTCGAATTCTTCCTGATAGTCCATCAGGAAGGCGTGGTTATCCAATTCATCAATGCCAATGTGACGGCCAGAACGAAGCTGACTGTCCAGAGCAGGAAAGAGGGAATTTGCCAACGCCTGCGCCAGCTTAGCTGGCATTATGTGTTCAATATTTGTCGATGACATGGGCCTGCACCTTGGCTCCGAAATCATTGATTGCCTGCCATTCGGCTGGCAACCCTGAAAAATCTGCTTCAGCCACACCAAGGCGCACGGCCTGGTCGACTACAATTCGCGCTACGTCAAAATGCCGCGCACGCGGATACTGCTCGAGATAATCACGCATCACGGTTCCCAGGTTGAGTGGCGTCTTCTGTTGTTGATAAACCAGCAATGCCTGTTCAATCAACGCGGTAAGTTGTTCACGTATTTCACTGAACTCTTCGTACTCGAGATCCGGCGGTAATTCCCCGGTCACTTCCTCACTGCGCAAAGCCAGCTCTTCGTCACGCATATCCAGCAGACGTTCAGCATTGGCAAACGTCAGAGTCCAGGGCTGGTCGAAATAGTTTTGCACCGACTGGCGTAAACGTTGCGCAAAGACGCGGTTTTTATCCATGTCGATGGCAGTACGAATAAATTTGTGGACGTGGCGATCGTAGCCAATCCAGAGGTCAATCGCCTGCTGGCCCCAACTGGTTATACGGTCAAGCTTACTTTGCAGATCAAACACCAGTTTGTCGACAAAACCCAGCTCGCCGTCGCCCAGGGTGTACTCCTGAATACGCAGTAAATGCGCCTGGAGTAAGTCGCCTGCGGCTTCCAGCGTATCTTGCAGTTCACGTAGCGTACCGGAGGTTTCAGACAATAACATTTCACAGCTTGAAATAGCCGCACGCCAGTCTTTATTGAGCAGTGAAGCGATGTCATCTTTTACACCCTGCTGCTGTTCGTCCATGATCCTTTGGGTCAGATCGATACTGTCAAAGATCTCAGCCACGGAGTACTTGAGCGGGGCGAAAACGTTGCGGTGCCAGTGAAATTCGTCGCCGCCCTCTTCGGCGGCATCCGCCGCACGCTTAAGTTCCTGCGCCACGATAGACAACTGCATAGAGAGTCGCAATGTGGAAAATTCGCGCTGGCGAATATAGTAGTCGGTAATGCCAATTCCCAGTGGGGTTAAACGATAGATGGCATTGCCATCAGCCAGTTCACTGACAAAACGATTGAGTAAACGCTGACGCACCATGTCATTAATGGCGTTATTGGCACGTACGGTGACAGTTTCATGCGTCTGCTCGAAGCCTTTGCTTACGTGACGGAACGCATCAACCAGTTCACCTTCACTCATTTCCCCATCAAGGCGCTCACCATTGAGCGTCGCGATCGCCAGAAGAAAGGCCAGCCTCTCCGTTGGCAGCGAAATTGAGAAGTCATTTTTGCGTGCCCAGGCGACCAGTTCGGGTACAGTCTGGGAAAATTCACTCATGATTCGTCCTTCAGATTGGGTTTGTGCGCCATCACGTGGATGTAACGTCCCAAACTAACAAAAGGTTCCTGTCGGCAATAGCGCTGCTCCAGCGCCAAGAGCTCGTCAAAATCCTGTTTATGTTGTTGCCTGTTACGCAGGTAATCGTGGAATACCCGGACACCCGTCTTGCCGCAGATCTGCATGCCCAGATCGTCAAGCCATTGGTAGACCTGTTGGGGTTCCAGCGGGTGATCGGGCAACAGCGAACTTTTTTTTATTTTTGGAACGCCAGCCTCAACGTGGCCGAAATTACCCAAAATCATGTGCCGCATGACCAGACCGTGGATATTGTAAAACATCAGCGACAGCGCGCCACCGGGCGCGAGGCATTCGGTTAATGCTTGTAATGCCGGTTGCGGTTCCGCCAGCCATTCGATCACCGCGTGGAACAATATCAGATCAACTGGGTGTTCCAAATGCTGTGCGATGTTCTGAGCCGGACATTGTACAAATTGCATGTTCCCGCTCACACCTTTTTCATCGGCAGCCACTTTGGCGCGGCGGATCATCTCACCTGACAGATCACACAACAAGACCTGATGTCCTAAAGCGGCCAGTTCACACGCCATTTGCCCTTCACCACCGCCAGCATCCAGAATGCGCAGCGGGCGGTCGGGCAGTGTTGCGATCAACTGCTGTAAATCCTGCCCCAGCACCGCCTGACGAATTCGTCCTTTCGTCGTGCCGTAGATATTGCGCGAAAATTTTTCAGCAATATCGTCGAAATTGCGATCCTGCATGGAATGACACCTGCTGCGAGAAGAAGAAATGAGTTGATTGCTCATGGCGGACTGACCGACCAGCCTGCTATTTTGGCACAGGCTGACATAGAATAAATCATCCTGACGTGGATTCATTCCCGGATGCCGTTTTTTCACTCAAAAGGAGCGCTTTCAGATGCTGTTTATGCTCAAAAAAACTGTTGGTGGGTTGTTACTGCCTTTGCCGTTTTTATTATTGCTGATGGCATTCGCGTTGGTTTTGCTGTGGTTTACCCGTTGGCAGAAGGCCGGCAAAGTCTGTTTTTTATTGAGTTGGTTGATTCTGGCCTTGCTGAGCCTGCAACCCGTCGCCGATAGCCTGCTGAGTCCGCTCGAAAACACCTACCCCACTTATCAGCCGAACACGGCAGAGCCGGTGAAATATATTGTGGTACTCGGTGGCGGCTATACCTATAACGCCGAGTGGGCACCCAGCTCGAATCTGATCAACAACAGCTTGCCGCGCGTGACGGAAGGGATCCGCATTTACCGGCTGAATCCGGGAGCAAAAATGATTTTTACCGGCGGAAAAGCCGTGACTAATCCGGTGAGTTCGGCGGAAGTCGCGGCTAAAGTGGCGATAAGCCTGGGTGTACCGGAAAGTGATATCCTAAAAGTGGATACGCCGCGCGATACGCAGCAGGAAGCCAAGCAGGTCAAAGCGCTGATTGGGCAACAACCGATGGTGTTGGTGACCTCCGCTAATCATCTGCCGCGCGCCATGATTTTCTTCCATCAGCAAGGACTGACACCAATACCGGCTCCCGCTAACCAGCTGGCGATTGACTCCCCGCTGAATCCGTGGGAGAGAATATTGCCAAGCCCTCAGTTCTTATCGCACAGCGAGCGCGTTTGGTATGAAAGCATGGGAAGAGTCTGCCAATGGCTGCGAGGCAGCCCGCCGGAGTAAGCTCAGTTCAGCCACGGCAACAGCTGCTGGCGCGCATAGTCAAAGGCGCGCCGGTCAAATTGCCCGGTATGAATCAGATGAGAGACAGATTCCCAGATAATATAGAGCCAGCGTCTGGCGAGGAAAGTGTCAGAGACTGGCGCACGCTGTAAGTAGCTGAACAGCAGTTCTTCGCTCATGCCCTTTTCCCACAGGCGAAACAGATCGAACTCGCGCGGTGCCCACAATACAGTTCCCGGATTGATCATCGCCAGTAGCTGGTCACTGCGCGGATCTTTCAACAAGCTGCGCAATGACACATTGCCATGTACCAGAACCGGGTTGTCATCAAAGTCAGCAAATAAGTCGTTCATGCTGGCTCGGGCACGAAACAGCAACGTGCGGTCATCCTGCGTGAGAATGCCGGACTGTAGGTTAGTTGCCGAGGCCCACAGCACTTCTACCCGTTGCTGATACCACGCCGTCCAGTTATTTTCCTGTGTGCTGTCGACCGTACCGACGCAACCGTGGCTATCAATACGATGCCATGCCAGCAAACCCTCGACAATTTGCTCCATCAGCACATTCCAGCGCTGTGGGGTGCGGGTCGGCGCTTCGGCAGAGACACCGCGCAGACGCTCAATCAGTAGGATCTCTTTATAAGGGGGCTGACGTGTAGTCACCATGCCAAATACCGTCGGCACCCTGGTAACACCCTCGCGAGCCAGCATCGACAACTTATAAGCTTCCTGCGCGGCAATACCTGCACAGGTAAAACTCTTCGCCAGCAGCGACATCGCATGCCCCTGCTCATCATAAATGGCAAACAGATGGGCATAGGGTTGTTCGCTGACACATTCGAGACGAGAGATACGCTCTCCCAGGACGAGACTTAATTCGGCTTTCAGCTGTTCCATAATCATTGCACTGTAGTGAATGGGCTCTGGGTCATGATGGAAGCATTACCCGGGGATTTCTCCGTTTCAGATCAAGGAAAACGGCATAAATTTGCCTGGGTAACAATAGAAAGGCGATGTGGCTGGATGCATAAGGGAAAAGCCGGAATGTCGCAATGACATTCCGTATCAGTGCCGGTAACGGAAACTCCCGGTTACAGGCTTTATTTAGTGATCGAAGAATTCACGTACACGCTGCAAATCTTCAGGTGTATCGACACCGACAGAAGGAATGGCTTTAGCAACCGCAACGTGAATTTTTTCACCGTACCAGAGTACGCGCAGTTGCTCGAGCAGTTCAATATTTTCCAGCTGACTCGGCGCCCAGGAGACATAACGCCTGACGAAACCGGCACGATAAGCGTAAATACCAATATGACGTAGGAAAGTGTCGCCCACGCTCTCTTTCGATTTGGCAAAACGCTCCCGTTCCCAGGGAATGGCCGCACGCGAGAAATAAAGGGCGTAGCCATTAATGTCCATTACCACTTTCACCGCATTCGGATTGAACGCTTCTTCAGCGCTGCTAATCGGCACGGCTAGCGTAGCCATACCGGCTTCACAAGACGCCAAATTTTCTGCGACCTGACGGATAATCAGCGGAGGCACCAGTGGCTCATCGCCCTGCACGTTCACGATGATATCGTCATCAGTAAAACCGTAGTGCTCGATGACCTCCGCCAGACGTTCAGTACCGGACTGATGATCGGCGCGGGTCATACATGCTTCGCCCCCCGCCGCCTGTACAGCGCTGAATACATCAGGATGGTCCGTCGCCACAATGACGCGATCGGCACCCGATTCCAGAGCGCGCTCCATTACATGGATCACCATCGGCTTTCCGTTGATATCAGCCAAAGGCTTGCCGGGCAAACGGCTGGAGGCAAAGCGAGCGGGAATGATAACAATGAAACTCATGGATGCGTCTCGTCAGCTGATAGCGCGCGGGCTTCTGTTTCTAACAACACCGGAATGCCGTCGCGAACCGGGAAAGCGAGCCCGTCCACTTTGCACACTAACTCTTGCGATTCTTTGTTGAAGTAGAGCTTACCGGTACAGACAGGACAAGCGACTATTTCGAGTAAACGATGATCCATACTTCCTCCCCGAGATTGCCCACATGGCAAGCAGCCCAATGCAGCAATGTTTTTTTGAGATAAACCTTTAGGGTGCCGAGAATACCATAAGCCGTAACAGGTCGTTAATCGGGAAGCGGCAGGTAAGGGTTGCGAGAGTGTTAAGAAAAGAATATTGGGATGTTGGTTACGATAATATTGCAAACAGGTTTATAGCGGCGTAGAATTTTTAATGTGACCTGCATCACAAAAATAAATCAAATTATGAGAGCAAAAATGAAACTGATCAACAAAATCATCTCAATGTTCGCGAACTTCAGTAACTAATACTGGCTTCACCTGCATTCATCGTGAAAGAACGGCCACTGAATGTGGCCGTTTTGTTTTACATTATTTCACGTCTTGAAGTAGAGACCAGCCCTTTCCCCAGCAAGCGTGCAGCGTTTCAGGAAGTTTACCTGTCCTGATTTCCTGTGCTCCATGCCACAGTGCGCAGCGGCTAAACGCATCAGTCAGGTCTTTGATTCGACGTGGACTGATTTTCAGACCCGCTTCCAGGTGTAACGCTTTAACTTCAAAAATTTTTTCCTTGCGATGAATCTTGGCATCTACTCGACCAATCAATTCACCACGCTGTAAAATTGGCAAAGTAAAATAGCCAAACTGACGCTTTGCTTCTGGGGTATAGCACTCCAGACGGTAGTCAAAATTAAACAACGTCAGTGCACGCTTGCGGTCCCAGACAACTGGATCGAAAGGTGAAAGCAGGGTCGTCACCGTGGAACTAATTCGTCCATCCAGCGCCTGCTGTAACAAAGGGTACTGCGCCTGATGCACATAACACTCACCCTCGATCCCCTCGACATTCACCCTCGTGATTTCACCACGTTGCAGTAAATCCTTGACTACATCAGCGGTTTTTACGCGCTTTAAGCGGTAATAATCGGCCAGCCATTCAGCCTTAAAAAAACCGAGGCTTTGAGCCGAACGACGCAACATCTGAAATTCCGCATCGACCTGAGATAATGCCTGCGTTGCATCGTTCCAGTCAGGCAATACCCTTTCTGCCAGATCATAAACACGATGGAAATTACGTCTCTCTACCACCATCAATTTTCCTGCGGTAAACAGCGTTTCGAGATGCTTTTTATGCGGCTTCCAATCCCACCAGCCACTGGTCGAGCGTTTTTCGGCATTGAAATCTGCAGAACGTACCGGGCCATTATCCGCTATATGACGAATCAGAATAGCAATGTCTTCCTGATGGGTATCAAACCATGCCTGGGAGTATTTCCAGCCCATATTTTCTGGCTGCAGCATCCGGTGTCGTAGTAACCGATAATCGTCGATTGGAATGAAACAGGCTTCATGTGCCCAATACTCGAAGAGTTTTCCTGCAGCCAGTGCCTCCTCCAACCATTCGGGAGGATAATGCCCCAACCGGCTGAACAGCACCAGATAAGGGCTGCGAGCCACCACGCTGATGGTGTCAATTTGCAGCAGCGCCATCGTACTAATGGCCGAGATCAGATCTTCGCGAGCAGGTTTACGCTTTAGAGGGTGTTGTAACTGTTGTGCAGCAAGGTGCAACGTTCGGGCGGCAGAAAGAGGTATAACTGGGTGAGACATATCGGTATCCGTTAATGACAATCATCTTACAGATACCGATAGCATATTTTGTCCAGAGCGTAAATTTTACACGCTGAGGTCAGAGGTAAATCCAGACTTAGAAGGCAATCACGTCGGCAGCTGCCGGGCCGTGAACTACGCTGCGGTAGGTTGTGAACTCTACACGCTGACCTGCATTCAAAGACTTATTACCCGTATTGGCAATTGAGGCGCGTTGAACATAAATTTCAGACGAACCATCAAGAGGGCAGATAAAACCATAACCTTTGGCTTGGTTGTACCACTTAACTAAACCCATTTTTAACATCATAATTGTAAATCCTTTATTTGGGCATCCATGAACACGCTTTTTATTATTGTTCGGATGCGCTTGCCCATACTAAAGTTATTTTTTTATAAAAACCTCTAATGAGCGATTGTGAAAATAGTTTTCTTTTTAATGGAGACATA